>QMCD01000092.1_pt1 | contig 61337 bp, 51 predicted proteins | sample 1821841 | NCBI WGS metagenome assembly QMCD01 (sample SAMN01991225, study PRJNA193472) | Termite gut metagenome, whole genome shotgun sequencing project. | isolation source: worker | host: Macrotermes natalensis
CATTACTTGACTTGCCATAAAAAAAGTCGCCTCCTTTTCGCACTTTTTGATATAAGTACGACAAGCGGTGACTGTACACTCTCCCGTGTGTGTCATGTATTGTGACAGAGCCAACTTCTTTCTCTGGTCCAACACCTGCATCAACACGTCGTTTCTGCGCTTTGGCAGACATAGGTTTGTACAGTGACTTGCCGTCAGATTATAGCGCTAATCCTAATGATTAGCATTGACATTCGCTCCACGGAAAACCTGCCGCGCCTCTCGGCACTGCAGCAACCTCACGCTTCACAGCTATCATGTCACAGCAATAGGTAGTATAATTAGAACAGTTGCAAGTACTTTTTTCATATTTTTGCATTTTGTTTCTATTAACCCTTTTCGGCTCTATGTTAAGACATTATAATGCGTCACGGAGATTTTCATTAGTGCAATATTCAAAAGCCATGAATTAACTTCGCTGTCCGAGAAGCCGATGAATGTCGGACTGAGGGATAGCCTTTAAAATAAATCGCCATATTCTTCCGTTGACACCCTGCATGGATTCGAATATAATATCCATACATGAATTTACGATAAAGGAGATTCCCGAATGCCCACGATTACCCCTTTCCGAAGTGTCCGGCCTGATAAAGAGCTGGCTAGTCGCGTTGCCGCGTTGCCTTATGACGTGTATAGCCGCCAAGAAGCCTGTGAAGCCGTATCCAATGAACCTTTGTCTTTTTTACGGATTGACCGGGCGGAGATCGGCTTCCCGGATGACATGGACATGTATGACGACCGTGTCTATGCCAGGGCAAAGACCCTCTTGGAAGAAATGATAGCTGACAAGACTTTTATAATAGAAGATAAACCTTGTTATTATATCTATGAACTGACCATGGAAGGACGCGCACAGACCGGGATCGTAGCCTGTTCTGCGGTATCGGATTATGAAAACGGACTGATTAAGAAACATGAGAACACAAGAGCAGATAAGGAAGCTGACCGTATCCGCCATGTCGATACTACCAATGCGCACACCGGCCCTATTTTCTTAATATATCGCTCCCAGCAATTGATTAATGACATCATCAAGAACACAAAGACCGCCGCCATGCCCGAATATGATTTCACTTCTGACGACGGGATTCGGCACCGGATCTGGGTGATTGATGATAGCCTAAACATTGCCGCGTTGCAACAGGTTTTTACCGCTATACCGTGTACATACATTGCCGACGGACACCATCGCTGTGCCTCTGCTGTCAAGGTGGGCATTGACCGAAGGGCAAAAAATGAATATCATACCGGTCTGGAAGAATATAACCGCTTTCTTTCCGTCTTATTTCCCGACGACCAATTATATATCATGCCCTATAACCGGGTGGTGGCCGACCTGAACGGCCTGGATGCTGATGCCTTTATTGACGCTGTGAAAGTAAACGGGTTTACCGTAGAATATGCCGGAACCGAGCCGCTTTCCCCGCCTCGGAGGGGTACTTTCGGTATGTATCTGGAAAACGGCTGGTATCTGCTGACCGCCGAAGAAAGCATCCTGTCCCGTGATCCTGTCGCCGGCCTAGATGTTTCCCTCCTGCAGGATCATCTACTGAAACCAGTACTGGGAATTAACGATCCAAGGACCGATAAGCGTATTGATTTTGTCGGCGGTATCCGCGGTCTTAAGTTTCTAGAAGAGCGTGTGGCGGCGGATATGACGGTGGCCTTTTCCATGTATGCCACTTCGATTCAGGAATTGCTTGACGTAGCCGACGCCGGACAACTGATGCCGCCCAAATCGACCTGGTTTGAGCCCAAGCTGCGCAGCGGGCTGTTCATACATATGCTTGAAGGATGAAGGTCGTTCCGATGGATATCCTACATATGTATTTTAAATCTAAACAAGAGAGGTGTAACAAGTATGTTTTGTGTTAAATGCGGATTGGAATTAGATAATACTGCGAATTTTTGCCCCAAATGCGGTTTTAAGGTTAATACGAATTCCCCGGAACACTCAATCAGGCTAAAATGCCAAGATTGCGGCGGAGAGTTAGCAATAGATGAAAAGCAGGAAGTCATGTGTTGCCCATACTGTGGATCCACAAGAAAGTTTTTCGTAAGCGACGAAGTTAAGATTGAAATGATTAAAGGTCAATCCCAAGTTGACATGATCCGAGCCACTGGGGATCTGGCTGAAAGAAAATGGGAACGAGAACGAATTAACAATAAAGATTTTTGGAAATTATATAGAAAATTTGTGATATCAATTATAATTTTCTTAGTTTTAATTCTTCTTATGACCTCAAAATAAGCCTATGGTTTATACATAGACTTACCGGTTATGCCTTGAATAAAGTACCGATCTGGATACCTTCTAAGATATCCGGAATATTATATACCCGGTCGCCATTGGCAATGACCATGTCGATCCCGGCTTCCATGGCGATCTTGGCCGCCGCTATTTTCGTCACCATGCCGCCGGTGCCGACATTGGACTTGACGCCCTTCGCCATTTCCTCCAGTTCATGGTCGATCTGTCGGACACAATTAATAAAAACCGCATTCTCATTGACCCTCGGATCATCTGTATACATGCCGTTGATATCCGTCAGCAGGATCAGCAGCTCCGCGTCCACTAGCTCGGCCACATATGCGGAAAGAGTATCATTGTCCCCAAAATTATCGTTCTGAATCTCGTCTGTTGAGATTGCATCATTTTCATTCAGGATCGGAATCACTCCCATTTTTAGCAGTTGCTCCAGCGTCCGTTGAGTATTCATACGGGTAGACTCATTGGTAATGACATTTTTAGTGACCAATATCTGGGCGATCGTCTGGTTATACTCGGCAAACAGCTTCTGATATATCATCATCAACTGAGCCTGCCCGACTGCCGAACACGCTTGGGTGACTGCCAGCTCCTTGGGTCTTTCTTTGATGCCCAGCGCCTTGCGTCCCGCCCCCACGGCACCGGAAGAGACTACGATCACTTCTTTATTACGGTTACGGATATCGGTCAAGACCCTGACGTATTTTTCCAGCTTAACTAGGTTGACATGCCCGGTTTCTGCATGGGTTATCGTTGAGGTGCCAATCTTGATAACCACCCTTTTCTTATTATTTATGTAACTTCTATCTATAATTGTGTCCACTGCTTATATCCAGCCTTTCTGCTCTGATTGTATGGCCGTCTTGGCCGAGTCCTTCTTCTTCAATCTGTCGGCACTCTGGCTCCGCCTGACCCATTTACATATTGTAGCACATGGGATTGTGCTCTGCAATGCTTTACGAATGTGGCTTTTCTTTTTCTTTACGAATGTGGCTTTTCTTTTTCTTTTTTTATATCCGGTTTTATGCGGTTTTAGTGCTTTAATCACCAAAAAGCCAAAAAAGCAGTTAAATGGTCGTTTTAGGCATTTTTATAGTTTTTATTAATATATTTTGCTACAATTAGTTAAGAAATCATTATATAAAAACAAAACTGGAGGAATCACCATGATTATTTCATATGCTAAGTACAGTGCTTTATTGAAAGCCAAAAAAGTGAACTCTTATAACGTTTCCAAGGCTACCGGCATCCATCAGGCCACCTTGTCAGACTGGAAAACAGGCAGAAGCGCACCTAAATCAGATAAACTATATCTTTTAGCCAAATACTTTGGTGTTACCATGGAGTATTTTGTCGAAGAATAGGTTTTGTAGATTTAGGACGTAGATTTAGGACGTAGATTTAGGACGTAGATTTAGGACGTAGATTTAGGACGTAGATTTAGGACGTAGATTTAGGGCGTAGACTTAATTAGGGAATTTGATGATGACTTAACCATTTTATTGTGCTAATATATAAACAAGATTATTCTAGGCTGTTCTTTAACAGAATAGACACTATATATCAGAAGAGGAAGTTTCATGGATACAACCCCGCCCCCCAAAACTGATGTCCGGAATATGACCCAAATTGCCCTGTGCATTACCGTTCTATGTGTTTCGTCCTATCTGGTCATACCATTGCCGTTTACTCCTATCGTACTGAGCCTCCATACTATTATGGTTAATCTGATCGGTCTCATCTTAAAACCGAAGTCGGCGGGATATGCGCTTGCTGTCTACCTGCTGATGGGTTTGGTCGGCCTGCCGGTTTACTCAAACGGAACTTCCGGTCCGGGAAAGCTGTTTGGTCCGGCAGGCGGGTTTTACTTTGGCTTCCTGATTGCAGTGACCGTTATCAGTCTACTTAAAGGCAAGAAAATTAATTTCTGGCGGTATGTACTGGTGACTACTGCCTTGGGCTTGCCGATTCAGCATGCCTGCGCGATACTGGTGATGTGTTTACATAACGGCTTCAATATTGCCGCTTCCGCAGCAACTGTATCATTTCCCTTTATCCCCGGTGATATTGTGAAATGCGTTATTGCGTCCGCCCTTGGTATCGTGCTGAATAAAACTGTGCGGCCGGCCACGTCAGATTATAATACATAATTTTAGCCGCAGAAAGATTAATCCTGATCATCTCTACATTCTTACTTATATCAATTGGCATTTCCGATTTCCTTAAGGAAATCCAGCATAATCCGGTTAAACTCTTTAGGCTTTTCCCAGGTCACGGCATGGCCACAGTCCTCTACTACGAGATAGCGGCCGTTGGGACACTGCTTGGCAGCATATTCCGCGTGTTCCCATGGAGCCATGGGGCTATGACTTCCCGCAATGAACAGGGCAGGAACGGAAATCTTCGGCAGTACATCCAAGAAATCCGCATCCGCCATGCCAAGGAGCATGGGCCTTGTGGCTGCGAGATCTGACTTGGGATTGAGCAGCACTGACATAAAGAGGGTAAATTTGGCCTTCACGCTCAGAGGAGCATAAATAGGGTTGGGCAGGGCCTCAAAATAGGCGGTTTTTGTTTCCTCTGTCAAGCCTCTGAGACCGAATTGCCACTTATCGTCGTTCAGTGCCCTCACGGTTGAATCGATGTTGACAAAGCCGGCGGTCTCTACGTCTCCGTATTGTCTGAAATACTCCATTACTGCCGACCCACCCATAGACTGGCCGACTAGAACCGGCTTTTTGTCCAAGGCTAGATAGGTTAACAATTCGTGAATATCCCGGCCCTGTCGCTCTATGGACTGATCGCCGGAGGTCATGTCGGATTTGCCGTGACAGCGCCGGTCATATTCCAGCACACGATATCCGGCCTTAACAAGAACCTTCGTTTGCATAGCCCAGCTGGTTGCCGAAGCGCCATAGCCGGCGATGAGAATCACAGGCAGGCCGTTTCCCCGATCAGTGTACCTTAGTGTCAGGCCATCACTAGACTTATATTCTCCCATTTGTCTACCTCCATTTTCATACTATCAAACTTGCTTGCCACCTCTGGTACAAGCATATTTGATTGTGTTTTAATTTAAGCCACCTAAACTATTTCATCTAGACTATTTCACTGAGGAAGTTTAACAGCTCAGCATTAAATTCATCAGGCTTTTCCCAGTTTACACAATGTCCGCAACGGTCTAAGATAACTACCCGGCCATTTTGAGCGCGGAAAGCCATTTGCTCCGCATGCTCGCTGGGCCAAAAGGGGCTGTTGTTCCCCGCCATAAAAAGGGCGGGTACACGAATCTGCGGCAGGATGTCCAGCCAGCTGGCATAAGCATGATCAAGCAGAAGCGGCTTGGTCAGCTCCAGATCAAACCCCGGCTCTTGCGCAGCGATGCGAGCAATTTCCGCGGCAACAAATTCCGGCAGGGGCTCATAGATCGACGCTGGTATGGGCTTATCAAAAAAAACTGCCATGGTCTTCTTATCAAATCCGTACATGCCATGGGGCCAGATTTCCGTTGTCAGCATCTGCGGCGTCTGGTCAACTGTAACCAGAGCCTTCATATCCTCATCACCGAACAGGGAAATGTAGCAAAGCAGGCTGGCAGCACCCATCGACTGCCCCACGAAGACTGTCTTGCCGGACAAGCCGCTGGCATCGACAAATTCCTTGAGGTCGGCGGCTAGGCGTGACAGGCGAAAGCCGTAAGAAGGCCTATCGGAAAAGCCGTGGAATCTGGGGTTCCAGCCTATAACCCGGTAGCCGGCGGTAAGCAGAGCCTTCTTCTGATAAAACCAAGTCTGTGCCGAGGCCGAATATCCGGCAATAAGCAGAATAGGCGGGCCGCTTCCCTCATCAAAGTATTTAAGGACGGCGCCGTCAGAGGCCCGGAAGCTTAGAAAATCATTCTCACACATGTGATTCCTCCCATTATATATGGAAAACACTATCAAAATAGCAATCTCAGCGGGAAAGCTCACCACAGGCAACAAAGTGCCCACTTTCAATCTCACTAAGCTGTGGATCCGCCCCTTTACAACGCGGGCAGGCCTTCGGGCAGCGGGGTGCGAAGCGGCAGCCCGGTTCAGGCGCCACGGGACTTGTAAGCTCTCCGGACATGGGCTGATGGCTGAGCTTTTTTCCCCGCAGGCTCGGCACCGGAATCGCGTTCAGCAGCCCTATGGTATAGGGGTGCCGGGGATTTTTAAAAAGCTCCTTGGACGGAGCGCGCTCCACGCACTGGCCTAAGTACATGACGGCTATTTCGGAGCTTATATAACGCACAACACTCAGGTCGTGGGTGATGAACATATAGGTCAGTCCTCGTTGTTCCTGAAGATCCATCATGAGGTTCAATATCTGCGCCTGTATTGAAACATCCAGAGAGGAAACCGGCTCGTCACAGACTATGAACTCTGGATCCAAGGCTAAGGCGCGGGCGATCCCCGTTCTCTGCCGGCGGCCGCCGTCCATCTCGTGAGCGTAGCTCTCGGCAAAACGGTGGTCAAGTCCCACACTGTCCATAAGCTCCTCCACCCGCTCATACAGCCGTGACTTCGCGGAATAGGCTTTAGCGATGCGGAGCGGTTCGGCGATAAGCTCCCGCACGGACATGCGCGGGTCAAGCGAGGCATAGGGATCTTGGAAGATCAACTGCATGGATTTTTTTAGCTCGGCCATCCGGGTCTTATCATAGTCGAGAATATTCTCGCCCTTGTAAAGCACCTGGCCGGCGGTAGCCTCTAAAAGGCGCAGGGTAACGCGGCCAAGCGTTGTCTTTCCGCAGCCGGACTCGCCGACGATACCGAGAGTTTTGCCTTTTTCTATGGACAGATACACATCGTCAACGGCATGGAGCATACCGTAGGGCGTTTTAAAGTATTTTTTCAGACCCCGCACCTCTACGAGGGGTGCGGACTCGTTTTTTACTTGCGTCACGATTTTGCCTCCTTCCTCGCTTCCCTATATAGAAAGCATTTTATCACATGTCCCCCGGCAACGGCTATATCCTCCGGAATATTTTCCCGGCACTGCTGTGTACACTGAGGACAGCGGGGAGAAAAACGGCAGCCCTTCATCTCGACCGTCGGGTCGGGCATCAAGCCGTCAATAGCAACCAGCCTCTTAGCATCCCCGGTCAGACTCGGAATTGCTCCGAAAAGCCCCTTTGTATAGGGATGATGCGCTTCGCCTTCGAATATATCGACAGTCGTTCCCGACTCGATAATCTCCCCGGCGTACATGACAGCTACCCTGTCACAAGTCTGCGCAACTACACCTAGATCGTGGGTAATAAGCAGCATGGCGGTGCCCAGTTTCTCCTTAAGCTCCGCTATCAGGGACAGAACCTGCGCCTGTATTGTTACGTCCAAGGCAGTCGTCGGCTCGTCGGCCAGAATAAGCTTGGGCTTACAGGCTAAGGCGATGGCTATGACCACGCGCTGTTTCATGCCACCGGAAAACTGGTGCGGATACTCCTTCTTACGTTTTGATGGTATGCCGACCATCTCCAGCAGCGAGTCTACCTGCGCATCAAGCTCAGAGACGCTTTGACCCTCAGTATTATGAAGCTCGAGAGCCTCTTGAATCTGCTTGCCAACGGGGATAACAGGGTTAAGACTGCTCATGGGATCCTGAAAAATCATTGACACCGTGCTGCCGCGGAGTAGGCGCATGTCTGCCTCGGTGGCCCGGGTGATGTCAACGCCGTCAAGAATTATACTTCCAGCGGTAATTATTCCCACCTTATCGGGCAGGAGACCCATGACCGAAAGCGCAGTTGTTGTTTTCCCTGCGCCGGTTTCCCCCACAAGTCCCAAGGTCTCCCCATAGCCCAGGCTAAGATTAACGCCGCTGGCAGCAAAAACCCGCGCATCGTCAGTCTTATAGACGGCGGAAAGGTTTTTAACTTCAAGTAATTTATCCGACATATGACCGTCCTCTACTTTCTTAGTTTTGGATCAAGTGCGTCGCGCAGGCCGTCCCCTAACAGGTTAAAGGACATGACCGTGATGGCGGTCGCCGCGCCTGGAAATAGGATGAGATATGGGTAGTCGCGTAGATAGCTCTGCGCCTCGCTCATCATGTATCCCCACTCTGGCGTGGGCGGCTGAACGCCCAGACCCATGAAACTGAGTATAGCTATGGCAAGAATGCTTCCGCCCAAGCCCAAGGTCGTCTGTACGATAATGGGAGCCATGCAGTTGGGCAGAATATGCCGTGTTATGATACGTGAGTTTTTTGAGCCAAAGCATCGGGCGGCTTCTATGTAGTCTTGGCTGTTGACACCCATTACTGCCGCGCGGACGATGCGGCAATAACCCGGCCAGCCCGCTAAGGTAAGGGCAAGTAGGACGTTGAAAAGGTTCGATCCTAGCGCAGCCACGATCGCAATTGCCAAGATTACTACGGGAATGGACAGGAAAACGTCCGTTATCCGCATGATGATAAGATCCGTCATGCCACCAAAATAACCCGCAACAGCTCCGGCAATAATGCCGATAATCATCGCCGAAAAAACGCACAGAAAGCCCCAGACCAAGGATACTCGTGCTCCGAAGAGTACCCGCTGAAATACGTCACGGCCATTGTGATCTGTTCCGAACCAATGCTCAGGGCTCGGCGTTTTTAGCTTATCCATGACATTCATGTCGATGGCCTTCGAGTAATCCCCAAAGAGGCTGACGCCGATAGCCAAGACAAATAACAGGACAAGGATGATGAGCCCTGCCATGGCCAGCCGATTCTTCTTGAAGCGAAACCACACTGAGCGCAGCATCGTTCCACGTTTTTGCTTACTTTTTTCCATCTGTCTCACCCCTTTATATATTGTGTTTTAATGCGCGGGTCAATGAACGCGTACACAATGTCGACCAGCAGGTTTACCACGCACGAGAACAGCGAGATGACGATGACAACACCCATGACGACCGGTACGTCTTTTCCCCGCACCCCGGCTAAAACATAAGTCCCTATACCGGAAATCGAGAACACCGACTCGACGACCACGGCTCCGCCCATAAGGGCGGCAAAGCTCATGCCCACCTGCGTGACTATGGGCAAAAGCGAATTGCGCAGACAGTGGCGAAAAATAATCCGACCCTGGCCGGCTCCCTTGGCCTTCGCGGTTCTCACGTAGTCCTGACGGATAACCTCAAGCATCGTTGAACGGGTCATGCGCACATAGCCGGCCAGCGTGGCCGCTGTAACGGCTAACGAGGGCAGAACATAACTGGACACCCCGCCCTGCATCGTGGCCGGAAACCACTTTAAATTAAGCGAAAAGGCCAGAAGCAGCAACATTCCCACAAAGAAGGCCGGCATGGCCGACAGGAACATGGCCAGAACCTGGCTTCCGATGTCGATGATACTGTACTGTTTCACCGCCGAATAAATCCCCAGCGGCACACCGATGATAAGAGCCAGTACCAGCCCGAAAAAAGCGATGATAAAAGTATTGGGAAACTTGCGGACGATGTCTTCTATGACCAGGAGCTTAGTGCGATAGGATTCGCCTAAGTCGCCCTGGACGGCATCGCCTATGTAGCTTACGTAACGCGTCAAAAAGGGTCGGTTCAGTCCCATTTCCTCGCGCAGGGCATCCACATCCTCTTGTCTTGCACCCTCGCCGAGCAGACTTCTGGCGGGGTCTCCGGGAGATAGTTCCATGATGCCAAACACCACAAAGGTAATACCCAGAAGCACCGGAATCATCAGCAGGATACGTTTGATTATATATTTTGCCACGGCTCTCACCTCTTTTCTGTACTTGGGCGCGGGAGAGCCTAAGCTCGCCCGCGCAATGCTTTTACCAGCTAAAATTGTAGATGAAGTAGTCGTTCGTCTGGCTTATCTCAACGCCTTTTAAATTGGCGCTGGCCACATGCAGGCCGTAGGTCGAGTAAACCGGAATAAGAAAAGCGTCCTCAATCATGATGCGTGAGGCTTCGTCGTAAAGCGCTTTACGTTCATCAAAATCAAAGGTCTGCTGGGCACCTAAAACCGCCGCATCGTATTCCTCGCTCTTGTACTGGTTGTAGTTCTGGGCATCGTTGTTGCTGAGCCAATAAGAGTAGCGCGAGTCAGGGTCGGGAATAAAGCCCTGGGCGGGGATGACGATGACGTCAAAGTTCTTATTGCCCATAACATCTTCTACGAAGGACAGGTATTCAAGTTGCTTGAAATCAGCGGTAATACCGATCTTGGCCAACTGAACCTGATAGATCTCCGCGGCCTGTGTAAGGTCGGCCAGAACTGGAACAACGGAGAAGGTCAGGGAGAAGCCATCAGGATATCCAGCCTCAGCCAACAGAGCCTTGGCTTTTTCAATATCAGTTTCATAGCCCTTAATGTCAGGGTTATAGTAGGGGGAGACGGTGGTCATAAGCGTATCCGCAGGCTGACCGAAGTCACCCATAACACCGTAGGCAATCTCTTCCTTATTCATGGCATAAGCCATGGCCTGACGCACGCGCTTATCGCTAAGCGGCCCCTCCGAACAGTTAATATAAGCTGAGTTGAAGATGGATACCGGAACCATGTGTATCTTAAGCTCCGGCATGGTTTCAAAGCGAGCCAGATCCTGAGGAGTAGCACTGTAGATCATATCTACTTCGCCGTTTTCTAAGGCTATGGTCGCCGCGTTACGGTCGGGCTGAACAAGCCAAGTAACGGTCTTGATTGAAGGCGAACCCTGCCAGTATTCTTCAAAGGCAGAAAGCTCAGTCTTTTCCCCGCTGGCCCAAAGATTAAGCGTGTAAGGGCCGGTTCCCACAACGTTGTCGGCGGAAACTTCGCCGCCGCCGGCTTCCACAGCTTCACGATTCAGTATCGCAAAGGGCACGGAGGCTATGTATTCAAGAATGGGACTGTAAACCACGTTCAAGTGCAGGGCGACAGTATTCTCGTCGATGGCTTCAACGCTGTCAATATAATCTCCCTTAGCTCCGATGTAGGGTGAGGCAAAAAGCCTTTCCCAAGAGAAGACAACGTCATCGGCGGTAAATGCTTCGCCGTTGTGAAACTTAACGCCCTGGCGCAGGGTAAAGGTAATCGTCATCTCATCCTCAGAAATAACCCATTCCTCGGCAAGGCCGGGAACAAGGCTTCCATCTGGCTCAATCTTAATCAGGGACTCATAAATCTGCATGTTCATCAGGATGGAAACGGCAGTGGCATTGATGGTATCAACGGTGTCGTTGTCAACGGGCATACTGATAATCAGCGTGTCCTTGGCGGGTTCCCCAGAGCCGGCGGCTTCTGTTTCGGTCCTTGACTGAGAATTGTCGGGTGCTTCGCTGCTTTCGCCCGCGCAGGCGGCAAACATGAGCGTAAGTATGGTAAGAACCATGGTCAGAGCAATAGATTTTGTCAGTTTTCTTTTCATTTTTTCCTCCAAGTTTTTTTATTTATACTTTTTTTAACCTTCAGTCCTATTCCTGCCACGGCTCGACGATGTACTTGCCTCTGGAACGCTGAACTGAGTCAGCCAGAAGGGCCGGCAGCTTTTCAAGGGGGATTTTCTCGGCCACCATGGCGGAAACGTCAATCCTCCCTACATTGATGAGCGCTGTAGCACGACCCGTGGTGTAGGGATTGATATAGGAAGCCGTAACGGTAAGTTCCTTCTTGAAGACTTCGTAAGGCAGAAGCCGCATGCTCTCTTCGGGGGCTGTCAGACCGAACATCATGACGACCGCGCCCTTTCCGGCTATGGCGACCGCCTGCTCGATTGTCTGGGGCTTTCCGACGCACTCAATGACGGCGGATATATTATCAATCCCGGCAGACTTAAGAGCAGCAGGCACGTCCTGTGTCATGGGATCAACGCAAACGCAGGATCCCAAGGTCTTTGCCATCTTACGCTTTTCGGCCACCGGCTCAATCATCGCGACTCGCGCGGCTCCGCCAAGAAGCGCGAGCTGGAGCATCAGCATACCGATCATACCGCCGCCGATGACGGCCACGTCGCTTCCGGGCTGCACCCTGCACATGTCAATTCCGTGTATGCAGCAGGCCAGAGGCTCCGCCATCGCACCCTGTGCAAAGCTGACATAATCTGCCAACTTGTGCAGCTGGCTCGCCGGAACAGCGCAATATTGGGCAAAGCCGCCGTTTACGGTCGTGCCGATTCCCGTCATATTCTCACAAAAATGCCCTATGCCCGCCTGACAGAAGCGGCAGTGCCCGCACATGACATTCGGGTCAGCGCAAACCCTGTCACCGATGGAAAAACCCGAAACACCCTCTCCCAGTCCTTCAATAATACCGGAAAATTCGTGACCGAGTACTATCGGCAAGGGGTTGTCCGCTGCGCCCTTATGGCCTTCGAAGATATGTATGTCTGTGCCGCACACGCCGCAGGCCATGACCTTTAGGAGAACCTCTTCCGATCCCGGCACCGGCTTTTCAGTCTGTGTGACAGTCATCTTACCTGTTTGGAACAAAACCGCAGTTTTCATTATTTTCCTCTACATTTTTCTATTGCATTATTTAAAATAGTTTTATAAAATGAATTATATCATCTTTTTTATAAAAGTCAATGATATTTAAATATTTATGTTTTTTTTCGCCATTTTTCTTTACCACTTGACAAAATCTACTTAGTATAATAAATTCATTATGAAGAAAAAGAATAACTATTGTTATTAAAAACAGTTTTAACAACTAATTTACAGGAGACATAAATGACTATCAATAATCATGTCGCGCTTGATTTAAAGGCCGCCAACCGAAACCGTATTTTTCGTGCGATTATCAGCGCGGAGCGCATTACGAAACAGGGCTTGGTGGAGCTTCTGGGTCTGAGCCTGCCGACGGTCACGCAGAACCTTAATGAGCTGGTTGCCCAAGGGCTGGTGTGCGAAAATGGAGCCTTTCGCTACACCGGAGGCCGGAGTGCGAAGGGCTACTCGATTGACAGCAACTCGCGAAAGACGATCGGCATAGATATCAACAGAAGCCATCTGTCTGTAGTCGTTATCAATCTCGCGGGGGAGATTATCTCAAGCCTGCACGAACATAGACCTTTTATCAAATCCGATGAGTATTACCGGCACATGGGCGAGCTGGTAGTCGAGACCGTCAGGAAATTCACCATCTCAGAACAAGAGCTTCTGGGCATCGGCATAAGCGTCCAAGGCCTTGTAAGCAGTGACAAGTCGCAAGTAAAATACGGACCCATACTCGGCAACACCGGCGACACGGTCAATGAGATAGCCAAGTATATCCCCTACCCCTGTGAACTTTTTCACGACGCGGACTCAGCTGCCTTTGCTGAGCTCTGGGTCTCGCCCGATACGGACAACGCTGTCTATCTTTCCCTGAGCACCAATCTGGGCGGCTCAGTCATTATTAACCGCCGGATCCGCACGGGGGATAATTTTTTCGCCGGCAAAGTCGAGCACATGACCCTGCGCCCCGGCGGAGAGCTTTGCTATTGCGGAAGGCGCGGCTGCGTCGAGGCCTATTGCAACACCTCAAGGCTGACCGAGGGTATCTCCGACGGCAGACTGGATCTGTTTTTTCAGAAACTGGAGTCCGGTAACCCCAGAGCCATAGCCCAGTGGGACAATTATCTGGAGAATTTGACCATTCTTATCAGCAATCTGCACATGCTGTTAGACTGCGAGGTCATCTTGGGCGGCTACATGGCTCCCTTTCTCGAAAAACACTTGGACGGAATCATCCGTCGCGTGCGCGGGATAAACTGCCCGGACATTCCGGAAAACCTGATCACCCTTGCCAACTATAAAAATGAGCCTATCGCCGCTGGTGCCGCCCTTTACTATTTGGACCGGTTCATCCATAAGGTATAGCGGTAAACCGCCTCCTGCAGCATTTTTAATATCAGCTGCCGGGAACTAGATTGAAGATGGGATTAAATAGGAAGGAAAAACCATGTGGACTGCCGATGAATGGAAAGATTATGAATTAATAGAAGCCGCTTCGAAAGAAAAACTGGAGCGCTGGGGCGAGTATATTCTCGTACGGCCGGATCCGCAGGTCATCTGGAACACCCCTCGGAAACACCCCGGATGGAAGCGCAAGAACGCCCATTATCACCGCAGCGCCCAAGGCGGCGGAGAATGGGAATTCCTCGACCTTCCGGAAGAATGGAGCATTAATTATAAAGACCTGACTTTCCGCTTAAAACCTTTCGGTTTTAAACATACCGGTCTTTTCCCCGAACAAGCTGTAAACTGGGATTGGTTTACCGGTAAGATAAAAGGTGCCGGACGACCGCTTAAAATACTGAATCTCTTCGCTTATACCGGCGGCGCTACCTTGGCCGCCGCCGCCGCCGGCGCACAAGTGACCCATGTAGATGCCTCGAAAGGCATGGTCAGCTGGGCAAAAGAAAACGCCATAGCCTCCGGACTTCAACATGCACCGGTCCGCTGGCTGGTAGACGACTGCGTGAAATTTGTCGCCCGGGAAATACGCCGCGGTAATACTTATGACGGCATCATCATGGATCCGCCTTCCTATGGCCGCGGTCCCGGCGGCGAGGTCTGGAAAATCGAGGACGACATCTTCGCTTTCCTGGAACTGACTTCGCAGATCCTTTCCTACGATGCCGCCTTCTTTCTGATCAACTCCTATACCACCGGTCTTCAGCCCGCTGTTTTATCCTATCTGCTGAATACCGTACTGGTTCCGCGCTTTGGCGGCCGGGCAGAAGCCGGGGAGATCGGTCTGCCCGTCACATCAAACGGCCTCATCCTACCCTGCGGCGCTTCCGGCCGCTGGGAGCCAGACAACTGATTTGCATGGTTTCTAAATCTTGCGTCATGTTGCTGACCCTGACGAAAAGTCAGTCGGTCACTTCTTCCAGTGCCGCGCAAAAACTCTGATACCAGCTTTCAAATTCCGCCTCAGAAAGAAAACCCGCTGTCGCCTCATCAAGGCTCATGCCGCCCGCAATACGGGCCTTGACGGTTTGCCGGTCGGCTCCCGCCTTCTCTTGGAGATGATACTCCAATATCATAGCCGCATCGCTGCCCCTCGCAAAAACTTGACCGGCGTTAAAACTCCCTTTCTCCCCATATTGAAAAGCCGTTAACAGGCTTTCATAGGTTTGCGGTGTCACGTCCAGTTCTCTTTCAACAATCGCTAGGTCTAGTTTTAATTTTTTATAGGCACTTTCTTTTACTGGCAAATAGCCCGACGGGCAGCCGAAAGTTATATTTTGTTCATCCTCAGTAAGCCATTTCAGGAAAGTCACCGAGGCGTATTCTTCCGCTTGGGATGCTTTCACGACTGCCATCCCCGTCTCCGCCTGTGCTATATAATCAGACCCGCCGGCAAAAAGCGGCGCCGGCATCACCGCATAGTCAATCGGATAATGATCCGTGCCCCGCTCTGTCTCTTGGGGGAAAAACATGGAAGCCGCTGTCGATCCGGTGAAAGCGACAATCTCACCGCTCCTTACGTCATCAGAGCGGAAGTTCCCGAAAGACTTAAAATATCCTTTAATATAGGACGTATAGTAAAAATCCCAGATATGCCTCATAACATTCCGGTCAGCTTGCATACCAGCCTGTCGGTCATTGATCCGTAAAAGCTCTTTTCCCGGCGGCAGGGAATCGTTCAGCAATAGACTGGCAACTGATTCTTGACCATAAAAAGCCCGGCCGTCCTCAGCTATATCCGGCGTCCGGTCATCCGTCCATTCATAGTAAGACTGCGCCACAGCCGCCAGCCCTTCCCTGGTTCCCAGTTGTGACAGCATCGCACCGGTCTCTGCCGCAAAAAGATCCCAGTCTGTTTTATTGATCATCAAAACTTCGGTTGCTATCGCAATGGGAAACAGCCTCAGTTCACCGTTCCTGCCGAGCCTTCCTGCATCTATAAAAGCATCCACATATCCGCTTATTTCCGCTTCCGACAAATATTGGGAAATATCAGCCAGACATCCGCTCTCCTCAAACTCCCAGACAAAATCTGCCGAAACCGAGATAAGGCTGGGCATCGCTTCGCTGCCTGCTTCCTGGTCTAAAGCGGCACTGATCGCTTCAACATCCTTATATCCATACACGGCCACAAAAATGCCTTGTTCTTTACCTTCCGTACCGTTAAACTCTTCAGCCAGTTCTTCAAAGACAACCCGCTGGGTACTGTTAAAATCATGCCAAACAGTGACTGTTACCGGATTTATCTTCATCGTTTGAATCGAACTACATCCACTGTTTGACAACAACACAGCAGACATAATAAACAACCATATTTTTTTCTCATAACCTAGCCTCAATTATAGCCGTTATCTCCTCTCTGCTTCCGCCTCCAGCTCATTCACAAATGATTTGAACAGGCTGACCACAGACATATCATCAATACCTATGCTCATGAACACAGCCACGATCTGATAGTCCGGCACCACTATAATATACTGTCCACCAAGGCCGGCCGCATAATACATCTGATAATCCTGCTGCCCATCCGGGACATCTATCCACCAGTTATAACCGTATTCCCCGTCCGGACCTTGCGGCTGAGTAGACGCCGTTATCCATTCTTCCGATATTATTCTTTCTTCGCCCCACATGCCCTTATTCAGATATAACTGTCCGATCCTGGCAGCATCTCTGGCTGTCATATAGATACCGAATCCCCCGAGCGAAATCCCTTGGCTATCCCCCCACCATATATAATCCTTGATGCCAATAGGGGCAAACATATTCACATCGGCATACTCTTTTGCCGACATCCCGGTGGCCTCGGTCAGAAGCGCCGAAAGCAGATGCGAATCACCGGAGTTATAATTGAACACCTCACCCGGCTTATTCCGCATATTGCTGCCAAGAATATAATCCACCTGATTCTCCGCCATCATCCAGTCAAGCATAAGCATCCCGTTGGCAAGCGTTTCCGTCCATTCAATCCCGGAAGTAAGGCTCAGCAGGTTTCCGACCGTAATCTCTTTCATATCCGCATCAATATTACCAGCGGCAACACCCTCAGCAATGGCCGGTAAGTAAGCTTCAATCTTCGTGTCTATCCCCGCCAGATACCCCTGATCAATTGCTATTCCCACCGTCGCCGACAAAATGCTTTTCGTAATCGAATAAATGTCAAACCGGGTACCCGCACTGTTCCCTTCCTGGTAATATTCATATATCATCGCGCCGTCTTTTATTACCAAAGCAGCCCGTATCGGCCTAGCCCCGATCTCTCTGTCCAAATCATCAATCTGTGTGCGGCTGACTCCATGGTTTTCCGGTGTATCCATCCCCCATTCCCCAGTTATATATTCCTGCCCCCCAGTGGCCTTTTCTTCCTCCGTACGAGAACCCTCCGTCACTATTTCTTCGTTCCCTGTTAGTATTTCCTCGTTCTCTGTCAGCATTTCCTCGTTCCCTGTCAGTATTTCCTCCTCCGACACTTCCGATTCCGTCCGTTCTCCATCCGCTTCTGCCCCTTCATCCGCATCAGTCATATTATCTTGCCCGATCAAATCCTTTATCTGCTGTTCACTGATCCTACATCCCATCACTAAAGCCAAACACAAAACCACCCCAAAAACTTTCCAGCCACCTCGCCTCATGTCGCCTCCTTCCGCCGCTGCCGGCCATCTCTGCCTTTCCCTCAGCACTTATACAAAGAATAAAAATCCGCCTCGGCATTATCCATCAGCCTCTTAAACCACAGCTGACTATCATCCAGAGCTTTATTATATATCATATCACCCATAGTCCCTAAAAAGAAATCCATAATTTTATCAGTAGCTATGATTCCCCATTCCTGCTCCATCTCATCCCGGAAAAAAGCCGTTATTTCAGCACGAAGTTTCTGCTTTTCTGCTTCACTGAACCGATATTTCGACAAAGGCTCTCTGTTCATTTCGTCCCTCCTTATCATAAACCCAGTTAACTATTTTATAATATCACAGGCATCCAGCTTTTGTCCATGTAGTTAGCAGTTACTGTTCCCTTTCAAATAAAAGACAACGTAGACTTTAAGCTCCCTCTATGCTATACTGAACTATGCCATCACGGCTCTGCTGATGCGTCGGAATTCACATATTTTTTCTCAGGAGCAGCCCCATGAACCGGATAAAAAGACACCGTGAAAAACAGAATAATAAGCCGTCAACAATATCCGGTGCCCCCAAGATAAAGCGAGGAGCAGTTGCCCGTTTCCGCAAAATCAACACGCTTTTGCTTGTCATCATCCTAGTACTGGTAACCGGCGGCGGCGCCGGGCTTATTATCAATATCGTAGAGGAAACCTCCAGCAATTACGCGCGCTTCTACTCTATTGAAACAGTAGAGAAAATAGGTTCTTTTCTGAACCGGGAAATCGCCCTTATCGAGGAAGTAAGCCATTCTAAAGCACTGCTTGACTGGTTTGCTGATGAAGCCGACCCTGTCAAAAAAGAGGCGGCCTACTTCGAGATGATGGATTATGCCAATATGCTTCAGATAACCAGCCTGTACTTTGGCATCTATGATTCCCTGAATGAATATTCCATTGAAAGCGATGCCCCCTTTGAAGAATTCGCCCCATTTGATGTTTTTGACCCCCATGACCTGCATGACAGCTGGTACTTTGACAGCGCGGCATCCGTGAATGATTTTGAACTGAATATCGACGTGGATAAAATATCCAAGACCCAGCGGGTTTGGATCAATTACAAGGTGGAACAGGACGGAAACGTCCTTGGCGTATTCTGTTCCGCCCTGCAGTTTGACGACGTGTTCTTTGATCTGTTCGGCCAATACACGGATGAAAATATCCTAGGCATGATCATTGATGCCGACGGCTATATTCAGATGGACAGCTCCGGTTATGAGGATATTACCTATTACGACGACATCCAGGACTTTGATAAAGAGGAGAAAATACACATATTCTCGGTCAATTCGGAACCTGCTTTTGAAGAAACGGTAGAACTGCTCCTGGCACAGACCAATGAGCAGCGGATGGCTCATGGCAGCCCGGAGGTAATCAATCTGGACACCGGCAACTACGGATATGCTTCAATTGCTCCGATCTCCAATACGAACTGGATGGTAGTAACTTTCTTTAATTCCCGCTCATTGTTTGACGGTACCCTCTTTATTCTGCTGATCATCGGAATAATTTCGTCTTTTATTATATATACGCTGTTTAGTTCCTCCCTGCTCCGCCGCTTGGTGCTGATACCCCTCAATCACCTGACGGTCAGTGTTGCCGGAGCCGATGTAGGCGATACACATATTGACAGCAAGGATCAGGACGGCGAATTCGGGGTGCTGGCTCAGGCGATCAACAACATGCTGGAGCGTATCAATTCCTACCATGCGGAACTCCTGATCACTACCGGTGAGTTAAACCGTCTGGCAGAATTGATGCAGGTCATCAATGACGTAGCGAAAGTACTGCTGGCAGCGGCAGAAGAAGAAGAATTTGAATCGTCTCTCCTTGAAGGCATGGAACTGCTGGGGAGCTGTATCAATGTTGACCGGGTCTATATCTGGCAAAATGAATGGCATGACGGTCTTCTTTACTATACCTTGCAGTATGAATGGCAGAATGAGATCGGACGCCATAGCAGACACGTCGCCTCCAAGGCATCGTTTTGCTACCCTAAAGATAACCCCGCGTGGGAAGCCAAGTTCAGGAATGGTGAATGTATCAACGGACCGGTTACCCTGCTGACACCAAATGAGCAGCAAGCCGTCAATGCCTATGAAGCAAAGTCGATCCTAGGCATCCCGATCTATCTGCGGGAAACTTTCTGGGGCTTTATCAGTTTTGATGATTGTCGGCTGGAACGCAGTTTTACTGATATAGAGGTCGATATGCTCCGCTCTGGCGGCCTAATATTGGTTAATGCCGTCAACCGTAACATGCAGGCCCTAGCTGTTCGGAAAGCACACGAACGCACCCAGCTGATGTTGGATGCGACGCCGCTATACTGCCAGCTATGGGACCGGAATCACACTCCGTTTGACTGTAACGATGAAGCGGTACGGCTGTTTAACCTGAAAGATAAAGCAGAGTTTTTAGCCCGCTTCTTTGAACTTTTACCGGAATATCAGCCCGACGGCCAGCTTTCTGTCGCCAAAGTATTCCGGCTGATTGAAGAAACGTTTGCGACCGGACGCTGTAAATCCGAATGGGTCTTCCAGATGCTGGACGGCACTCCGCTGCCTGCCGAGGTGACACTGGTCCGCGTAAGCTACGGCGATGATTATGTCATTGCCGCATATGCCCACGACTTGCGGGAAAACAAACGGATTATGACGGAACTTGAGACAGCTATGATCAGAGCCCAGGAGGCCAGCGTAGCCAAAAGCAATTTTCTGTCAAACATGAGCCATGAGATCCGGACTCCTCTGAATGCCATCACCGGAATGACCATGGTCGGCCAGTCAGCCGCTGACCTAGAACGGAAAGACTATGCTTTTGAAAAAATAGAAGGTGCCTCCTATCATCTACTGGGTATTATCAACGACATCTTGGATATGTCCAAAATAGAAGCCGGCAAATTCACGCTTTCCATTGTCGAATTTGACTTTGAAAAGCTCCTCCAAAAGGCTATAAATGTCATCCATTTCCGGCTGACGGAAAAGAAACAGCAATTTAGTATTAAGATTGACAAGAATATCCCTGCTGCCCTGATCGGTGATGACCAGCGGCTCGCACAGGTCATCACTAACCTGCTGTCCAATGCTATTAAATTCACTCCCGAGGAAAAGGAAATCAGCCTGACCGCCAGCCTTGCCGCCGAAGAAAACGGTATCTGTACCTTACAAATCTCCGTCAAGGATGCCGGTATCGGCATCAGTCCGGAGCAGCGCAAAAGACTCTTTGGTTCTTTTGAACAGGCGGAAAATGACACGACACGTAAATTCGGCGGCACCGGCCTCGGCCTTTCCATTTCCAAAAACATAGTTGAGATGATGGGCGGAACGATATGGGTCGAATCCGAATTTGGGAACGGCTCCACTTTTACTTTTACAGTACTTCTGGAGCGAGGCATAGAACTGGATATTGATACAGCGGCAGTTAATGAAGCCGCCGCTCCGGCTGAAAGCCAGCTGTCCTTTGCCGGCCGGCACATCCTTCTAGCGGAAGATATTGAAATCAATCGGGAAATCGTTGCCTCGATGCTGGAATCTGTACAGCTGGTGATTGATTATGCCGAAAACGGGCGCGAGGCAGTGAATAAATTTACCCAGACCCCGGAGCTCTATGACTTGATATTTATGGATGTCCAGATGCCGGAAATGGACGGTTATGAGGCTACACGCACGATCAGGCAGATGTCGCTGGAAGAGGCGAAAACTGTTCCTATTATCGCCATGACTGCCAACGTGTTCCGAGAAGATATTGAAAAATGCCTGCAGGCCGGCATGAATGACCACATCGGGAAGCCGCTGGCATATGGTGAGCTATTGGAGAAACTGCAATTCTTTTTATCTTAAATTCTACATAGAGTTTTAACTGAAGGAAAATAAGTTTTTTTGATTTTTTCTCATCCGGAAGGCAACGAACTGTTCTTCTTCCAGACAAAAGTAAACATTATTTTGCTTCACGCTCTTAAACGTCTGTCCTGGTAATATATTATATGTATGAGCGGGATATATCTTCACATCATTCTCTACCCTAGCCTTAATCTTCTGGAAACTCTGGTACATACTTACTACCGAAGCTCCGGCACCAATACAGATACCACATCCCTCGATAAAAACCGTATCCCCGGTAAACAGGCTGTCCTCCAACAAAAAACAGGCGCTGCCTATTGTATGTCCGGGCGTAATAAGGCAAGTGATTTTTGTATTTCCGACCGCCAAAATCTCTTCGTCATCAAAAAGCATCATATTGGGGCAGTTAAAACAATAATAATCGGCTTCTGTTCTCGAAATATAAACACTACAGCCATAATGATACACGAGATCACCGATTCTCCTGATATGATCCGGATGGCTATGCGTAATAAGCACCTGTTCCAAGACAATACCCGTCCGGGAGATCATATCGGTAATCTGCCGCATGTCACAAGCGGGGTCTATTATTGCCGCCTTCCGGGTTATCTTATCAACGATTGTATAAACATTATTTTTGGTAAAACTGGTATCTTTTAAACTGATAATATCATAAGTATCTTGGTTCATATTTATTTCTTCTTCCCCGTATAAAATAGAATGACGATATAATATATAATATCTTACAATTTAACAAAATACAATACTAATTTTCATATGTATCCTACCCTGCGGGCGATACTTAACCGGTTATATAAGGAAAAAACCTTTTCCTGTTTTAACGGGCTATACCGGTCCCACTGGCGATACCGGTCCCACCGGCATGTCCGCCTACGAAATTGCCGTTTATAACGGTTATGATAAGTCGGAAAAAGAATGGCTCGACAGCCTAGTCGGGACGACTGGCGATACCGGGCCGGCCGGCCCCATTGGACCTGCCGGTGCCCTAGGTAGCACGGGGCCAACCGGGGCGACTGGCCCGGGCGGGATGGCTGGTTCGACAGTGATCGGGGCATTGGCCGTCACCGGAGGAAGCACCTTATTTGCCGCTGCCGGATCCGATACCAGGATCCCGATGGACTTAGTGGAATATGGCATAAATATCACGTATAACTGGGGAAATATAACCTCAATGACCGTCTTGGAAAATGGTGTTTATGAAATTATCTGGTATTTGATCGCTACAACAGCTATGGATGATGTGGATCTGCTGGTTAAGATCGGCAAGAACGGAATATACTCTAATCAGCTATCTGTCCAGAAGACTATGAGCATTAATACAGAATATACTTTCATAGGCTGTTCCATTCAAACGGCTTTTGCCAATACAGTTTTTGATATGATTATAGCTCCGCAGAATAAGGATGCGATAATATCGATCCCCGGAGGCGGAACAAGCGCATATCTCTCCGCGAAAAAAATCAGTGACTGGAACTGATTAAAATAAAATTATGCCCCGGCTTTCATCAAAGATACAGCAACCAAAAGAGCTTTGCTTGCTTATCAAAGATGAAAAGCCGGGACTGCTTTTTTATAAGATCTATTCAAGGCGAAGCCACCCGGCCGGCTCCCGGTCGGTGCCGACATAGAATCGTCCGTCTTGCATGGTAAGGCTGTATGTACTGCGCGGTTCCCCATATACGTTTTGTTGGATTATCTCCACTTCATTTTCCGTGACTTCCGTTATGATTCCCATATGTCCATATTTCGTATCGGTAAAGACCAATAAATCATCTTTTTGGGGAGCGACATCTCCGCCATTATAATACTGGATCATCCCCCTCTGCCCATTAAGCTCTCCATGTTGCGTTTCAAAATCAAAATAGTCCTTGGCATTCCCATACACATCCGGCATCTCGTGCCCTTTGGCCTGATAATAAAACCTTTTGACAAATTCAACGCATTGCCATCTTTGCCCAAGGTAATAACCGTTATCAGCAAAATTCCTGCCATAGGCCCTAGTATAAAGAATCCCGTTATAGTACACTTTCACATCCTGATAGCTGTCCGTTTCCGTTCCGACTTTGGACCAATCCCACAGCAAATAAACGACCGCGGACATTATTATCATAAAGATGACCGTGAAAGTGCCGATTAATAATTTTCTTTTAAATGATTGCTTTTCTTTCAACTTTTATCCTCTGTTTCCCTGCTAAAATACACTGCCTACCGCATAAAACTTCTCATAAAGTTCTTCGCGGAAATCCCTGTCCCAAGGATATAAACTATTGATCACTACCCCGTAACTGTCTTTGTGTGCCGTGGCATGGATATACTTACCATCGCCTAAATAAACAGCCACGTGCCCGGGGAAATATAGTAGGTCTCCCTTATCCATCATATGATTGGGGATTTTTTGAACCGGAAAACCTTCCATTATCTGTGAATCCCGGTAAATAGAAATCCCGTTTTCAAAATAACTCATAAAAGCAAGCCCTGAACAGTCAATCCCTAAAGGCGTCTTCCCGCCCCAACGGTACTGAACCCCCAGATAAGCCATCGCACTGTTTACAATAGAGCGGCGAAATTCGATGTCTTGGGAAAACAGATCCCGTTCCGGTTTCCTAGCCGGCGTAATCTCTTTAAACAGCACATCCTGTATATAGCCGATACTGCCGTTATTTAAAATAACTTCCCGCCACCCGTCTTCACCGCAAAAAGAATCGGATATCCTTATATAGCTCCCCCGGTATAAAGTCATCAGGACTTTTCCCTGAACCCTAGGCATACTGAGGATATCCACACAGTTCCGGCAGATATACCGGATCAAAATATTTTCGGGCATACATGGCTCTTTGTTATATATAATCAGATCCTCCTGCCGCACATACCCCGTATATCCATATTCGGTCGTTACCTCCAGGCATCTCTTCCTTTCTTCCTGTAACCGCTGCCGGTTATATGCCGAATTTTCTTCTGCCTCCTGGGGATATTTCTCAGTTTCATCATGAATCTGACAGCTCCATCCATATAATAATTCATCAGCTATCCCCGCCACCGCCTCCGGCCACCCTTCGGCAAACTGCGCCGTCTCATAGAGCGGAACTATCGGCTTATTACATATTCCAACCCGCATATCTTTCTCCAAAACTATTTCTTCTTTTACAATATGCGTTTTCTATGTAAACGTACATAAACATTCTCACCCCGGCCGGATGCCCATCAGGATGCCTGCTTCACTGTCTTATAAACATACAGATCATAAGGCGAATCATAATCCGTTCCGGACAGTTCCGCAATCAGCCTCACCCCCGCTGACTCCGGGCTTTTGAGCACCAGCCGGGAAAAAATATACTTCCCTCCCAGTGCCATAAAGGCATCCGCATCCATATATAGTTCGTCCTCCGTAACCGGAAGGCTGCGAAGCGGACTGATCACGGAAGGATGATTTCCGGAGTAAAGGTTCACTCTCGCTCCCCATTCGTCATAATAGACCCGGCTGGCCGGGACACGGTCTAGGGCCGGCGCAATGACTTTGCGGAATGCCTCTTTATATTCCTGGGGATAAAATCCCAGATACCCGTCCAGACTAGCGATTCCGTTATAATTAAGCACCGCCGGATAAAACCCGTAAGCCGCCGACCACTCCCCCTGATAACCGATCACTTCCCGCGCTGCCGCAAACAGTTCCGCCGAATAAAATGCTTCATAACTCAACTGATCGGACTTTTCCCCTTTCACCAGCTCCCAAGCCTTCTGATAACCGGTATGATAAAGATCATTGTATCGCGTTCCTGACAGCAATATTACGGCAATAGCCGCCAGTGCCGCCACATTGGCATAAAGCTTCCGCCACTTCTGCCGGCTGTCATACAGTCGTTTCAGCACTAGAAAGAAGGAGGCATACCAAAGAAAAGGACTGAAAAAAACCGTCCGGTTAAACTGCCATCCCGTAAGTGGCGGGATAAGCGTCTCCACCACATCGCGGAAGCCTTCCCAATAATAAAGGCCATAAATAATACTGTTAAAAGCAAGCAGCAAGGCCAGCAAGTTATAAATATCGTGAAAAATACCTTTACCGTTCTTCTTCCTGATATAATGGATGTTCAATATTAAAAAATATCCGGCACATACCGGCAGCACCAGCCAGGTATGCACACTTTCCGCATGGAACATCCCTTGGAACAGTACCGTGACGATTTCCCTCACGATTTCATTAAAAGTAAAGGAGCCGGCCACTAAGGTAGCGCGGATCGTTTCCTCCCCGCCAAACAACATCTGCCTGAACAGGCGGTATTCACAGCCAATGTACCCGGCTGCCAGCACCAGTAAAGCCAGAATCAGCTTTCCGCATATTTTCTTATCCCTGATACTGAGCCAGATGATTCCGGCTGCCAGATAGGCCAGAATAAATAACCCAAAATAAGAAAAATAAGATAACAACGGATAAAAAAGTAATGCCAGATACCATTTTCCGGCCCTCTTTACCGATTCCGCGCGATAGACCCGCAAAAGTACAAAGACCGCCAGCGGTATCGCAGCAAAGGGGATGCCAAAATTGGGAAACAGATTCAGTATTCCATAGGCAAAGCCGACCAGTACGATAATCGGCCGATAATGCCGGTACTCTCGCCGCAACCATTCACTGGCCAGCAGATTGCAGGAAACAACCGCAATTACAATCTTTAGAAGATAACCCGTAATATATGCCGCAAAATCCGGCAGTACCATATACAGCATAGTATACAAAGAAAATTCGGCAGGCAGAAGATCCCTGCTGACCCCGCCCAAAAAAGGTACTTCCCCATCTCTGGCCCAAAATAATCCGCCATCCCGCATTAAACGGTACTGCGGAATAAATAAATCCAGATTATCATGGATCGCTATATAGCTCCCTTCGCCAAATACAATAAAAACACCGGCCGCAAACAGCAGAAAACCCACTATCAATATCCAGTACCAGTATTCTTTTACTATCTTCATATCCCCATATCCTCGCGCTATCCTTCCAGTATCTCAATCATGCCGATATTATAATTCATCAAAAAAGCCACCCGCTTATTTCCCAGCGCCGGAGCCGGCAACGGCGCTTCGATCAGGGTATAACCGTTCCGGCAAAGCCGTTCCAGCTCGGCCTCAAATCCGTCGCTGACATAACAAAGATGGTAAGGAGAATTACGATGCTTTTTCATCAGGGAATAGACCACGGAACTCTCATCCTGCGGCGCAATAAGCTCAACCCGATAACCATCCTTTTCTAAGAACAAGATGTCGATCACCCTGGCCGGATCATAAACCTCCTCACCCACTGCTGAAAAACCCAGTTTTATAAACTCCGCTTTGGCGGCGGCCATATTCTTGACCAGATAACCGATGTGGTGTATTTTCACGGCAACTCCCATCTGTACGCTTCAGCGCCATACAAATATCTAAAACCCTTGATATATAAATTCAGCGGCATCATAGTCCGGTCCGTAATATCCCAGTAAAATCGTATAAAACAATAGGGCATACCATATCAGCCAACGAACCGGCAGCGGCTTTGCCGCAATCCGGTCACGGATGCTGCCGCCCTTTTCCCTAAGTACCGACACGACAATCAAAATAGCCAGGGAAACGGCACCGACCGTAAACTCGATCCAGTCAAGCCCCAAGCCAAACAGCGACCCGTCAAACAGTACCGCCGGGTTCCATACCGTAAACATGCTTTTCCAGATATAAAAACCAGCCCGAACGCTGTCTGCCCGGAAAAATACGTCGGCCAGGGTAACCAGCAGAAAGGTCCGCAAGATGCGGAGACCTTCCAGCACCTTATGACGCGGATCCCAGCCTTTTTTGCCCATCCAGCGGGCAAATACCGGTTCAGCCAGTTCTCCCGCTACGATGAAGCCCCAGTGAAACAAGCCGGCACCTAGGATATATTTCCATCCGCCGCCATGCCAGATTCCCACCGTAAACCACAAAACAAACATAGCAATAAAGGTGGTGAGCCGCTTCCCGTTCTTCTTGCCTATCTTGGCGCGCAGGTAACTGCCCAGACGCACGAACAGCCCCGAACGCAGCAACGGATAAAACACATAATCCTTCATAAAACTGCCCAGTGTCATGTGCCATCGCCGCCAGTATTCGGCGATGCTCTTAGAAAAGAACGGCGTCCGGAAATTTTCCGGCAGCTTGATGTCAAAAGTCTGCGCCAAGCCCAGAACAATGTCCATATAACCGGAGAAATCCGCCGCCAGCTGAATCACAAAACAAACGGCACCGATCCAGAAATAAGCCCCGGCATAATTTCCATAGTCATCATAGACCGTATTCACGATCAAGGCTGCCCGCTCAGCGATTACCAGTTTCTTAAAAAATCCCCAGACCATCCGCTGCATGCCTTTGGTAACCTGGCCATAACTAAGCGGGTGGGGGCGGTACAACTCTTCCTCCATCTCTTTGTAACGCATGATCGGACCGGAGACCATCGCCGGAAAAAACATCCCATAAAGGAGAAATTTGCCAAAATTCCGGCTCACCCTGCCGATTCCGTAGTAAATATCCAGCACATACCCAAGCAGTGAAAGTGTATAAAACGAGACCCCAAGCGGTATCAAAAACTGCAGGGCATCAAGTGGCCTGCCCTGAAATCGGAATAATAAGCCCAATAAAGAAACAAGGCCGTTATAAGTATATATCCCAAAATTAAAATAGATCAGTACAATCAAAACCCCCAGCGTCCCCGCCAAGGAAAATAAAAGCCAGGCTTTTTTCAGGCGGCCGTCAGCCGCCTTGGATAACATGTAACCGCCGCCAAAGCAGACCGCCGAAGCCGTCATGGGATACAGGAGCAGCCAGCCGTTGCCGCCCAGCAGATAAAAAGCGATGCTTCCCACAAGCAAGACCAGCCATTGCCGCTTCTTGGGCACTGCATAATATAAGACCAGTACCGCAACATAAAAGCACAGAAAATAAAAAGAGGTAATGTTCATCTTACACCTTAACCGATTGATGCTGCTATGACATCAACCATCTCTCCAACGTTCTTCATGGAGACCACCTGGCCCATAGTAAACTTCATGCCCATTTCATGCTCAATCGCGTTTATGAGATTGATATGCTCCAGAGAATCCCATTCCTCGATATCATCAGCGGTGGTCTTGTCCGTCACCGTAATCGACCCGTCATCAAATACATCCCGGAAAATGATATTGAGACGGTCAAATATTGCTTCTCTGTTCATGGCTTTTCTCCTTGTTTTCTTACTTATTATTTTCCTATTTATTATTTTCCTATTTATTTTTTACCCATTTTTATCTAATTCATACTGCTTCTAATCCACTATCTTTATCACTTGATTCTTATTTACATAAGGCTCTGTAATATGAAACTCCCATGCCGTATTGCCTTTTGCGTCTTCCTTTATCTTTGTAAATCCCATATTGCCATAGAACTCCTTAACCATAGCATTCTTAGCGGTCGGATAATAATACCCTCTGATGACATCAATCCCTCTCTTACGGCACTCTTCCGCCACCCTATCCATCATGGCATATTCCATATCCCGCTTCAGCACCCGGCAGCTCATAAGCCACAAGTCTAAGTGCAGGACAGCCGCCTCAATCCGGCCGATCACCACCGATACGACGCCGTTGTCCCCGAACCGGTCGGCCAGCCGGCCACAGAGCGTAATATATTCCCGGTCGGCTGCGAACTGTTCAATCTCACTCTGGGTAAACCGCTTGGTCGTCAGATTGAACTGGTTGCTCTTATTGGTCAACTGGGCGATCCTGGCCATATAGATCGGTTCAAACGCTTTGGCCGTTCCCGTCATCTTAAGCGACAATAAGTATTCCCGGTAATCCCCAAAGCCAAGTTCCTGCTGTTTACGGGCAATATTGGCCTGGTACATGGCATTGCGGCTGCTGTCTTCCTCCGACAAAGCCGTTACTTCAAAATAACCGTTCCGGTCCAAGACTTGGATCGTCCTTTCCGGCGCGCCGATCTCCGGCACCGCTGTGCCTTTCACCTGTTGACGGACGATCTCCCGCTCCGCCGGATTATCATCAATAAAAACCAAAGACTCCGGCAGAAGTTCCAGCTCTTTGGCTATTTCCATCAGATTCTTACTCTTGGCTTCCCAGTTGGCCTTTAGCAGCACAAAATCATCCGGCCTTAACATCCCATCCGGATGATTCAAGCCGGCAACGGCATTTTCCTGCTCATTCTTGGAATTGACTGTCAGTAATATCCCCAGTTCCTTATGATTCCGAATATAAGCCTGGATCTCCGTATAAACCTGCCCCATAGCGGTTTCCGGGCCGATTTCCAGCTGTTCCGGTCCGTCGTCGCCGACGACACCGCCCCAAAGTGTATTATCCAGATCCAGCACCATGGCTTTTTTATTCTTACCAAACAGCGATTTGATAATATGGGAGAGATTATAGGCATATTCCGGGATCGCCTGCATATTCAATGCATATTTGTACATATGCCAGTAAGACGGCGCCGACCATTTCTCTAAGCCGTATGCGGCGGAGATATAGTTAATATCGTGGATATAGAGATCCTGATGCTCCTGGGCATACTGGGCAAATAACAGATTCATCCGGTTTACATAATAATTTCTGCCGTGGATATCGCTTGCTTCACGGTTACCCATCAGGCGATAAAAAGGATATTCAAAATTATTCTGGATAACCGGACAATGATAGACCTCGCGCAGCCTGTCCCACATAACCGTAAAATGTGCGGCTTGTTTTCGAATCAATTCTTCCACTTCCGCGGCGGTATCCGCCATGGACGGCCATGCGGTGATATTACGGCTGCTAGTATGTACAAAAATAACATCCGGGGAGAATTCACCCAGCTCCGGATTATCAAACATAGCATCCTGCCAGTACTGTCCATATTCTGACTGATAAAACTCTGCCTTGATGCCTTCGTTAAGCAGAAACAGCTCCAGTACCCGGACAATGTCATGAGTCGTGCTGCCGCCTAGAACGGCAATCCTTTTAGACAAAAAGGAGGCGCCTGCCGACTGATCCAGCAGTTCACGCTTAATTTTCTTGGCTTTTTTTAATATAGCCTCACTGTTGAAAGGATATTCCAATTCCCGCATACAGCACCTCATAACTGAAACTATAATATACTGTGTATATTATGCATATGTGTTTATGCCCTAAGCATTATGATATATTTTTTTGCGGTATGCGTCAACATTATTGACTATTTTCCGTGCAATAATTTTATTAACTAAGGCGTTCTCGGTATAATTGAAAGTTTTCTATGTAAGTTACTTCCATAGTACTAATGGTCGTGCAGTGTGCATTAATGACATTATTATAAGTAAATCACCTATAAAAGTCAATAAAAACAAGGGGTTGTCTATTTACGCTTTCCTCATTATAATATTGGTTAAGATGCAGAAACAACCAAGGGAACACCTCAGATGGGAGCCGCCTATGCCAATACCAGACATGATCCCCATATCCGTTTGTATGATTGCCAAAAACGAAGAAAAATATATCGATAAATGCCTACATCTCTTATCGCCACATTCCTTTGAGATCATCGTCGTAGATACCGGCTCGACGGACCGGACTAGGGAAATCGCCCACAGCTACACAGACAAAGTATTTCATTTTGACTGGGTGAATGATTTCAGTGCCGCCAGGAACTTTTCGATTACCCAAGCCACGCATGACTGGATCCTAGTTATCGACTGTGATGAGTTCCTCGAGACAATCGACAGGGCTGCGATTGACAAAGCGATCCGGCAGCATCCCCACGGCGCAGGCATGCTGATACGCAACAATCCTTATGTGGCAAACGGACAGCCGGACAGCGCTTCCAGTTTTCTCACTGAACGGGTCGCCAGGCTTTTTTCGCGGCATGAATATCACTACCGCGGGATTATCCACGAACAGGTGGCGCGGATCGACGGCAGTGAACCGGTTTATTTTCCGATTCCATTAAGCTGTTATCATGAAGGCTATGTAAATCAGGACATTGCCGCCCAAAAAGCCCGGCGCAATCTGGATCTTTTGCTGCTCGACCTAGATAAAAGCGGCCCGGATCCTTATACTTACTATCAGATCGGCAAGTCTTATACTGCCCTGAAAGATACGGAAAAAGCCTGCCATTATTACCGCCTCGGCCTTGCCTTTGACGTCAATCCGCAGCTGGAATACGTCCAGTCTATGGTGGAATCCTATGGCTACTGTCTTCTGGAACTAAAACGTTATGAAGAAGCCCTGCAGTTCGAGAATATCTATGATGATTTTGCCGTCCGGGCAGATTTCCCTTTCTTAATGGGATTGATCTATATGAACAACGCCATGTTTACACAGGCTATTGCCGAATTTAAAAAAGCTGCCGATTTTCCGGTCTTTTCAGTCGCCGGGGTGAACAGTTACAGCGCATACTATAATATCGGTGTTATCTATGAATGTACCGGCCACATAGACCAGGCCAAAATCTACTATAAAATGTGTGGCGCTTATGAACCCGCTGTCCGGCGGCTGGCGGTGCTGTAATGCTAATCACTGATTACCTGGAGCATCTTAGCCACCCTGTGTCGGTAAGTATGAAACTGTTTGACTTTTTCATAGCCGCTTAGGGCGATTTGCTTCCGCTCTTCTTCCCGGCTCAGATAATAAGCCACCTTCTCTGTCAGATCTTGCCGGTTTTCATAATAAACAAAATCTTCACCAGGAATAAAATGCTCCATAAAATCAGCCTGATAATTGGTCAGCAGGAACCCGCCGCAGCCCATGATATCAAAGACACGCTGCGGAATCCCGCTCTGGATGCTCCGCCGGGAGATATTCAGATTGATTTTACTGTTCTTATATACCACGGGTGCCTCCCGGTAATAGTCAACCATGCCCATGTTATTAACTTCTGGGTACTGCGCTGTGGATTTACCAGAGTATAATTTAAAGGAAAAACGAGAGGATAAGCCCCGGATGATTTCGGCGCGTTCCCTGGCCGTCACTTTAGGAGCCAAGTAATAATTGGCATACCGCCAAGCCAAACTCTCACTGCTGTTTGCCGGCGGCAGCATACAGAGCTTTTGCATTTTAAGCACTATCTCCGGCGTAAGCGCCTGTTCCAAGAAACTACCGCCATAAATCTCCTTCTGGGCTCCGATCAGACCGTCCAGATAGCCTTTCAGATAGCCTTCCGCTTCCTCTAACGGTGCAAACTGCTCCCCGGCTTTCGTATGCAGGGAACCGACAAACGAAACATCGGCCTGATACTTTTCTTGATTTTTTACTTGGTCTTTAACTTGGCCTATTAAACCGGATCCGGCCATCATGCCGTCATAATAGTCTGTATCGGCAGCCATCGGCAGGTAGGCGACGGTGCGGACACCTTTTCTGGCCAGCTCCATACAGGTATGACTGTCAAAGACAAAAATCGCATTGGTTTCATAAAGCGCTGTCTCTGAATAGAGCGTGGCGCACGGACAGTCATATACCCATGAAAGATAGCGGATCCGGCAGGCCTTGCAGGCAATCGCCACCACCGGAAGAAAATTTACCGTAAAAACAAAATCATAAGAACCGGCCAGCATCTTCTTTACCAGCCGCTCCGCCAGTTCCGCTCTTTTCTCGGCATCAGGCTCTGTCGGCGGGAACGGCAGGGGATCTGTTTCATATCCTTCCTCCGCCAATGCCCTGACTATAAGAGCCTGTCTCCGACTCCCCCCTTGGGGAAAAAGCACCTTACCCATTTTAACATTCCTTTTCAATAATTTAGATTAATACCTGCATCTATTGACCGAACAGCATTGACTTCCGGATTAGTGTAATATTAATTCTTGCCGCTGTCAATTATTCCCATAATATTCTTTACAGAATTATTATTTGTAGTATAATTTCTATAAAGGATGGGCTTTAATAATTTAGTCCGCTGAAGACACGGAATATAACTTATGAGGATTAAATTAGTGAAAATCCTACTGTATGACATGGGGGCTTACACCCAGAATGACCTGATTTATTTCTTAAAGAAGCAAGGGATTGCCTGTAAAAATATCTATTACAGCTTCCCGGACATCTATGAGGACGAGTTCTTTTGCCGCCGCTTCGACCGCTACCTTGCCGCCGATCAATATGACTGCGTCATGAGCATCAACTATTTTCCGCTTGTCGCCGCATTGTGCTATAAGCACGGCATAAAATACCTTTCCTGGAGTTATGACAGCCCGCTGTCTTATAAAAAGCTGCGTACCTTTCATTATCCCACCAATTATATCTTCCTGTTTGACCGGCTGGAATATGAGTCGGTCAGAGACCAAGGTTATGACACGGTGTATCACATGCCGCTGGGAGTCAACATTGACCGGCTGGCGGCGGTTTCCCTTTCTTCCGAGGAACAGAAGCGATACCGCTGCGATATCTCTATGGTCGGGCAGATATACCGGTCTGACTTGCCGATGATTACTGCCCCGTTATCGGATTATGACCAAGGATATATCGACAGTATCGTGCAAGCGCAGTTGGTCTTATATGGTTATTATATGGTCAATGACCGGATCACCGATGAACTGTTGGATAAGATACGTAACGCGCATAGGGCCGCCGGACAAGAGATCGCCATCAACCGGCCCGAACTTTCCATTGCCATCGCCACCCAGATCACCCGGCTGGAGCGCCTTAATCTGCTACGGTTATTGTGTTCCCGTCATCAGACGGTACTGTACTCACGTCAGGTACCGGAACTGCCGCCGCAGCTCTCCTATCGGGGCACCGCTGCTTACTTTGATGCTATGCCCAAGGTCTTTAAAGCAAGCCGGCTCAACATCAATGCCACCCTGAAATGCATCCGTTCCGGGATCCCGCTGCGAGCCTTGGACATCCTGGGCTGCGGGGGACTGCTGTTTTCCAATTATCAGGCGGAACTGACCGAGTATTTCGTCCCCGGCGATGATATCGTAATCTATGAAAGCATGGAAGATGCCGCTGAAAAAGCGGCTTATTATCTCGGACATGAAAAAGAGCGGCAACGGATTGCCGCCAGCGGCTTATGCAAGACCGCCGAGCTGTTTTCCTTCCCCGGCCAACTGCGTAAAATACTTAAGACTGCCGGGCTGACATAGACTGGCATAAAGCACCTCGCAGAATACTGTCTATTAACATCAACATTAACCGGCTCATTACTTCTAGTTGGGGAACTCTAAATCCGTCAGTTCGCGGGGATTATCCACCGCCGTCTTCATAATCCGCCACATCCGTGCGGCATATTCATCACTGAAACCGTTTTCCGCCACATACCTAGCCACCGGCGACAGATCACCCAGATACTCCAAGATCTTTTTCCCTTGGAAGCCGCTTTCAATATGACCAGCAATATCATCGTCGCTCATTCCGGCGAGCCGGGAGTAAAATACGACGCTCCGCAGCCTTGTATAGGCATGGATCGGAAGAAAATCCGGCCGGAAACCGAGGGCATCATAATAAGTAATCAGCGCTTCAAACGTGGCCGCATACACTTCCGCCAGGTTGCTCCGTTTGGCCACCGTATAGACATTGGAAACCGACCTCTGATAGTAATTATAGAAGCCGCCGGCGATATTGGCTACCTTAGAGATATGAGGCAGCAGCATAAAATTAAACAGCGTATCATCCCCCAGCCGGTATTTTTGGAAACGGATCCCTGAGCTCTTAACCATATCGGTACGGTAGAGCCGGGTCCATATATAATTATTGGGCCGGGGGCAGGCGCAATTGCGGTAAAAATAGGCCGCCGTATCGGCAGCGATATCGATATTTTCATCCCGCGTCGAAGAGTAACACAGCTCGGCATGATCGTCATATACCAGATTGTAATCGCAGACCGCCATGTCGGCTTGACTGGCTTGAATGGCCGCGTACAGCTTTTCATACATATCCGGCTCCAGATAATCATCGCTGTCCACAAAGGTCAGATACTGCCCGCTGGCCGCTTCGATACCGGCATTCCGCGCCGCCGATACCCCGCCGTTTTCCTGGACAATGTACCGGATCCGCGGATCACCCAGATAAGTTTCAATAATGGCCGGCGTGTCATCCGTGGCACCGTCGTTGACGACGATGATTTCTAGGTTGCTATAAGACTGTGAAACCACCGAATCTAAGCATTTTCCGATATATAGTCCGACATTATAGGCCGGTATAATCACCGATATCAAATCTTTCATCAGAAACCTCTTTCTTTGATACGCCAGTACTCAAAATCCCCCACACAACCGTGGAGGATTTTATTTCTAGGTAGATTTTAACAAGTATAATTATAAAAGTCAATATGACCGCCAATGAATTATTATCTAATAATAATATTGCACTTCCCACAAAACTAATATATTCTGAAATAGTCAGATATAATAAAGCAGGAGAGTTAATCTATGATAAACGATCTTAAAGGATATATCCTATATGGAATCGGTGCCACATGTGAGCGGATGGTAAAAACATGGAGCAAAGTCAATCCCGATCTGTTTCACAGAATTATTTGTTATTCCGACAGCCGACCCGAAACTTGGGGTGGTTCATTTTGTGGCAAGCCGGTCATAGCCCCTGATGACATCACAAGATATGATTATGATAAAATCATCATTGCCACGGAACTGTTTGCTGAGGAAGTTTTTTTGCGGTTAACGGAAATTTACCGGTTGCCTGCCGACCGGATCGTGATAGCGTCTCCGCCTTCTTCCGGAATGGCACTCTCTGCTCATATGACGCCAGCCGGCACCTCTTTTAGCATGGATTGCGGTCAGCCTTACCGCTACCATCTCTACCTTGAGCGAACACCTGAGATAATGGAATGGTGCACCCGTGACTGGTTTATTGATGAGCCGGCCACTGCACATACCATCCATAACGCGATTATTTTACCGGCGCGACACCATGCCGGCTTAGAATGGCAAGGAGGATTATGCGATGAAACCGGCTGTTTTTTGGAAGGGCACCGCAGGATTAACGATTCCAGCACTGTTTTAGAAGAAATATTATCCGGCTACCCGATACCTGAGGAAATAATACGCACCAGTGAAACCGTAATATATGGCGGACTTTTGTTTGCTCACTTCGGACATATCATAACAGAAAGCCTTTCCCGGTTATGGTATTATCTGGATTATCCGGACTGCCGTTATCGATATGTTTTCTTGTCGCAAGGAATCAGACCGGAATATTTAGAATTTATTTATATGCTCGGCATTCGTCATGAGCAGATCTTGATTATTGACGAGCCCATGCAGTTTGCAAATGTGATCGTGCCAGAGCAGACCGTCTTTTTTAACGGCGGGTATCGGAAAAAGGCTTTAGGTATTTACAATACCATCCGAGATAGTGTCGTTCCGCAAACCCATGAAAAGATATATCTGACACGGACAGGCCATGACGACCGTACCGTTAATGAAAAGTATTTTGAGAATCAGTTCCGCAATATGGGATATCAAGTGATTGCCCCGGAACAGCTTTCCGTCCGCGAACAAGTGGCACTGATGGCCGGGGCAAGACAGATTGCCTGCATCAATGGAACCCTGCCGCATCAGATCCTGTTTAGTCAAGATGATGTCGAAATCACGATATTACAGCGGACAACGGCGGTTCTGGCGGGTCAGTTTTGGATTAATCAGGCACGCAAGGCGCAATGTCACATAGTAGATATTTCATTGAACTTCCTGCCTGGCTCCCATATAGGCCCCTGTTTCTTGTTGCTACCTACTGTATTCTGGAAACAATATCTATCTGGCTGCGGTGTCCAACTCGGCGCTTCGGCGAACTGTTCGGTGCGTGATTTTGCTCCAGAAATGTTTGAATATATGGAAAAGTGGGCGGCCGGAGTGAAACATTTTCCCTTTTTTATGTGGGTTCCGTCGTTTTCAATTGCCGCCCTGTTGGCCGAATTGACCGCTAAGATTCACGATGAAGTGACCCAAAATACATTAGGTGAGCAGGAAAAACTGCGTCTGCGCGCCCGGCTGGGGCTTACTTTAACCGAGACTCCGACCGGGAATTCTCAGGATTTAGTGAAAAAGCTGCGGAATTGACGTTGACAGAACGTGAATCTGCTATCTATAATTAATTATAGTCAGTCCATAACCAAAAATGCCTGTGGGAGGTTAGTAAAATAGCGATGAGTGTTGACATTTCCGTTATTATACCGGTATATAATGCCGATAAATATCTGGCAGCAGCGCTTGATGATATCGTCAGACAGACGCAGGAAAATATCGAAATTATCTGTATCAACGATGGTTCCACTGATAACTCGGCAGATATCCTGAGACAATATGCCCGGCAGGACAGTCGTATCAAAGTAGTGGACAAGGCCAATGAAGGTGCTGCAGTTGCCCGCAACATCGGCATTGAACTGGCCGAAGGCAAATATCTGTCGATTCTTGACGCTGATGACTTATTTGAACCAGATATGCTGGAACGTGCTTATGTCGAAGCGGAAAGACATCAGGCGGAAGTTGTTATCTTTGATAATGACCGTTTCGATAGTGAAAGCGGGCGGATTCTTTCTAAAAATCAATACAGCAACGCATATGTTCCGGCGGAAAACCCTTTTTCCTCAGATGATGTCTGTGAACACCTTTTTACTTTTAGTTTTAATGTTTCTTGGAATATGCTAATTAACCGGCAGTATGTTACAAATCACCATATACGCTTTCAGAATATTGAGCAGCATAACGATGCCTTTTTTTCGGTTTGCTGTAAACTTTCGGCCAGACGGATCTGCTTTATTGAAGAAACGCTAGTACATTACCGGAAGAACCTGAAAGCCAGCATTTCCAGCGGTCATACCGGGCAAAAAAATATCTTCCCGGGTGTCATGGCACTAATTGCAATTCATGATAAGATAATAAAGATGCCGGACTATGATAAAATGCTCCGTAGCTTTATTATATATTCATCTAATCTTATTTTATTTAATTTGAATCAGACTAGGGGAGAAGATTATTTTAATGTTTTTCAGACTGTTAAACAAGACTGGTTTACCCGCTTTTCCCCGGATGTGATTTGTCCGGCCAATTATAACTCACAGGTATCGTATCAATTATGCAAGAGCATCATAGAAAATGATGCTATAACGCATCTTTTTTTGCTTTTAGATACGAAAATGAAAGAAAACCAAGTGATGTCGGCCAATAAACAATGGATATTTTCTGATCCGCGGCTTAAGCCGGGGAATCGTCTTGTTATATATGGAGCCGGTGATATCGGCACTGATTATTACCGGCAATTATCTCCTAACTATTGCGTAACGCTAATAGACAGGGCATTTGCCAGATATCCTGACCGTAGCCTGCCGGTTGACTCCCCCGAGATACTGACGGAACTTGAATTCGATTGGGTCATCATTGCTTCTCAGATGACTAAAAGTGTTTCCCAGATCAGAGAAAACCTAATAAAATATGGAATCAGCGAGGATAAAATACTATCCCCATTTGAAAAAAGCGTCTATCTGAAAGGAAGCAGCTATGAATCCGATTGCCGTCGTCATATGTAATTACAATAAAAAAGATTATGTCATTAAATGTGTGGCCTCTGTACTTAGTTCCCATTTCCATCAGTTTGACCTGATCGTGGTCGATAATGCTTCGACCGACGGCTCAGCTGCCGCCCTTACAGAACATTACGGCAATCGACTGACCCTGCTAGAAAATGAGGAAAATACCGGTGGCTCCGGCGGCTTTCACCGGGGCATGCAGTTGGCTATGGATAAGGGATATCGCTATATCCATTTACTGGATAATGACGTGATTCTGGAACCGGAAGCCATCGGCGCGTTATATGAGTTTATGGAGTCGCACCCGTCGGCAGGAGCCTGCGGCTCACTGATCGGCCGGATAGGTACCGGACAGATTCAGGACTTTGGGGCGATGATTGATCAGAAGCATCTTGTGACGATACCGCTGTGGGGTGGACAGGATATCGAGGGTGAGCTGCCGGAGTCAGTTGAATGTGATTATGTGGCCGCCTGTTCGGCCATGTACCGGACAGATGCGTTAAAACTTTCTGGTATCATCGACAAAGATTTTTTTGTATATTGGGATGATGTTTCCTTATGCTGGGAAATCCGCTGGTCTGGGAGCCGTGTCTACGCCTGTTCCCGTTCGGTGGCCTGGCATCATAGAACCAGCGCGGTCCGTACCGGATTTAACCGCTATTACTCCCTGCGCAACAAAATATATTGTTTTACCCGTTTTTTGCCTGATGAAGCCTTTTACGAATTTGGCGAAACTCTCATCAAAATGATGTTTCGCACTTTTTCCGTTAATCGCTGCCAACCACAAAATATCCAGAATTATTTTCATGCCCTGTGTGACGGACTGAATAATATCCGTGGCAAGGCGGAACCATATAAGCTGATAACCGGAGAACCAGTCACGGCAAAATTCGCGCAGGTTCTTGCCAACAAGCGCAGAATCCTGATTTTATATGATCCAGCTGTGACGGATCTTGCGCAACTGGTAAAAAAAATCAACAGTGTTACCGATGCCAATATTACCATATGCGATGGACAGGCTAAACCGCCGGAAGTAAGCGGTGTCTCCTATACCGATGTGGCAGGTATGGATTATGATTTAATTATCCAGCTTTGTTATCATGTCTTGGATGTTACGAACTACGACCACACCAAAATATATATTGATAAATTCACTAACGAGATTATGGATAAAGCGGACTTCGATTTTTGCGAAAATTATGATACTCATTATCAATTTTTTTATGATGTATTTTCCAGATTTATTAAAACCGGACTGGAAACACTTAGAAGAGAAATCGGTAAAAAGCCATAGCCTCCAAGGGCAGAAAGGTAATATAAGTAATGTCATTTCACATGTTAAAGCGCAAAAAACATATTGCATTTCATCCCTTTATCAGTAAAACTGACAGCTATATTAATATCATCCATCAAATGATCCGAAATCATTGTCCGACTGTTGATTATCTGGACTGTAAAGCCGATATATATGAAATAAGCGACATCGGTATTATCTACGTCAACTGGATTGAAGATATTATGGGCAACTCTGACCGGCTGTACCTGCAAAAGGCCGCCGCACACGGGGTCAGGATTTTCTGGGTGTTTCACAATAAGTTGCCGCATGACAGACGCTTGCATAATGAGGAAAAAAGAGACGATATGCGGTTTCTTTCCCGGATCGCTGACATCATCATCATTCATTCAAAGGACAGCATTGCAACACTTAAGGCTTATAATCCCGGCCTGAAGAGTGAAAAGGTACATTATGTTCCACATCCTGACTTTATCGGCCGCTATCATGATTATTGCCCTGACATAAGAAACCGGCTGGGAGTTAAGGAAGAAGAAATACTATTTGCTTTATACGGTAATCTCCGGCCTTATAAGAACATTGAATTGCTCATCAAGGCTATGACGGAACTGACTGATCAAAATTGCCGGCTGCTGGTGGCAGGGCAAGCGCAGGATACCGCTTACACCCAGACATTGTACCGATTGACCCGGGAAAATAAAAAAGTAACGGTGCTGAACCGTTATATCCCCGACCTTCAGATGGGAGCCTTTTTAAAAGCCGCCGATGCTTTGGTTCTTCCATACGATACAACCAGCGGCATGAATTCGGGGGCGATGATAATGGCTTTTTCCTATGGACGGACTGTCGTAGTTTCCGATATCGACATGTCACGCGATTTTCCGGAAGCATTGATTTACCGATATGAATATCCTGACCAAGAAGAACACCTGACGGCGCTTATCGGCCAGCTGTCCTGTGCCTGCAAGGTCGGCAGGAAGGTTAATCACGAAAAAGGGCAGGCGTTAAATCATCTCGTAAAAAAGACCTGCTCTACGGAAATAGTCGAAGCAAGCTTGCGCCAGCTTTTAAGAATATGAGAGAAGGACTATGAGAAAGGGACTATGACAACAGAGTTCAGCGCAGCATCATTGCTGTTAGGAATTTTATCAGGCATCCTATTGGGCATCGGGCTAGGATGGTCTATCTGCCGAAAGAAATATTATCATAAAATTATCTCCGCCATGCGGAGAAAAGATGCGCAGATTGCCAGGTTCCGACATCTTTTTGAGGTTTTTTACCAGTGGACCCAGCGTAGGAAAGAAAGCGGCCAGACAGCAGCCTTTTTTCTCCATAACGGAATTAACCATGTCGCGATATACGGCTACGGCCTGATTGGCCGGATGCTGAAACAAGAATTGACGCAAAACGGCATTATGGTGGATTATGCGATTGATCGAAACGCTGCGGACATGTCCGGTGATATAGCGGTATATCTGCCTACAGACAAGCTTCCTGCCTGTGCCATGATAATTGTTACGGCTCAAGAATTTGTGGATATCAGAAAAATGCTGGCTCCCAAAATAAGCTGCCCAGTGGTTTCCATACTAGATATTCTGGAAACGATTGATTTAGAGTCTGCCGAAGCAGATATGGAGTATGATAATGATCGATAGAATAACCTACCATAACCTAAAAGAGTATGTCGGTGAAAAAAAACTTATTTTATTTGGGGCAGGACTTGCCGCATCCGTAGCAATCAATATGATCCTGCCAGAACTTCCGATACCTTATATTTGTGATAACGACAGTAAAAAGCAGGGAAAGAAACTTTTAGGCATAGATATAAAACATCCTCGCCTGCTGGCTTCCGAAAACAGTGACCAAATAATCGTACTGATAACGATTTATGACCAACAGCCAAGCACCGCTATTGTATTACAATTACTGAATGACTATGGTATATCCGACATCCTGCTGCATCGTGCTATGATGCAGCCGGAAGCGGGCTCCAAGCTTCCGGCTAACGTTTTTGGAGAAGCGTTTCACATTGATACGGCTGACAGAGATACTTTAAGCAAAATAGCTATTTTATTAAACATGGTGGAAGCTGACGGGCTTTCCAAGGAACTCCTGTCAGCTGTCATAGCTGCACGCCTACAGAAAAAAAGTTTAGACAGGGATTATATTTTTAACTCAGATAATAGAACTTCTCATAATGCCGGTTATTTTTCCTGCGAACTGTTTGACAGTCTATATGACAATGAATCCATAGTTCTCGGCGGTTTGGAAAACAGTGATGACATTAGACATTTTTATAATATCTTAGGCAGCCGTCTTAAAAAAGTCTATGCTTTTGAAGCCAGTAAAAAAGAGTATGAACATATTAAGATAGACTTGGATTATATGCAGGTAATGGATTATAACGAAAAGCTAATAAGACCTATCAACGAAATAACGGATATCCGTTTATTTCCTTATGCCTTGCTGGACAAGCACTCCACCATGTATTTTTCAGATGGTGTCGTTTCCTCTGCTATAGAGTCATCTGCTACAGATTCCTCTGTTATAAAAAGCGGTACGGAAATCACCTGTGTCAGTATTGATGATACTGTAGACGCCAATGAGCCAATAACACTGATAAAGCTGGATATTGAAGGATCGGAACTGGCCGCTTTACAAGGTGCCGCAAAGACTATTTTGAAGAATAAGCCGCGGCTGCTTGTCTGTTTATACCATCGGCCGGATGATTTATGGGAGATACCTTTCTTTATCAAAACGCTATGCCCGGAATACGATTTATATATCAGGCCGCATCATGGAATGACAACGGTTCTGGAGTTACATGCGATAGTGAAATCAGTGCCCGGTGAGGAGCAATGCCCATGAGCAGCAATACGAAATGTTATATTCTTTATGGAATCGGAGCGATCTGTGAGCGGATGACAGGCACCTGGGCCACTGTGAATCCTGACCTGTATGCCAGTATATTATGTTTTACAGACAGCCGTCCGGAGACTTGGGGTACGGAGTTCTGTGGCCGGCCGGTGATTAGCCCGGACACTATTTGTCAGTATGAATATGACAAAATCATTATTACTACGGAACTATATGCCGAGGAAGTATACCGGCGGTTAACCGAAGAATACCGGATCCCGTCCGCCCGTATCGCTATCGCTTCTCCGGCCATGCCCAAGACATCTGCCACAGATCTTATTACCCTGTCAGCAGATTCAGGCTCATACTCCCCGATATCTGCCGCGCACAACATAGATTCCGCCGGCCCCGATCGCTACCGTCTGTATCTGGAGCGGACACATGACATCATGGAGTGGTCATCCCGGGACTGGTTTATCGATGAAGCGGTCAAGGTGCAAACTGTCCATAATGCTATCATCCTTCCCTTAAAAGTCCTGTCTGAACGTCAGTGGCAGGGGGGCGTATGCGATGAAAGCGGCCGCTTTGTCGCAGGACACATCAGAACTCTTGATTCCAGCACTACCCACGGAAACATATCGTCCGCATATCCGCTACCCCAAGATATCGCCATGGTCAATGAAACCGTGATATATGGCGGATTTTTGTCTGCTCACTTTGGCCACATGATTACGGAAAGCCTTGGCCGGTTATGGTACCACTTAGAACATCCAGACAGCGATTACCGATATGTATTCCTAGCTCAAGATATCCAGCCGCAATTTTTAGATTTCATCTACATGCTGGGAATCCAGAAAGAACGGATATTAATCCTTGATAAACCTATGCAGTTCTCGGCTGTGATCGTGCCGGAACAGACTGCCTTTTTACATCATGGCGGTTACCGGGAGAAGGCTTTGGACATCTATGATGCGATCAGGGACAGTGTCGTGCCACGTGACTATGAAAAGATATATCTTAGACGGAGCGGTTATGACGGCAGGACAATAAATGAAAAGTATTTTGAAGAGCAGTTCCAAAGTATGGGGTACCACGTCATTATTCCGGAACAGCTTTCCATCCGCGAGCAAGTCGCGTTGATGGCCGGTGCCCGGAAAGTAGCCTGTCTCAACGGAACGCTGCCGCACCACATCCTATTCTGTCAGAATGGGGTTGAAATCACTATCTTGCAGCGTTCCACTGTTGTCCTTCCGGGCCAGTTTTGGATCAATCAGGCTAGGCAGGCACACTGTACTATAATCGACGTATCCTTAAATTTTCTGCCCGGTTCACATGGCGGCCCTTGTTTCCTGTTGCTGCCAACCTTGTTCTGGAAACGTTATATGTCCGACTCCGGCCATCATAACGAAGCATCGGCAACCGTCGGCTTGCGAGATTTTGCTGCTGAGATATTCGCGTACATGGAACAGTGGGCAGCCGCGATGGCGCGTTACCCTTTTTACATGTGGGGACCGTTTTCTCCACTTTCCTGTGCCGATCTACTGACAGAATGGACATTTAAGTTACATGCCGAGCTGATTGGCGAAGAACTGGGGGAAACGGAAAAGCAGCGTCTGCGTTCCCGTCTAGGGGTTGACTGGACAGATTAGGAAAGTTAAGCATTCCTTAAATCATTTTTCATTTTAGTAGTTGAGATTTCGATAGTTCTGGGAAAATATACCACCTCACAATATTGGCTTAAGTGATCAAATTTCTTCGCCCAGTCACTGCCCATGACAAACACATCCACATGATAAAGCTTTATATCATCAATTTTCTGTTCCCATGAGCTCTCCGGTATCACCAGATCCACATAGCGGACTGATTCTAGCAGGCTCTTTCTTTCATCATAGCTGAAATAGCATTTTTTGTTTTTGCACTTCTCGTTAAACTCATCTTCCGACAAAGCTACAATTAAATAGTCACCTAATGATTTCGCCCGTTTCAGCAGATTAATATGACCATAATGTAATAAATCAAAGGTACCGTATGTTATGACCCTTTTCATATGCGCTCCTCTCTTTTAGTAACCAAGCTCTTTTTTAATATATTCATGGATTCTAACGCCACAGCTCCCGTCCGCATTAGCGAAAATATCAGCAATATCGCTAGGTACAGTACTATAATCTGCTTTTTCTGTCACCAAACGTTCCAAAAAAAGCTTTAATGTCAGTACGATATTCTCTTCATAACGAAAAGATTTTGCCCTGTCTTCATGAGGATCCCACAGCAGCGGCCGATCCATTGCTTCCTTATAATCGTCAGCCGATATCATGAGCGGAATGGCTTTCAGCGACTCCGCCCTGACATCTATGACCTGCAACACGTTCTCATAATAGGAATATGCATAGACGGCATCATCCCTCAGTCTGGCGCAGGTATATTTATTAGTGCTTTTTTTATGGCCGCTTTCATTCCCCCCCAGCTTGCGAAAACAGGTAATCTGATCACTCACCACATTGATCTTCAGGATCATATTAGACTGCCCGGGAAATACTAATATATGCTCCCCGGCAACGACGGGATCAACGTAATCCACATTTTTGCCATGCTGATAACCTTCGGGAAAATGATCCAGAACTTTGGTTTTACCGGTTCTTTCATTCCACTTAACAATATTGCCTTTCAACGGAAATAACCAATAATCCTCGCCGACACGGACAAGGTATTCATATTTATTTTCGGCATCACCAACCCGGTAAAAGGTATATTTATCAGTACCTGTATGATATTTTACGACAAGGTTCGCAACCCCGCACGGAAGCATCAGGGTCTCTTCATTTATAACAGCGCCCCGGCCAAAATATTTTTCATGGCCTTTATCTTTGTAGCCGTCCAGTTCTATGCATATTTTATTATTTTCTTCCATGTCGCCGGATATCGGATCATATTGCAGAATAGCCGGATAATAAGCCGGAATAAAATAAAGCTTTTGACGGCAGCAATAGGCCGCCCGGAATTTATATTCCCTTTCAAGGCCCGCTGACTTTGGGAGGGGGATTTTATCCCCATTATCATATTGGTTATATTTGCTATTCTGGCTATATTCGCTATTCTGGCCATACTGGCTAATATTATGCCTGATAATATGTTTACCATTGTGTGGGGCTATTATCACCTCATCACCATAAAGCGACACCGAATCGGTGAGCAGAAACTCATATGACTCTCTTTCACGGATATCTAAAACCCGCTCAAGCTTCTGCGTCTTTAAATCAAGATGGTATAAATAGTTGGGAAACATCGAAATCAGCCAGACATCATGACCCTGAACCACAAGATCCTGCACCGCCAGTCCAAATTCATCGCCCTCAATGTCAGCCCGGGTAAAATTGGTGTTCTGAAACAGGATCGGCTTACCTGTTACCCGATACATGCTGGCCACTGAACTATAATCCCCATAATAAGCATCCGAACAGGCCAGTGCCTGATGCAGATCCCCTGTTTCATCATAAATACCGTGTCCTGCCTCCTTAAAGCCGGTTATAATGTCATTGTACTCCTTCCAGATATCAGGGTGCATAGACTTAATCGTATCCTTGCTTAAAGGATGGGGCCGCCACCAGAGCGCCACATCATCACGCTCCGCAAATACCGCTATAACATCGCGCAGTTTTGCCAGTAAATAACTGTCACCTCTGATAATGTTGAACAGATTAGTATTGTAGAAAACAACCTTCCTTCCGGCTATCCTTTCTTGCCACGATGCTGATAAACTGTACTCCTGCTTCTTAGCATGGACTATCTTATCAATCTTGGGCGACCCAAGCGCTGCCACCCGGTCTGCTTTTACATATTTAAGATATGATTTTCTGACTCCCTCTGATTGGACGATGATACGGTCCGCATATTTAACTGCCCTGACGGCAACAAAATCATCAGAAATAGTACCGTCGGTAACAAAATAAGGCACATATACTAGCATATCTGTGCTTTTTTTCAATTCGTCAGAATAATAACGGGGATGTATGGAAGTGACATAGTTATACTGGTCATAAGGATTATGAATATAGATCACATCAGGTTTTCTGGCATCCAGCTCATACATATCAAAATGAATCACCGACAAATATTCTGGAAACTTATCACCGTCATAGCACAGCTCCTCGGCCTGTTTATCAGCGTTGCGATTATAATAGGGCAAGGGAACCACATAGGCGTCACACTGTGGATCATCTTTGGCCGCTTGCCAGATACTTTCCATACTATCCCACATACTGGCATTATAGGGCATGAAAACAATCTCATATCGATCCGGTGGCAGCTCCGTTAGTATTTTTTTCCTAATTTCGCCGGCCTGCTGCTGAAGCTGCCGGACAATTCCCTTACCGCCACCCTCTATCGTCTCTGTGCTGACCAAGTAAAGCAGGTGGCAATATTCTTCCAGCTGTGCTACCGTTTTAGTTCCTTTTCCAGCCAGCTCTTCAATCAGATTGCCCATCTGTATGGCTACTTCCTGACAGTCAGCCAGTAAATTAATTAATGTACTGTTATCTTGCTTATTTAACAAACTCTTAATCTCGGCATTAGCCTCATCAACCGTCTGCAATAACTCCAGTAACAGAACTTGATGATATTTACGCATAACTATCTTCCTCTGCTTCCTCTCCGAAACGCTCCTTCAGATAATCCAATGTGCTGGCCGGAACCATCTGTGCGATGTTTTCAAAGTCTTTCCTTTCCAGAAGCTGCCGTACTCGTGATGCACTGATCGGATTGCCGTCCGCAGACTGTCTACGCGGTATGATAATAACTGAGATACCATAATCAGGCAATACGTCACGCATAGCTTGATTATACTGGTTCGTTATCGGATCAAGTGGCTCCTCCCCGACAAAACGCTTCGTTATATTCAGTGCCGGAGCAATATCATGGGCAAATATTCTGATATCTTGGCTGGCATCAATACACACGTCCGGTTTTGTGTCCTTTATAAAATATTCCGGAAAAGTAATGGATGAAATAATAAAGTTTCCACTGGGCAGAACCTTCACATTCGCGTACTCGGACACGCCGTTTTCGACTAGCCGCAATCGATCAGCGAACGGAAAGAAGGACTTATCTTCTTCGACAACAAAAATATACAAATAGTCACACTGTTTTAAGGCTTCTTCCACCAGAAACTTATGACCCAATGTGAAGGGATTACAATTCATGACAAGACCGCCAATCTCTCCGCTCTCCGCTATCCTTTCCGCGTGGAGATATGAGATATAATCGTTCAGCACCGGAGCTTCCTGCCCGACCTCATTCCCTGATTGCCCGATCCGTCCACCCCGTCCGATCCGTCCGCTCTGTCCACTCCGTCTGTTCAGCCTGATATCCTTCAAAAACACATCTTTTAAGTCTGACCTTCGCTTCATCAATGTATCTTCCGGAAGCGATAGGAGCGAATAAATCCTTTCAGTCATTAATCGGTAGCCGCGATGATTCATATGGCAATAATCAAAGAATATTTCCCCAAGCCCATGATTACTGGCGAATACTTCATTGATACTGCTGTCAAGATACCCATAGTTAAGAAATACCCTCAATCCTTTCAGATTGTGGGTAATGACTATTACAATATCTCCCGCCTGTAATCTGCTCTGCGGAATCTGTTTCATCGAATCTGGAAAATCACCCCAGTTGGAATGATTAAGCACCCGATATGTCTTGCCGTCAAGAGGCGAATCCTGTAGCTTATGCTGTAGCTGACTTGCTATTGTATATTTATCCTCAGTAAAAGCTCCGACGGCAATACAATTCCCATAGAAATGAACCGTGTTTTGATATTCCTGGGGGTTACCTACAGTATAACGCATGTTATTAATAACATTAAAATACTCACTTTCTATATTACATAAGTACTTTACCCCATTGATAACTTCCGCGTTACTGCCGTCTACATGGTACACGCCTTTTATATATTCTTTGCTACATTCCGGTAAGTCATCATAATAAGACCATAACAGCTGCACGTCTGCCCCGTCAGGTCTTATATAATCCGTCCAAGAAGCCTTATGCGCCACTAACCGCTTCTCGGTAGGCGTAAGATTTTGCTTGCATCCTAGTGGATTATCCAGATCAAAGAGTATCAGCCGGGCTCCCGCTGATTCAATATGCTCAGTTGCTTCAAATAAACAACGCAGGTCATCAATATCCACAATCAAATCATATAATGACAAGATCGGACAGCTTACCCGCTGCGCAAGCATCTCGCGAATACCCGCATAATCAACCGGCGTTACAATAACCGCATCAAGGCTGCCATCCTGTTTTGCGATCTCCTCCGGCAGCAAAATATCAACGTCATAATCTATGCTTATTGCTGCATTACGGTCGATCACACATTTGACGGTAATATCCGTTGACTGCAGATTTTCATACAGGAGCTCACCCAGCATGCCCATACCATAAATAGCTATGCGGTGAAATCCAAGATTTTTCAATATTGCGCTGAGATCGATATAATTACAATATCTTAGCCATTTACATACTATATCCAATTGATGGTTTCGGGGCTTTCGCATCTTACAACATCCTTTTCCTATCGTGATACTGACACTGCTCGCTTAATATATCGGAATTATACTTTAAGGATTCATTTTTGTCAATTTATAGTGCTGTTAAAAGAGAATCGGGCGCAACTGCAGCGCCCGATTCATTGATTTAATTACTAGAATATACTGACAATGTAACTGTTAGCTTACGGTTATCGTTGCTGTCGATGTGCTTCCGTCACTGAGTGTTATTACCACTACCCACTCACCGGCAGAGAGCTTGAAGCCAATCTTTCCTGCATTTGTCCCTGTGCCTACCGCATAGTGTTCATTTAACTTAAGTTTATAGGTTCCGCCCATTACTTGGCTAATTGTAATACCTGCATCCAGCGGGAAGTCTACATAAGCCAATGTGCCCTCAGTCATATTATATGTTGCACTCTGGAATCCTGTCGGCGGAGTTTCCGGAACTGGTGACGTCCATGTTACACCAGTTACTTCTTTCAAACCGTAAGCGCCGTCAACATCCGGAAGTGCCAGATCAGCTGCGGAGGCTTCGTCAACACTGAATACCGCCGAAACACCAACCGTCTTGGTTGCAGCAGCAGCTACTTCTTCATCACCTTCAACAGCCGTAGGGGTAATCTCAACGGCTCCGCCGGCAGCAGTACCCATATTACCGCCAGATTTGCCCAGAGCATCAGGACCAGATTCGCCAGGTGCGCCGGCGGTCTTAGCCGTAGCGACAAGGTCTGTACCATCAAGTTCCCAAGTAAAGCTAGCAGCAGCGCCAGTGCTGGCGGCATTCAAAGCTTCCGTAAGCTTTTCTGCGGCATTAGCTGCCGTAACGCTGTCAGCGCCTTCTGTAACCGTAATGCCGGCCACCGTTAACGTTTCGCCAGTGCCTAATTTGGTTGCTACTTCGGAGAGATCATATGTATAAACACTCTCGGTTGCCGCTGATCCGCCCGATACTTTGAAATCTGAGTAATCAGCTACTTTGTTACAAGCTCCGTCAAACAGAAGCGCTGTGCCATTTCCGCTGTCAGCCGTCAATACAAATGTCTTTGAACCGCTTGTATCAACTACTTTATAATCAGCCTCGTCAATAACGAATTTGGGGGTTACTTCTGTCTTGGAAAGTGCCAGTTCCATGGTTCCTTCAAAATCATCCGTTGCCATGGTTGTGTTATTCAGCGTTGCAGTGGCAGCCTTTACACCAATGTATAATTTGGGATCTGTACCTGTCTGGGTAGCTTCCGCTGTCGTGGCAAGATCCGTAGCGGCAAGAGAGCCGGTAACCGAAAGCGTAACGGAAAGCGTAACCGGAACAGAGCTTTCATTGAGAACTACGGGAACATAATCCACGAATTTGATTTTACCGGCATACTCATCCAGTTCAGCCAGAGTGGCACTTGTATCAGCTTCTACTCCCAATATACCCTTGGGGTCAATCTTGAAATTCAATGCGCTGCTGGTCGGCAGCGTTACCTGTAATACTCTCGTATCAAGGTCTACGTTTTCACCATCGCCGCTAACTGTAGAATCATTAGGGAAAGTGCCTTCAGCAAGTGCTGTCATCCCCATGGAAAGAGTCATGACGCCGGCCAAGATAAGAGCCAGTAATTTTTTTGATTTTAACATTTTTGTTCTCCTTTTCATTTAAAATTTGACATCCGTTTCAAATTGTTAATGTTGTTAATGCATCATTCCAGAATATTCAGTGTTACTGCCACCGAAAGCTCTGAAACGTCATTATTATTTTCGTCCACCAGATGATAGGTGACGATTGCCGGATATTCACCGGCAGGAACTTCCTCGGCAAGAGCAAAGTTTTCCAGCTTGTTGCCGGCAGGTATGAATGGCGAAGAATAAATCAGCTCATTGGTATCTTGCAGGATCAGGTCGAAATAAACCGTAACTCCGTTCCTTTCAATGTTTTCCACCATAGCGTTCTCGGAAGGAACATCCCATCTTTCAAAGACCCAGTCAAAGTTCATCTTGGCGGTATACTGATTATATTTCGGATCAACCGCATTCAGTTCTTCCAAGGCTTCTTCGACATTCTCCTCTGTGATTACCGTTCCTCGCCCCACACTTTCTTCTTCGACCGATGGTGCTGCTGCCTGTGGTTCAGGCTCGTCCTTCCTTGTAAGTACTACGATCAGTATGACGCCGACAGCAATCAGTAAGACCAATAAAATACCTACAAGAATAATCATGGGATTGACTTTTCTTTTCTGCATCACCTCTTTCCCTTCATTGTTATTTTCTTTACCTGTGTTTGCCACTTTCTGCATCACTCTCCTTCTTAATGTAGCTCTACATACCCCGGGCTTCATTAAAGGCTTCCATTTATAAATCCCTTATACCGGCAGACCATATTGCTCATCTTACCGTTATGAAAGCTTGTACATGTAATGACTCGCTATGTATATCGGTCGATTTACTATGGAACTTAATACCATGCTGATAATAAATTCATGAATATTTTATGGTATTAATAATTATTATTAACATGATTAACGCAAATAGCATCATTAATGCCTAATTATAACACAACAATTATAAATTTGTAACTGTTTCAAAACATTTTTTTGAATTTTTACTAATTTATTTATCGCAATTGGCATATTGGACATATATTTATCGTAATATTCCGGTCTTTATGGTATACTTTAAATATAGAAAGCAACCGATATATATTCTAGATTATCAGACAATTTTAACAGGAGGTGTCCGATGCGGATCCGCAGAAACAGTAAAAATAAAACAATGGCCGGAAAAAATATTGCCTTGGCAGTTGTCTTCAGTTTATGCCTTCCTTATACATATACCGTATCCGCACAGCCCCCGGTAACCAGCCCGGTTTTAAACGTTTCCTTCCCGACTTCATTAGATTTCTATATAGATTCCCATGACCTGACCGGTAACGGTACCCTCTTCTCACCGGCATATGAGATCGTTAATTACAGTAGCTTGGATGTAATAATATCTGTCGATTCATTATATTATACCTTACCGGAAGACAGTCAGATCGAAACTTGTTCTGTACCGCCGGATAAAGATGATGAAAACAGCGAAAGAGCTGTGTTCATGATGTTCCGTCCGGTCAGCCCGGCCGAACTGGACGAAGATGAGGACAAGCTCATCGGCGGTGAGCCGGACTGGCTGATGTCCCGCCGCGATAATGACTATATTATCTCGGAAGCGTCCGAAGATACCGCTATTAAGATATATCTGGAAGCGGCTGACTATGATGAGGACGGCAATTTTATCTCTCTAAATGAGCAGAGCACCTTCCGGTTTGCCCTCGTCGGAGATGTCCGGTCAGACAGCAGCGATGAATGGCAATCCGGTGACATTTCTTTTAAGATCGTTTATTCTTGGGATATTGCCGAACCGGAAGCCTCGGAGGTTCTCACGGAAGAAATGACTACCTTTGAGGCCGCCTCGCCGGCCCCGTCCGATGATAACCTTGCCACGGCTTCCCCGCTGCCGCCACAAAAGCCGGTCAATTCCCCGTTGCCGTCCAGCCATCCGGTTATTTCCCCGCTGCCGTCGTCCCAACCGGTTACGGTACCACCGGCTCCTTCCGCCAGTCCTGACCATGCTACGGCTACCGCATCACCCCTGCCTTCTGCCGTCCCTGGCGATACAGAAGCACCGGTTCCTTCGGAAACCCCGGCTCCGGCGATACCATCGCCTTCCGAAACCCCGGTTCCTGATGCAGCACCACTGCCTACCTAAGCTCCGCTCCTAACGCAGCACCGCTGCCAACCTTAAGCCCTGGCTCCTTACGCAGTACCGCTGCCCGGCTTATCGATAGAAGCCTATACCGCTTCCGCCAGCACATCCTTTAGCATATTATCTAAGTCCGCTATTTCCTTCAGATACGGAAGCTCCGGATACCGGCTCTGTAGTATATCATAGATTTCATGATTGAGGCAGTAAAAAAACATCGCAATGCTTAGCTTACGGGTAAGATATCTTTCGAAATCCGCTTCCCGATCCTTGATAATCAGGTGGATATTCCGGCAGGGAAGATTGATATAAGCAATATCACCGGTTTCAGTACTCATGGCAAAGCCGGCAAAATCCAGTGTAAAAATCAAATCAGGCTTGCTCCTTATGATTGCAAAGTAATATTCGTGTCCCGGCTTTTTTTCATTTATTTCCATTATCGCTGCATCAATTCCATATTCGGCTGCCTTCCTTTGCAAACGTTCCGCCCCTTCCCGTCCCGATTCGCCGTCTCCAGGATGACATAGAATAATACTCTTCAACATACCACTACCACCTTACGCCCTCGCCCCGTCAAGCCCGAAAAACATCTCTTATCTCAGACTTCCCGGAATTTGACCGGATTAATAATCCTTTTATCCGCCCTGTCATTATAAAGCGCGGCAAAATAACTGAACGCGCTGTTAGCCAGTATCATACCTTCACACATACTCATAAGCTGCATATCCATATAACTGTTTTCCCCCTCATTGCCGGTGACAAAAATAAGCCTATCCTTGGCCAGATCAAGTCCCAGTGCCCTAAAGTGTTCCCGGCACCAACTGATGTCGTCCGAAAAAACCAGATAAAGTGCATCCGGTACCGCTACGGCCATATTTTCCATCGCATCGCGGTAAAAACTCTCCGGCAGTTCCCAGCCCAGCTTGCAGAAATCCCCTCTGCGGATATGTACAGATACGGCTCTTTCTTTATGGATCTGTTCCCGGTATGCCATATTATCCCGGCCGGTCAGCTCGGGGAAAACAATATCTTGCATGATCACGTCACGTATCTTATCAAACCAGCCTTTGGCAATCCAATAACCAAAATAATAGACACTCCCTGGCAGCCCGATAATCTCCGGGTAATAGGAATTGGCAGGAATCCGGTGCACTATGCCGTCAAAAGCATAGTTATCATTTTCCGCCACCATCACGAACTCTTCACCCATATCCTTAAGCTGCTGACACAGATCCCCCTCGCCCCTTCTGGCTTTTCCTACCATATAATCCCATACATCTTTATCAAAAAAGTCACTGATCAGATCCGGCTTCACCCCAAAGACCCGCTCCAGCTCATAACCATTGTGCTCACGCACTTTATAAAACTTCATATTATCCAGCCAGATATCCTCTCCGGCATGAATCTGATAATAGCGGTAAAATATATATTGGAACAGCTGATTCCCCAGCCCGCCGTTAAAATACTGTAGCTTCATAGCTTACCCCGCCTTCACTTCAATGCATTGCGTATTTTAATACAATCTATTATAATAAACAATAATAGAACAAAGCCCAATAAAAGTAAAGCCCGACTAAATATTCGTGCCACGAACCATTAGGAACTAATTAAGCTCAGGATCTGACAGTAACAGCCGGAAAGGATAACCCATGACGCCGATCTCCGTATGCATCATCGCCAAGAATGAAGAAGAGAATATTGAAAAATGCTTGCAGAGTCTTGCCCCTTACGGCTTTGAAATCATCGTGGCTGATACCGGTTCCACCGACCGCACCAAAGAAATAGCGGCACAATATGCCACAAAAGTCCTCGACTTTGAGTGGATCAGCGATTTCAGCGCCGCCCGGAACTTTGCTGCCTCCCACGCCGTCAACAACTGGATCTTAGTGCTTGACTGCGATGAATATATTACGCATATCAAACTGCCCGGCATCCTGAGCCTGATCCGTCAGTATCCGCGTTATGTCGGCGTACTGGAAATCGAAAATGCGATGAAGGGCGGCGACGGGACAAGGAGTTACACCACCAAACTGGTACGCTTATACTCCCGCAAGCATTATCATTTTACTGGTGCCATCCATGAACAGGTCACGCCGCTTAAGAGCCAAGAATTGATTTCTTTTGACCTGCCCTTGAAAATCTACCATACCGGCTATATCGGCAGCGACGACAAAATCGCCGCCAAAAACCAGCGCAACATCTCCCTTCTGACGGCTGCCCTAGAGCGGGATCCCAACGATGCCTATCTTTATTTCCAATTAGGACAATCCTATGTACTCGGTGACAATTATGAAGAAGCCTGCAAGTGGTTTTCCCAAGGCCTTGCTTTTGACCTAGACCCGGAGCTGGAATATGTCCAGACCATGGTAGTCGCCTATGGCCAGTCCTTGCTGCTGACCGGCCGGCAGGAGGAAGCCCTTGCTTACACCAGCATATATGATTCTTTTGCGGCCTTGACGGATTTCGTATACCTGATGGGACGGATTTACCTAGCCAACAACCTGCCGATCAAAGCCCTGAGTGAATTCCTGCAGGCCATCACAATGCCCAAAGGAAAGCAGCAAGGCGTGAATTCCTTCCTACCTTGCTACAATATCGCTCTTATTTACGAAAATATGGGAAATATGGAAATCGCCCTAATGTATTATAAAAAATGCGGCGACTTCCCGCCGGCACAGAAGCGCCTGAAAGCCTTAAGTTTTTAAGTGAAAAGGCTCATTTCTCGCCTATCTTCATCTACGATTTTGATTATCTTCTCTAGTGTCCGCGCATACGAATAGTATTTCGATACCTTCCGGTATCCGGCCATAGCAATTGTCAGCCTTTCTTTTTCATGACGTAGATAATAATTTACCTTCTTCTTCAGCTCTTCCACGGTCCGGAACAAGACGATTTCCTTGTCCGGCACGAATAATTCCGCCAGATCTTGCTGATAGTTGCTGATCATAAACCCACCCACGCTCATCACATCAAACACCCGCTGCGGAATGCCGCTTTCAATGGAGCGGAGGGTAATATTCAGATTAATTTTACTCAGATGAAATACTTTTAACGCCTCATTATAAGCGTCGACATAGCCATGCGCATGGACATTTTCCGGTATTTTTTCACTGCTAGAGGCATACAGGTGAACCTCGTGTTCTCGCGCCAGTTCTCCAAGAATCAGCACACGGTCCCGCTGTGTAATATCTCTGGCCATCAAGGCCTCGTAATAATGCCGGTTATCCATGTTATAGGATTTCTTCGCATCCATGATTCCTGACAGGTGCCGAACCGTCTCGTCGGACAGGCGGTTAAATATCTTCGTCTTCGCCTGCCAGTCACCGACCGGATCGTTGACAAAGGCTTCCATGTCCGCGCGGATCTCCTCATCATCCTGCGGTAGCAATTCCTTGTAATCTTGCTTGATATATAGATTCCCTACCATAGAGACATCATGGCTGTATGCCTTCTCATCCGCTTCGCTGATTACCAGCCCTTTCGCCAAAGCCGTATTCGCCGCCAGATGCATATAGTGCAGATGGGGCAGTTTCTTCCCTGCCAGTTTTTTGATTTCCTGTTTATCCATCGCAAAGATATGGGTCGTCGGATAGGTCGCAAACCAGCCGTTCAATTCCTTTAGGGGAGAGTCATAACACCAGGCAATGTAAGGCACACCTTCTTCATAACAGGCTTGGGCGATTTCCGGTGACAGATTAAAGCTGATTACATAATCACAGTTATGCGATTTTAAGCGTTCGGCAAAATCATCCTTATCCTGTTCATTATATTGCTGGATATGGGCTTTGCCGTTATCCATCCTGACTTCATACCCCAGTTCCAGAAGCCCCCAGGTAATATGAGGCATTTTAATACGATCCGTAGGACAAAACAGAAAACTTTTTTTAGGCGGGAAAAAATCCGGGTAAGCGGCACGGACTATTTTACGAGCCGCTTCATAATTCCATAAACTAGGTATTTCACAGTCGTGAATATACCAAGCTTTCGCCTGTCCGGGAACCACAATTTTATAGCCGGCTCGCCGGAACTCCAGACACTGCGATACATCATAAAAATCCCATCCGCTAACAATATCTTCGCGCCAGGGTATATCATACTGTGTGACCATCATCAGCCCGTCCACTACCTCTACCTGGACAATGCCTTCTTTAATAATCTGTATGTTGTATTTCTCTCCGGACTCCAGCATCTTTTCCATCCGGTAAAAGTTCCCGATACGTCGTTCATGCCACATCACACCATCCCAACATAAATGCTCAGCACCGATCATCCCGATCATGCCGATCTGCCGATCTGATTGGAAAATAGCGACGATATCGCGCAGAAAATGCCGGTTGCGAATAAAAGTATCCTGATGCAGGTAGATCTTGTATCTGGCATCGCTGGCACGCATACCCTCATTGTATCCGGCTGCCATACTTGCCGCATCGGTTATTACCAAGGTATCTGCTGTATATCCGTCGGGTATATCCAGCAGCGAAAGGAAATGAAAACATTCGGTCAGGTAAAAGTCGTTATTGCTGCAAATTATAAAACAGAATTTATGCTCATCCATGTGCACCTCTTAAATATGTTGTCGTTATCGTTAACAAGGGGGGTCATCGCCATATGGCGTGGGGGATTATCACTTAAACATCATCGATTGCCTGCATCCTGGCAATGATCTTATCTTCATCCTCCACAGTTCCGGGAAGCAGATAGCGAAAAGCGGTGTTACTTAACTGCATATCGGCAATCCACTGCATCCCTTCCAGGCAAAGTTCCAGAGGGAGATCGTTTTCCAGACGGCGTAAGGCAAATCGGATCCTGCGGTATTTTTGAATGATCTCTTCCACGCTTTTGATTCCGTCCAATATCGTATGCTCGCCCTTCATCGTTTCCTGTCGCCAGATATCAATAAAAGAGTAGAGATACCTCAAGCCAACATCTTTAGTCAGATAACTCACCCATATTGCTTGCATCTTCTTAGCAATCTGAATATAGGACTCTATATCGCCTTTCATAAGCAAAGTGTCCATTTCTTCATGAAGCGCAGTTATACGCTTTCTCATCACACTATCATGCATGTCATACTCCTTCTTTTACTAATGATAGTACAGTTAAGTGATTTATTCAATATCAAATACAATCTTCAAATCTCACCACATTTACAAGCAAAGAGGATATCGCCGGATATCCTCTTGGTCTAAATCTATGTTTATTATTATAATTATCCAAGTAAGGACAGGACACCTTGATTTGACTGATTTGCCTGAGCCAGCATCGCCTGACCGGCCTGAGCCAAGATATTATTATTGGAGTATCTTACCATCTCGGTAGCCATATCAGTATCACGGATCGCCGATTCTGCTGCCGTAGTGTTCTCAACAACGTTCTTCAGGTTGTTGATTGTGTGCTCCAGACGGTTCTGAATAGCACCGAGGTCAGAACGTTGTTTCGATACTGTCTTAAGCGCATATTTGATGGTTGACACAGTTGCTTTGATACTGGCACCGTCGTCATCGGCAGTAACATCCAAGGTAGATCCGGTAACACCATATTCGGTTGCCTCCTCAGTAATAGCATCCCAGTTCATCTCCGCGATCGTAATAGCGATCTGGTTAGCAGAACTCACTTCCGAACCTACCTGAACTTTCTTACCATCTTCAAAGCTTCCGTCAAGCAGCATCTGCTCGTTGAAGGTTGTTGTTTCTGCAACCCGGTCGATTTCAGTTCTCAAGGCGGTCATTTCGGACTGTATATATTCACGGTCAGTAGACTGTAAAGTCTCATTGCCGGCTTTGATAGCCAGTTCATTCATGCGCTGCAACATATCATGAACTTCATTCAGTGCGCCTTCTGCTGTCTGCACGCAGGAGATACCATCTTGGGCATTGGCTGTCGCCTGGGTAAGACCCCGGATCTGACGACGCATTTTCTCGGATATTGCCAAGCCGGCGGCATCGTCCGCGGCACGATTGATCTTGTAGCCGGATGATAATTTCTCGGTCGATTTTGCCTGAGATGCTGTTGTTACACCTAACATTCTGTTTGAGTTCATTGCTGTAAGATTATGTTGTACTACCATAGTATATTCCTCCTTGAAGTGGCTATCGCTTTCCCTGCGATGTTATTTTATTTAGTTACTTTAAGTTCCTTTTTGGTATTTCTTTTGGTAATTCTTTTTTGCATTTATTACTTATGTTTCAACCGGTTTTGTAAGCATTTGCTTTACTTGTATATTATATCGGCGGCTTTCAAAAATACTTTATACCTTTTTTTAAAATTTTTATAACACGAAAAAGAGGCCGATTTTCATCAGCCTCTTCATGCTTGGGTGTAACAACCTATTACGGAATATTAATGCAACGGATCGCTTCCAGCGGGATTTTATCCATGAGGATCTTAATCCGTTATTATTGTAATAAAGATAATACTCCTTGGTTCGACTGGTTGGCCTGGGCAAGCATTGCCTGCCCTGCTTGAGCCAGAATATTATTGTTCGAATACCGGACCATCTCTGTTGCCATGTCGGTATCACGGATCGCTGATTCTGCTGCCGTGGTGTTTTCGACGACGTTCTTTAGGTTGTTTACTGTGTGCTCCAGACGGTTCTGGACCGCACCGAGATCGGAACGCTGTTTGGAAACCGACTTGAGCGCAAATTTGATGGTGGAGACGGTTGCCTGTATGCTGGCACTGTCGTCATCGGCAGTAACATCCAATGTTGCTCCGGTTACACCGTAATCAGTTGCGTCTTGTGTTATGGAATCCCAGTCCATTTTGTCAATTACGATCGAAATCTGGTTGTCGGACTGCACTTCTGATCCCACCTGGATCTTCTTTCCGTCAGCAAAGCTTCCGTCAAGCAGCATCTGCTCATTAAATGTCGTTGTTTCTGCTACCCGGTTGATTTCGTCATGCAGCGCAGTAAGCTCGGATTGGATGTATTCCCTGTCGGTAGACTGTAAAGTCTCATTGCCGGCTTTGATTGCCAGTTCATTCATCCGCTGTAACATGTCATGAACTTCATTCAAAGCACCTTCTGCTGTCTGAACGGCGGAAATACCGTCCTGTGCGTTAGCCGTTGCCTGGGTAAGGCCTCTGATCTGGCGTCTCATTTTCTCTGATATCGCCAGACCGGCTGCATCGTCAGCCGCACGGTTAATCTTGTAACCGGATGATAACTTCTCGGTTGACTTTGCCTGAGATGCCGTGGTGGTTCCCAGCATCCGATTGGAATTCATTGCTGTAAGATTGTGTTGAACTACCATACTTTTTCCTCCTTGAGTTTTGGTGTCGCATCCTTGCGATGGCTTGGTTGCTCCTTATTGCATTGATTTGCATTTATTATATAAGAAGATTTATTACTAAACCTTGATATACCAAAACCTAAACATTAAAAACGGCATGCTGCGATTCAATTCCATGAATGCTGCATGCCGATATTGACTGCTATCGGAGTTGTCATTAGACTATAATAGATGAATCCGGGGACTCACTTCAAGTATGATTTCTGTATGTCATCTTCCCTGTAGTATCCGGATTGATGATGTTCACGCTATCATGAAGCTGATATAAGACGTCGTTATCCGGACTACTCTATTATAATATAAAATTGTGCCGCATCCTTGCGATAATGATATTTTAGTAAGATAATCCTTTACCTTACTTTGATTATACTTCCGGGGTTAACAGATGTCAACCCCGGATTGTGTATAGTTGGCTGCCTTATTTTACTA
>QMCD01000168.1_pt1 | contig 61331 bp, 51 predicted proteins | sample 1821841 | NCBI WGS metagenome assembly QMCD01 (sample SAMN01991225, study PRJNA193472) | Termite gut metagenome, whole genome shotgun sequencing project. | isolation source: worker | host: Macrotermes natalensis
CGAATTCTTTGCAGACAAGCTAAAAAAGCCGATATTTGATAATGTCCCGCAAATTTTACATTACAAAGTAAAGTGAAAAAGCAATAAGGTGCAAATGTTTCGTTGTATATTGCACCCGTAAGATTGTTAAAAATAACTAAAAATCATGCAGAATATATTTTTTATGGGTGTATTGAAAAATTGTTTACTTTTGCAGGCAGGAAGCGGAGAGCAGGGATAATAAGGGGCGGCTTCTTAAAAATAACAGCGTATGAAAATTTTGATTTTGAACGGTCCGAACCTGAATTTATTGGGGGTACGGGAACCGTCCATATACGGAAACTTCCCTTTTTCGGATTATTTAGAACAGTTAAGAAAAGCCTATCCTGCGATTGAGATCGACTATTTTCAATCCAATGCGGAAGGAGCACTGATCGACAAATTACACGAAGCCGGCTTCGACCGTGACGGCATTATCCTGAATCCTGGAGGCTATACCCACACATCGGTTGCCCTACGGGACGCCGTTTCAGCGATCCGCACACCGGTGATCGAGGTGCACATTTCCAACATCGCCGGCCGGGAAGATTTTCGCCGTGTTTCCCTGACGGCCCCGGTTTGCCGGGGGACCATAACAGGCTTCGGCCTGAACTCCTACCGGTTGGCCATAGAGGCCTTCCTATTGGAGTCATTGAAATAAAAACAGAACATGAAGAGAACAAAAATTGTTGCCACCATATCGGATAAGCGGTGCGAAGTCCCTTTTCTGAAAGAACTTTACGAAGCCGGCATGGACGTAGTCCGGCTGAATACAGCCCACCAGACACCGGAAGAAGCGTTGAAGGTGATCCGCAATGTCCGGGCGGTTTCGGATGCCATCCCTTTTTTGATTGACACCAAGGGGCCGGAGATCCGGACAAAGGGATTGGAAACGCCGTTGCAGGTGAAAAAAGGAGACGTTGTGTATATTACAGGCCGTTCAGAAGCGATTCCAAAAGAGAGTGTATTTCAGGTCTCTTACGCAGGTTTTGTACAGGATGTAAATGTAGGAGACAGAGTGTTGATCGATGACGGTGAATTGGAATTCGTGATACGCTCCAAAGAAGAGGAGTGGTTGGAAGCGGTAGCAACCAATCCGGGAGAGGTGAAGGACAAAAAGAGCGTAAATGTACCCGGAGCACACATGCAGTTGGAGTCCCTGAGTGAAAAAGACCGCTCTTTTATCCACTTTGCCATTGAAAACGACATCGATTTTATCGCCCATTCGTTCGTCCGTAACAAAGAGGATGTCATGGTGATCCAGCAGATCTTAGATATAAATAACAGCGATATCAAGATCATTGCAAAGATCGAGAACCAGGAAGGAGTAGACAATCTGGACGAAATACTGGACCATGTATACGGGGTAATGGTAGCCCGGGGTGATTTGGCTGTTGAGATCGACGCGGAAAAAATACCGAGGATCCAGCGGCAGATCGTAACCAAGTGCATAGAGAGCAAAAAACCGGTGATCATTGCCACCCAAATGCTGCACTCCATGATCGAACACCCACGTCCCACCCGGGCGGAGGTGAGCGATATCGCCAACGCCATTTTCATGGGGACGGACGCCATTATGCTAAGCGGCGAAACGGCTTACGGAGATTATCCTGTGGAAGCGGTCCGGGTGATGACCCGGGTGGCGGATGCCAACGAATTGGTTTTGCCTCCCGATGCAGGGCGGAGTTTGGTGCGGATCAACAACGAAATTACAGCCGCCTTAGCCCGGGTCGCGGTGAAAACTACGACCATGTTGCCCATCCGGGCGATCGTTGTGGATACCCTGACCGGGCGTACGGCACGATACCTGTCGGCTTTTCGGGGAGAACAACCGGTATACGCCCGCTGTTACAACCCGATGGTCATGCGGGAACTCTCCCTCTCCTTTGGCGTGCACCCCTATTTCACCCTCAAACCGAGTTCCCGCGACGAATTTATCCGGGATATTCCGGAAGTATTGATGAAAGACGGGTACCAAGAGGACGATCTGATCCTGGTCATAGGCGGCAGCTTTGGACATGTCCGGGGCGCCTCCTTCATGGAGATCTGCAAAATCAGCGATATTTCTTAGGGTCTGCTTAAACAAACCCTAAGGAAATAGCTTCAACGGAAAATTCAAACAAACTCTTATTTTTTCTCTTTCAGAATATCCCGGATCTCGGTCAACAACGTCTCTTCCTTACTTGGAGCGGGCGGGGCCGGAGGAACTTCCGCTGCCTTCTTTTTAAAGCTGTTCAGGGCTTTTACCATCATGAAAATGGAGAATGCGATGATCAGAAAATCCAGGGTTGTCTGAATAAAGGTCCCGATGTTGATGGTGACCGGAGCGACGGCATTGCCGGCAGCATCTGTGGTCGCATGTTGCAGCGTGAGCACTAAGTCGCTGAAATTCACTCCTCCGATCAATAAACCGATCGGGGGCATAATGATGTCGCTGACCAGGGACGAAACAATTTTACCGAAGGCACCTCCGATAATGATACCTACCGCCATGTCTATGACATTTCCTTTGACGGCGAAAGCTTTAAATTCTTTTAAAAGGCTCATAAATTTGTTTTTAACGGTAAAAATTCTTTTACAAAGATACATCATAGTACGGATTGTTTTTCAACAGGTTCGGATAACTTTTCTTTTTTTTTAATTTTACACTAACTTTGCGAAGCACCGCAAAGAACGAAAGTGAGAAGTTTTTAAACAGACTCTAAACATGGAGAAATATACAAAACAGGTAAAAATACACAACCACTACACCGATTTCCGGGGCTCTTTGTTCGTAAAGATACTTTGCGACCTGCTGAACGACGTCGCCGAAGAACAGACGGAACTACTGGGAGTAGATGTCGGTACCCTGAACAAAGAGGGACAGACCTGGATGCTGCACCGCTTGCACCTGGTGCTGGGCCGGATGCCCGGAAAGGACGAGGAGGTGACCATAGAAACCTGGCCTTCCGGAATAGACCGCCTCTTTACCCTCCGGGACTACCGGATGTTGCAGCCCGGTGTTGGGGAACTGGTGCGGGGCACTTCGGAATGGATGCTCATCGACCTGAACCGGCGCCGGCCTGTCCGTCCTTCCGGAAAATTGACGGAATTAAGCACGCACCACGCTATCGAAAAAATAGAAATACCGTACCGCCTGAATGAAAAAGAGGTGCGGGAGATGGAGATGAGTTGCTGCCGTCCTTTTGTTGCCACGTTCGATAACATCGATTTTAACGGACATGTCACACAGGCCTCTTACATGCGCTGGCTTACCAATGCACTCCCGTTCGGGTTTTTACAACAACACCTGCTGACAGAGGCCGAAGTCCTTTACGAACACGAGATCCTGCCTGACAGCTCCATCTATTCGTACTACCGGCTCTTTCCCGGTGAGCGCGAAACCGTTGTCCGCCACCAGATTAGGGACGAAGAAAAGAAACGCATCCACTGCCTGGCTGAGACCGTCTGGAAACAGGCAGAATAATTCATTTACTTCCCCGTACGTGTTCCGTGCGTGTTCCGTAGGTATTCCGTAGGTATTCCGTAGGTATTCTGTAGGCTGAACAGCAAAAGAAAAACGTGTGCAGGAGGAGAATTTGCAAGATAAAAACTGCGCTGTTCCACAAACCTCACACAACAAAAAAAGGATCTCGAAACGAGACCCTTTGAGCGGAAAACGAGACTCTGCCTCTCGTCTCCGTTATGCTCTGTAATTCAAGTTGTTCTCTTTGATTTTCCGGGTTTTCTCCCTGCTTTTGGGTACACTTTCGGGATAACTCCCTTAAAAACCCTTCCAGAGAGCTTTCTGGGCGGGTTTTTGCTTTTGCCGGACTCTTTTCTCTCGAAACTGTTTTGCATCAGCTTACGGTGCAAATGTAGTGAATTATTTTGTGATAATAGGAATGATTACTGTGGCTAAGAAAGTCAAAAAAGCCAGTATCGTTGTTGCAATGGCCCAACCCACGCTATTTCTGGCATTTGTTGTTTGAGTTTTCGCTTCTTTTAATTGCTTTTCTACATAAATCTGTTCGCTACTCTTGAAATCATTAGCGACTAAATCCTTTAGCTCTTGTGATGGGTAATATAGAGAATAAGCATATCTAAGAAGTTCATTGCCTAATGATGTGGAATAAGAGAAAGTAGATGTTACTATACCTGAATCTAAAATATTCTCTTTGTCCCTCCGTCCAAAGAAAAGGGGAGGGTCAGGCGATTCTGGGATATGCTTAGGGAGTTCAATTTTTTTATACCGATTAGATATGTACTCTGTATGGGTCTTTGAAGGAGAAAGCCCTATAAAGAATTCATCTTCTAAGTATCGAACTAAAAATACAAAGTCAAATAATTCCTGCATCTCGTTTTCTCTGTCTGTACTGAGAAATATAACTTGAATTCGATTGTCGTTTATTTGACGTATGTGTATCACACCCACCAATTCATCAAGAATCTTCCCTAAAGAATTGGAAGCAAAGTTGGTACCGCCGAATTCATAAAATATAGGCTTGTCAGACACTATTTCCTTAATTATCTCCTTTTCAAATTCACTAAATTGCCTCATACTTAATTCTGCTTATTTATCTATTTTCACCATCCAATACCCTATTTTGCCTCATACGAGTTTGCCATTATTTCTTCGATAATCTCAACCATTCGTCGGTTAGCGAAGCTAAAAACTTGGCAAAATCCGTGATGTCCTCTTCGACGCTTGCCTTTTCGAGGGCGGCCATATACTCTCCGCGCCTTTCGAGTGGAACCACCGTCCAGTCGTAGCCGCCGGATATGAGCATCGCATTCATCAGGAAGCGGGCAATGCGGCCATTGCCGTCCATATAAGGGTGAATATATACGAACACAAAGTGCCCCAGTACGGCCCGCACCCCCGCATCGGGTTCGCAGCGCAACAGCTCGAAAAAGGCTGGCATCGCGTCGCGTACCGCATCGGGATTTAAAGGCGTATGCAGTGACTCGCGGATGTAAACCTGCTGGCTTCGGTATCCCGCCAAGTCGGAAGCACGGATCAAACCGGCGGTTACGCTCGGGGCAAACAACTCACGATACCATGCACGATGGTCGGCCTCTACAACCTCGCCCGGAATCGCCCCTTCGAGAATACGCTCGACACTCTGTTTGACCGCCTGAAAAGTTTGCCAATAGCCGCGAGCGGCCATAGCGTTGCGCTGCTCGGCATCCGAAAAATTCCGGTCGGGCTGCCAATTTCCACTCCGCACCTTTTCGATCAACTCGTCCGTTACGCGATAGCCCTCGATGGAGAGCGAGTTGTAGGCATCCTGCTCGTACTTTGCCTCGATATGCTTCAAACACGCCTCGACATCGGTAAAGGCGTTCTTGGAGCGTGGGAAATTCTCGATCACCACATCACGCATCTTACCCCACATCAGGTTCAGGCGAGTCACATAAGGTGATACAGCACGAACGGAAGGCACGACGATCTTATCCTCGAACGGATCCTCTTCGCGAATGTCGTACCCCAGCCCTTTCATTGTCGAGACGATCTCATCGGCGATGGTCGTGTTACCGATATTTCGGAACGCTCCTGCCAATCGTCCCGCTTTGGTGGTCTGACCTTTTTCGAGTACGATCTTCAAAATATCGGAGGCATCGGAAACCATCGACAGGCACGTTCGTGCTGCAATGCTGTCCCGCCGAAAAAAGTCGGGACCACACTCCACCAATGCTTCCGGCAACGAATAGAGATGAAGCCCGAACTGGGGTTCGGTAACGACAGGGTTGGCAACCGCTGCCTGATAATAGAAAATAGAAGTGTTGTGCGGCAGATTGACAACGCCGTCGTGTCCTTTGCCCCAACGTATGATGACCTGTCGTGGGACGGTACGATTACCGCTATAAATCAACAGAGACTGATCCGCTGACAGGCACCAGTCCGCGCCGAAGCGTTTGTTTGCATAGGCCGTAACGAAAAACCAAAACGACGTGTACCAGTTCGTACTGTCGCCCGCTCTGCCATCAGGGCGCGAGGAAATGTACCACCCTTTCATCACCTCTTGGAGATAGCCGCCCGCGACAAGCCGCTCCAAATGGGTGCGCGAAATGTCGCCGGACTTGACCACTGCAAGTCCGTTCTTGTTCTGCAATTTTTGCAGTTCCCGAAGGGAGTCTGCCAATCTTTCCTGGGGTGTTGCCATCTTGTTTGCCTGTTTTTATTGTCGTGCGGACACCTGAGTATTCTGCCGTGCGATTACCTGATTATTATGCAAAGATAATCATTTTTTGATTACTTACGCACAATAATCAGTGGTTTGACACTTTGTACCGACTAACAGCTAAGACCCGAGGTAAGCAGGAAAACCTGGACAAGTGCTATGCAAAATAATGTAGTTCAGTACATTAAATCCTAATTCGTGGTACATTTCTGTGGCTTCGGGTTTGTACCACGAACTGGCCACTACCGGAATGTTCTATGTCTTCGGAAATTACAGCGGACAGGATTCGTCGATGTGCTGCATTTTATTGATAATCAGATTTGTTTGCGTAGTCTTTCAACTTCTGCCAAACAAAAAAGGCCTCCGAAAGGAAGCCTTCAGAGCGGAAAACGAGACTCGAACTCGCGACCCTCAGCTTGGGAAGCTGATGCTCTACCGACTGAGCTACTTCCGCAGTTTTACAATGATTTTTGGGAGCGAAAAACGGGACTCGAACCCGCGACCCCGACCTTGGCAAGGTCGTGCTCTACCAACTGAGCTATTTTCGCAATTCCTTTGAAATATGCGGCAAAGATAATGGGTTTTTTGGTAACGGCAAAAAAAAGATAAAAAAAGCACTTCTCCGGTTGAGTAATGAGGTTACGCTACTTTAGCGAGGGGGTATTGATGTGCAAGAAGCGAAAAAGCGAAGCAGCTTCAGCACACAATACCCCGAAGCGATCAGGTGAGTCCGAATATAAAAGAACAAATTTTCGAACGTTAGCTTTACTAAAAAACTGAAAAAGAAGCAAGCAAAAAAACGGTCGGTTCCGAAAAACCGACCGTAGACCGAAGTTCGACAACTTACTTCACCTCAATTGTTTTGTGCAATTTTTCCGTCTCTGCATTCTTGGGCATGGTTATCTCAAGAATTCCATCCTGGTAAGCCGCCTTCGCTTCAGCCACATTGTACTTATCTTCGGGCAATTCCAAAGCCCTCCGGAAAGAATAAGAAGAGAACTCCCGTCGGAGGTATTTCCCTTTTTCCTCCTTTTCCTCTTTCTCCTCCTGCACCTCTCCGGAAATGGTCAGGATGCCGTTTTTATACTCTAAGTGCATATCCTTCTTTTTCATACCGGGGATCCGAAGCTCCAGGATCAGTTGCTTATCGTCCTCCTTCACATTCAGGGCGGGCATATTGTGATGCTCTCCGCCGGCGGGCCACATACCGGAAGTGAAAAAATCATCCAGCAATCCGGAATAGAAAGGCCTGAGTTCTGTGTTTCTCTTTATAATAGCCATAATGCAAAAAATGGTTTAGTTACAGAAAGGTATACGCCGCTTGATTTTCAACGGTTACAGAGTCTACCATTAATTGGAGTTAAAGTTTGTACACCGCTGAATATTTTGTATCTTAGCCAATCGGAAATAAACTTTTAAAGTCTAAAAAAAATGGCGATCATAAAAAAATTGAACGGACACATGCCGGTATTCGGAAAAAACTGTTTCTTGGCCGACAATGCGGTGATCATAGGGGATGTGGAGATGGGAGATGATTGCAGCGTATGGTTTGGAGCCGTGTTGCGGGGTGATGTCCACTTCATAAAGATTGGAAATAGGGTCAATATACAAGACAATGCAACCATACACGCCACCTACCAAAAATCCCCGACGACGATTGGAAACAACGTTTCCATTGCGCACAACGCAGTTATACACGGCTGCACCATCAAAGACAACATCCTGATCGGGATGGGAGCTATCGTGTTGGACGATGCGGTAGTAGAAAGCAACGCAATCGTGGCGGCAGGCAGTGTGGTCACGAAAGGAACCGTCGTGGAATCCGGCTGGATTTACGCAGGCATTCCGGCCAAAAAGATCAAAGAGGTAGGACCCGAATTACTCAAAAACGAAATAGAACGGATTGTCAATTCCTATTCAATGTATGCCGGTTGGTACCAAGAGTGAACCTGGAGAAGTGAAATTTTTTGTAACAGATCCAAAGAAATAGCAGTCCGAACACCAGCAACACGACGACGTCCGTCCAGGAGGCACTGGGGTTTGTGTCTTTAAAGAGAGCGTGTGTCCGGAGTGCCGACGAATCGGAAGTGATCAACAGGGCTGAGAGCAGGTTGTTCCCGAAGTGCATACCAATGGCTAACTCCAATCCATCGTCCCAAATAACGAGAAGGCCCATAATCAGGCCCATCAGGATATACTGGGACATGGCCAATCCAAAACCAAACCGCTCTACTTCCGGATTGCTGCTGTGCATCAGTCCGAACAGCAGGGATGTGACAAGCAACGCCCCCCATCTGGAGCGGAACAGCAGATAACCGCCTTGCATCAGGTAGCCCCGGAACATGATCTCTTCGAATCCGGCCTGAAAGGGGAGCAGGAGAAGGGCCACTGCAACCAAGATCAAAAAGTTCAACGGATCGAACTGAAATACCAGATCGGAGGTATCTTCAAACAGCAGGGAAACCGACAGGCCGGCCAGCGACAAGAGTATCCAGACACCTGTGCCGAAAAAGAAGCGTTTACAGTCAAAACGGGGACGTCCGGTCACCAGATCCAACGGCTTTTTTTCCTGCAACAGGCGGGCGAACCAAAAAAGAGTGAGCAGTCCGATCGCAAAAGAGAGCAGTCCGAGTGCCAATCCCAAATTGGTAGACATGGTTTCGCTGATATTCCCTTGTAGAAAATTTTTCGAATCCCGGAAAAGAGCGTACGCAACCAACGGCATGCTGCCCAATTGAATACCGATAAATACCAGGAGTGTTACGCTTAGGTAGAGGTACCAGCGATTTTTTCCTCGAAAGGCTTTGTAGAAAAACATAGTTTTAATTTTAGCGGTTAATCGTTTAAAGAGCGGAGGATGCTTTCCAGACTGTATTCGTCCGAGACAAGCACCTGTCGGGCTTTACTTCCTTCGAACGGGCCGACGATACCGGCCACTTCCAATTGATCGATGATCCGGCCGGCCCGGTTGTATCCGATGGAAAATCTTCTTTGTATGGAAGAGGTGGAGCCCTGTTGCATATTGACAACCAACCGGGCGGCTTCTTCGAAGAGCGGGTCTTTCACGCCCAGATCCGCTTCAGAGATGCTTCCGCCTTCACCCTCCGGCACGTATTCCGGCAGAGCGAAAGCGCTCGGATACGATTGCTGTCCGGCGATAAAGGTTGTGATGGTTTCGATCTCCGGCGTATCTACAAAGGCGCACTGTACGCGGGTCATTTCGCTGCCCACGGACATGAGCATATCTCCGCGCCCGATCAATTGATTGGCACCGGGAGAATCAAGAATGGTTCGGGAGTCGATCATGGAAGCCACTTTGAAAGCGATGCGCGCCGGGAAATTAGCTTTGATCACCCCGGTAATGATATTGGTGGAGGGGCGCTGGGTGGCGATGATCATGTGGATCCCCACTGCCCGGGCCAACTGGGCGATGCGGGCGATGGGCTGCTCTACCTCTTTGCCGGCCGTCATGATGAGATCGGCGAATTCGTCCACGATCACCACAATGTAAGGCAGGTATTTGTGCCCTTTTTGCGGATTCAGCGACCGCTTGACAAATTTGTCGTTGTACTCCTTGATGTTCCGCACCTGTGCCTCCTTCAGCAGGTCGTACCGGCTGTCCATCTCAATACAGAGCGAATTGAGGGTATTGATCACCTTGGACGTTTCCGTGATGATCGCCTCCTCCTCTTCCGGCAGTTTGGCTAAAAAGTGCTTCTCGATAATCGAATAGATGCTCAGTTCGACCTTTTTGGGGTCTACCATGACAAATTTCAACTGGGCCGGATGCTTTTTGTATAGCAGGGAGGTGATGATGGCGTTCAGGCCGACCGATTTTCCCTGCCCGGTCGCACCGGCCACCAACAGATGGGGCATTTTGGCCAGGTCGAACGTAAAGGTTTCGTTGGAGATGGTGCGTCCGAGTGCAACAGGTAAAGCGTATTTCGACTCCTGGAACTTTTTGGAGGCGATGATGCCCCGCATGGAGACCACCTCCGGGTTCTGGTTGGGCACCTCGATCCCAATGGTTCCGGCACCCGGAATGGGAGCGATGATGCGGATGCCCAGCGCCGCCAGACTGAGCGCAATATCGTCTTCTAAATTCTTGATCCTCGATATCTTAACCCCCGGAGCCGGAATAATCTCGTACAGTGTCACCGTCGGGCCGATGGTCGCTTTGATCTTGACGATCTCTATCTTGTAATTTCGCAGGGTCTCTACGATTTTGTCTTTGTTTTCGGCCAACTCTTCCTGGGTCACCTTGGGGTGCCCGCTGGAGTGCTCTTCCAACAGTTCGAGCGGCGGGTATTTGTAATGAGAGAGGTCCAGGGTAGGATCGTAATCGCCCTCCGGCTGGAGGTTAGTGGAGACAGTCTCCTCGTTTTTTTCCCGGTTAATGGTCAATTCCACCTCATCTTCTGGGAACTCTTCCTCTTCGAAACCTTCGGTATTTTCCCTGTTTTCGGGGGAGAAGGTGAAATCGGTAAGGGATACTGGAATATCGCCAAAATCTGGGTCCAGGATCTCCGGCGGTGCGATCTCTTCCGGCTCTTCCCCGAAATCCGGAAATTCAAAGATTTCCGCAGCTTCCACAGTCGGAGCCTCTTCGTTCTCCGGCAACTTCTCTGCCGGTTCTTCCGGTTGCAGGGGCAACTCCCTTTTCTTTGGGAACAGCCGTTTAAAAAAGGCGACACATCGATAAAACGCCCGCTCAAATCCGAAAAAAAGCAGAATGGAGAAGGAGAGGATCAGAATAAAAAAAGTTCCGATCTTGCCGGTCAATGCATTGAGCCACTGAGCTACAAAGTAGCCGTGAGCCCCACCGGGGTATAGGTAGGACTTCTGCAGCCCGAACCAGGAGTCGGCCAAATCGGAGGCATATCCCAGGAAAAGAGAGATCCAGACAATAAACAGGAGCGAGAAAAAGAGTTTCCGGGGGAATCGGGCGATCTTCTTGCCGGCGATGCGGATACCGCACAGAAGCAGGATGTAACAGAAGAAAAAAGAGGCGACGCCGAACCAGCGGTTGATCAGCAGATCGGATATCCAGGCGCCTAATTTCCCGGCCGGATTTTCAGCCGTTACGGTGGGATTGGCGATCACTTTTCTCAGCCCTTTGTCGATCAGACTCTGGTCGATTCCGCCCGTAAAGAAGAAGCCGATCAGGGAAAAAAGTATATACAGCGAGATCAATGTCAGCGCTATCCCCAAAACAGCGTGTACCCGGGAATCTTCCCAGAAAGAAAAGTCCGGCGGCGTTTTTTTTGAAGCTTTCGTCGGCTGAGGGGTACTCCTTTTTTTCATGTTCGAGCAAACGGTCTTTAGCTGTTCCGCGGGCGAAGATACAAAAAAAAATGCATCCGGGAAAAAGCCCCTGCCGATATAACAAGGAACCGTTTGAACCTGTTTTGTTTTAAAAGGAGGATTTGGGTTGGTACAGGTAGCGTTTGATGCTTCTCTTGGGGGTTTTTTCAAACTCCTCTTGCCGGATTTGGATCCGGCTGATCTGGCTGTAGCAGGGCAACTCTTTGTTCAGTACTTTCCGGCTGTGATCCAATTGTTTATATACCTCTTCCGGGGATAAACGGGAGCGTTTGACCGCTTCCGTTTCCGGATAGATCAAGGCGATCAATTTCCCTTTTTCACTGATTACGAGGGACTCCGATACGTAGGGCATCACGTTGAGTTTGTCCTCGATCTCTTCGGGGTAAATGTTCTGTCCGCTGGAACCGAGGATCATGTTTTTACTTCTTCCTTTGATGTACAGGTACCCTGCCTCGTCCATCACCCCCAGGTCACCGGTGTGGAGCCATCCATCCGGATCGATGGCTGCGGCCGTGGCCTCTGGGTTTTTGTAATACCCCTTCATCACATTCGCCCCCTTTACAAAAATTTCTCCGACGGTTTTTCGGGCATCGGGCGAATCGATTTTTACCTCCATCCGGTCGACGGCCTTTCCACAGGATCTTGGCCGGAAGGTTTGCCAGTGATCAAAGGATATCCCCGGCCCGCACTCCGTCATACCGTATCCGACGGTGAATGGGAAACGGATGGCGAACAAGAAAGATTCGACTTCGTGATTCAGAGCGGCGCCGCCCACAGCCAACAGCTTAAAACGCCCTCCGAATGCATCCAGCACTTTTTGGCGAATCCGGGCCTGTACCGGCTTGCTGATAAAGGGGATTTTCATACAGAGCCGGATATGAGGGCGCTTTACTTTTGGGAGTACCTGATTCCGGATGATCTTTTCAATGATCAACGGGACGGCAACGATCAGGTGGGGACGGACGGTAGAGAATACCTCCGCAACGATCCGGGGCGAAGGGATCTTGGAGAGGAAAAAGATTTGATTCCCACTTGTAAACGGGTAGATAAATTCAAATGCCAGACCGTACATGTGGGCCATCGTCAGGATAGAGACCAGTTTTTCTCCCGGATTGTATCCTAGTTCGTCCAGGGCGAACCGGAGGTTTGACCAGAGGCTGAGGTAGGGGAGCATCACCCCTCTGGAAGCGCTGCTGGTGCCGGAAGTGTAGTTGATCAGGGCGATCTCTTCCGGCTCTTCCCGCCGGTACCGGATATCATCCTGAGAGAGACGGCCGGGATGTCGTTCTTCGTATAGCCTGGCGGCCTGTTCTTCCGCTGTAGCCATCTGTTCCGTCCGGGTATGCCGGGTCGTATAATCTTCCATTCGGATAATCCCGTCTAATGCAGGCATGTGTTTGTGGTCGATGATCTCCCAGATGCAATCCCCTACGAACAGCAGTTTGGATCCGGAGTGGTTGATGATGTGGTGGATGTTGTCGGCCTTGAATTCATGTAGAATGGGAACGGCGGTACCCCCGTAAGTTAAGATGGCCAGGAAGGCGATTCCCCAATTGGCACAGTTGCGGCTGCAGAGGGCGATTTTATCACCTTTTTTTATGTCTCCTTGTTCAAATAAAATATGCAACGTTGCTATTTGCCGGGCTACATCTTTGTAATGATACGTTATTTTCTTGTAATCGGTAAGTGCGGGCAGATCCCAGTAATCCCTGATGCTGTTTTCGATCAGTTCAATAAAACTTTTTTGCATAACGAAATATTTCTATACACTCTGTTATAGCGAAAAAATTCGGAAAAAGTTCGGAAAAAAGGAAAAAAATGTGTATTTCTACATACATTTCCGGGAGACGATTATGATGCGTTGGGCAGGATTAACAGTAGTGGCGAAGAGATAGTGGTCGCCGCCTTCTGCGATGCCCGAACGTTGGCGGAGTTCGGCGACGGAAAGCGGAAAGTTGCGGACGGTGATGTTGGCTTTGGGGATCTCCTGTTTGAGCACTTTCTGGTTCTTTCCGGAGAAAGGAATTGTTTTTTCCACCCGAAACCGCCGGCCCGGAAAGGTCGGGATCCATCGATCGGAGGTGTACAGGTGGCTGTTTTTGTGTAATTTATAAACCTTGAACTGTTCGGCTATGATTTTGAAAGCACCTCCTTTCAGTAGGGCGACATGAGGTTCATAGAGGAATGCGGAGATGCCGTTGACCGGGTGTTCCTTACAGGTTTTTTCTTCCCGCAGAGTGAACACAAAGGGAATGGTTTCTTCGCCGGATTTCAGATTTACACAAGTGATTTTTACCTCTTCGGCTGGAAATGTCCCATTTTCCAATACGAACAGGAGCTCTTTGCATTCGTTGTGCAGGGCCACGACGTGCACTTCCCGGGTTTCGGGCCAGGCGGAGCGTCTCTCCGATGTCCGCCATTGGGGAGGTTTTCACGATCAGGCGCGTGCAGCGGGGGAGCAGGAGGGATTTCAGGGCGAGTATGTCCGGTTCGCAGTCGGAGAGAGCGAACAGGCGACGGTTGCCGGTTGCCCGGCGGGCAGGGTCTATATAAAACGTATCAGCCGACAACTCTCCGACCAAAACGGTGGCATCGGCCTCCACGATTCGGATATTTTCCGCACCCAGCATCCGGAAATTTACGCCAGCCGCCCGGCAGTAGTCCGGGTTCCGTTCAATGTAGGTGACGGAGGCCGCTTTTCGGGAAAAATACCAACTGTCCACCCCCAATCCACCAGTCAAGTCGCATACATTTTCTCCTCTCAGCAAAGATTGTTTGTAAGCGGCACAGGCCTCCGAAGAGCACTGTTCCGCTGCGAGGCGGGAGGGGAAGATCAGGCCGGAGTTCGCGTACCACTCCGGCAATTTTTCCCGGATCTGCCGGCGGGCAGCGATCTGTATGGTAGCGGCCGGTATGTCAATGCTCGGATACCTGCCGGCCTGCAATAATAATTTGTCCGTGTCTTCGTCTGCATGTTGTCGGACAAACTCACGTAATTCGTCGGAGAGCGGATGGATCATATTTGTTTATTTACAACGCAAAAGTATAAAATGTATTTTCTTAAAAAAATGTATGGTGGAACAGAGAATTATTGCTACTTTTGCGCCGTGTTTTAAAATAATGTCTAACTTATTGGTTTAGAAACAATTTAATTTTATCATGTCTGAAGAACAAAAAGAGTTGCAACCGGAAGTTGCAGAAAAAGAAACTAAAAAGGCGGTCTGTGTGACAAGTGCAGAAGCCGACGAAAATTTTGATTGGGATGCGTATGCCAACGACGAACTTGTTTCGTCGTCCGAGAAGAAAGCGTTGGAAGAGAAGTATGCCGGAACTCTTTCCCAGGTGGCTGAGTGCGAAGTGGTAGACGGGAAGGTGATCTCTATGAACAAAAGAGAGGTGGTCGTAAACATCGGCTACAAATCGGACGGTATTATCTCCATGAACGAATTCCGCTACAATCCGGAGTTGAAGGTAGGGGATACAGTAGAGGTATATGTAGAGGTACAGGAAGATAAAAAAGGGCAGTTGAACCTGTCGCATAAGAAAGCCCGTGCACTGCGCAGTTGGGATCGTGTGAACGAAGTGCTGGAAAAAGACGAAATTATCAAAGGATTTGTGAAGTGCCGCACCAAAGGCGGTATGATTGTAGATGTATTCGGCATCGAAGCGTTCTTGCCGGGTTCCCAGATCGACGTGAAACCGATCCGTGATTACGATATTTATGTGGGTAAGACCATGGAATTCAAGGTGGTGAAGATCAATCAGGAATTCCGGAATGTAGTAGTATCGCACAAAGCGTTGATCGAAGCCGAACTGGAACAACAGAAAAAAGAGATCATCTCCAAATTGGAGAAAGGCCAGGTACTCGAAGGAACGGTGAAGAACATCACTTCGTACGGGGTATTTATCGACTTGGGCGGTGTGGACGGTTTGATCCACATTACCGATCTCTCCTGGGGCCGTGTGACCCATCCGAACGAAATTGTTCAGTTGGACGAGAAATTAAACGTGGTAATCTTGGATTTCGACGACGAAAAGAAACGGATCGCTCTGGGATTGAAGCAATTGACCCCGCACCCGTGGGATGCATTGGATACCGAATTGAAAGTAGGCGACAAGGTAACCGGTAAAGTAGTAGTTATGGCTGACTACGGGGCTTTCGTAGAGATCGCTGCCGGTGTGGAAGGCTTGATCCATGTTTCCGAAATGTCCTGGTCACAGCACTTGCGTTCCGCTCAGGATTTCATGAAAGTGGGAGACGAAGTGGAAGCCGTGATACTGACTCTGGATCGTGACGAACGGAAGATGTCTTTGGGTATCAAACAATTGAAAAATGACCCTTGGCAACAAATCGAAGCAAAATACGGTGTTGGTAGCAAACACAATGCTACCGTGCGGAACTTCACGAACTTCGGTGTGTTCGTAGAGATTGAAGAGGGAGTGGACGGATTGATCCACATTTCCGACCTCTCTTGGACGAAGAAGGTAAAACATCCGGCAGAATTTACCCAGATCGGTGCTAACATTGAAGTGGTGGTGCTGGAAATAGACAAGGATAATCGTCGTTTGAGTTTGGGACACAAACAGTTGGAAGAAAATCCTTGGGATGTATTCGAAACAATCTTCACCTTGGATTCCATACACGAAGGGACCATTACCGAAATATTCGACAAGGGCGCTGTGATCGCTCTGCCTTACGGGGTGGAAGGGTTCGCTACTCCCCGCCATTTGGTGAAGGAGGACGGAACGCCTGCCAAAGCCGATGAAAAGTTGGAATTCAAAGTGATTGAATTCAACAAGGGTGCTAAACGGATCATTTTGTCGCACTCCCGCATTTTCGAAGATGCTCAGAAATCCGATGATAAAGCGAAGAAGAGCGCCGATGAAAAAAGCACTAAAAAAGCGGTGAAACAGGTAAAGGACAAATTGGAAAAAACGACGTTGGGCGACATCACGGAACTGGCTGCTTTGAAAGAGCAGATGGTAGCCGAGGAGAAACCGAAAGCGCCGAAAGCACCGAAGAAAGTGCAGGAAGCTCCCGAAGTTACCGAGGCGCCTGCCGAAGAGGCTCCGGAAGAAACCACCGAAGCGTAACCGGATGATCGGTGAAATTTGAACTGACCATATTGGGGTGCGGCTCTGCCGTCCCCACTTCTAAGAGAAACTGCGCCGCTCAGGTACTTCAGGTACTTGAGCGGTACTTTCTTATAGACTGCGGAGAGGGTACGCAACACCAGCTTCGCCGTTTCCGCATCCCGTACAATAAGATCAACCACATCTTTATTTCCCACCTGCACGGGGATCATTTCTTCGGTTTGATCGGCTTGCTTTCGACCCTTTCGTTGCAGAACCGCCGGGGAGCCCTGCACATCTATGCCGACAGCCGTCTTCAGGAACTTTTGGAGTTTCAGTTGAACCTGCTGCACAGCCGCTTGGGCTATCCGTTGGTGTTCCATTCGTTGGGCCGGGAAGAGGAGGTGATCTACGAAGACAGGGTGCTGACAGTTACTGCTTTTCCGTTGTTGCACCGGAAGGAGGCGCCGGTATCCGGTTTCCTGTTCCGGGAGAAAGAGCGGGAGAGGAGTGTCCGGAAAGAGATGACAGACGCCTGGCAGGTGCCTGTTTCGTTTATGCAACACCTCAAGCGGGGGGAGGATTTTGTCACGCCGGAGGGGGAGCGGGTACCCAACGAACGGTTGACCTTTCCTCCGCCGCCTGTTCGTTCGTATGCTTATATGACGGATACTCTATACCGGGAAACTTTTGCAGAATATGTGAAAGGGGCGGACTTGCTGTACCACGAGGCGACCTACGGAAAAGAGGCGGAGGCTTTAGCCCGGACCACTTTTCACAGTACGGCCGGACAAGCGGCCTTGCTGGCCCGAAACGCCGGGGCCGGCAAATTACTGTTGGGGCATTTCTCGGCACGTTACCCCGATCCGGCCTGCCTGTTGCCGGAAGCCCGAGTCCTATTTCCGGATACGGAGATCTGTACGGACGGGGATGTTTTCTCCGTTCCGTTGAAAAAAAGAAGTAATTTTCTATCTTTCTAATGCATTGAAAACAAGCATACTAAAAAAATAATACCTGCTTTTTTCAAAAAAAGAAGAAAAAGGTGTAACCCGTTGTCTGTTTTCTCCGTTCAACCCTATGTAAATGATGATTGAAATTTTAGATTTTAGTAGCTGTTATTTAGATTGAGTTATTTAACACACTGAGGGAGGAGATAGCTTTTACAACAAGCTGGTTTTCGAAGTAGTTCTTTAACATGTTGGAGCATAGTCTACGGGACAAATTACACCACGCACATACATACACCACGCACACACAGACGCACACATACAACATCTTTTCAAAAAGTCCTATATGCTTCGCAGTTATCGAATCTGAGGGATGCCTCCCTTTTTTATTAAAAAATATCTGATCGTACATTATACAGGTCTTCCGGACACATTCATCCCGGAAGATTTTTTATTTTGCATACTTTAATTTGCGTACATCGTCTCTCTTTTTGTTGTAACTTTGTAAGTTATTTAAACCGTTTCTTATGAAGGAGTATCAGGAAGAAGAAGGTGTGATCAACATTTACGGGGCGAGGGAGCACAATCTGAAAAATATCGATCTGTCTATTCCGCGGAACAGCATCACTGTGGTCACAGGATTGAGTGGGAGTGGAAAGTCTTCTCTGGCGTTCGATACGATCTATGCAGAGGGGCAGCGGCGCTATATGGAGACCTTTTCTGCATACGCCCGGCAATTTCTGGGCGGATTGGAACGTCCGGACGTGGACAAGATTACGGGGCTCAGTCCAGTCATCTCCATTGAACAGAAAACCACCAACAAAAATCCGCGTTCTACGGTTGGGACCACAACGGAAGTGTACGACTTTCTGCGCCTGTTGTTCGCCCGGGCGGGAGAGGCCTATTCTTATGAAACCGGAAGCCGGATGGTCAAATACACTGACGAAATGATTGTGGCGCTGCTTCAGAAAGACTTTGCCGGAAAGAAGATCCTGTTGCTGGCGCCAGTGGTCAAAGGCCGGAAAGGGCATTACCGGGAGCTTTTTGAAAACCTGCGGAAAAAAGGGTTCATGACCATCCGGGTGGATAGTGAGATTCGGGAGATCGGGATGGGAATGGCTGTGGATCGCTACAAAATACACGACATAGAGGTGGTGGTGGACAAATTGATCATGGCGGATGTGGATATGAAACGGTTAAAAGCATCGATAGCTACAGCCATGAAGCACGGCGACGGGATCCTGACAGTGAAGGAGTATGACAGCAATGAGGTGAAGTATTACAGCCGTCACCTGATGTGTCCGGATACCGGCATCTCTTACAAGGATCCGGCACCACACTCGTTTTCGTTCAACTCGCCCCACGGTGCCTGTCCGAAATGCAAGGGGTTGGGATATGTCACCGCGGTAGACATCGATAAGATTATACCGGACAGTTCACTATCCATATACCAGGGGGGGATCCTGCCTTTGGGCAAGTACAAGAATACCCTGCTCTTCTGGCAGATTGATACCGTATTGAAAAAGCACGGGGCAGACCTGAATACCCCGCTCCGCGACTTGCCGGAGGAGGCTTTGTCCGATGTGCTGTACGGTTATCCCGGACAGATACGATTGGAAAACAAGGAATTGGGGGTCTCTTCCAATGCACTCTATACCTTTGAGGGCATTATCAAATACGTGATGATGCAGGAGGAGAATACCACCTCCAAAAAAGCCAATAAATGGGCTGAGCAGTTTATTTCGGTGGTGACGTGCGATGCCTGCGATGGTCAGCGTCTGAACAGGGAGTCTCTCCATTTCCGGGTGGCCGGGAAAAACATCTCGGAGTTGGCGGCTATGGAATTGACAGACCTGTACGATTGGGTCTGCCGGATAGAGGCGGGTTTGGAGGAGAAACAGCGGCAGATCGCCGGGGAGATCTTCAAAGAGATCCGGTTCCGGTTGAAGTTTCTGTTGGATGTGGGATTGGAGTACCTGTCGCTGGACCGGCAGTCGATGACCCTCAGCGGCGGGGAGTCCCAGCGGATCCGGTTGGCCACCCAGATTGGTTCGCAGTTGGTCAATGTGCTCTACATCTTAGATGAGCCGAGTATCGGTTTGCACCAGAAGGACAACCGCAAATTGATCCGGTCGTTGCAACAACTGCGAGATGCTGGGAATTCGGTGATCGTAGTGGAACACGACCGGGAGATGATGGAGCAGGCGGATTACATTGTGGATATGGGACCGAAAGCTGGGCGCAAAGGAGGAGAGGTGATGGCCACCGGAACCATCCGGGATATCTGCGCTTCCGGCAGCCTGACCGCCCAATACCTCAATGGCAGCAAGCAGATTGCCATACCGGCCGAAAGGCGGGAAGGAAACGGAAAATTTCTCCGTCTGAACGGGTGTACCGGGCACAACTTGAAAAATGTGGATGCAGAGATCCCGCTGGGGATGCTGGTGTGTGTCACCGGCGTAAGCGGTAGCGGGAAATCTTCCCTGATCAACGGTACTCTGCACCCCATTCTGAGTGAAAAATTTTACCGTTCGCTGACCACTCCTTTACCTTACGGATCGTTAGAAGGGGCGGAGCACATCGACAAGGTGGCGGTGGTGGACCAAAGCCCGTTGGGACGTACTCCGCGTTCCAATCCGGCTACCTATACCGGTATTTTTACGGAGATTCGGAAAATCTACGAACGATTGCCGGAGTCCCAGATCCGCGGCTACACAGCTGGCCGTTTCTCTTTTAACATGGCGGGGGGAAGGTGTGAAGAGTGCAAGGGGGCCGGGGTGAAGACCATCGAGATGAATTTTTTGCCGGATGTCTATGTGCATTGCGAAGCCTGTGACGGGAAGCGGTACAACCGGGAGACGCTGGAGGTCCGGTACAAGGGAAAATCCATCGGGGATGTATTAAACATGACCATCAACCAGGCGGTGGATTTCTTTGAAAATGTTTCTTACCTGCAACAGAAATTGAAGGTACTGCAGGAGGTGGGACTGGGATATATTAAGTTGGGACAGCCGTGTACCACCCTGAGCGGGGGAGAGTCCCAGCGGATAAAGTTGGCGACGGAGCTTTCCAAAAAAGATACGGGCAAAACCCTGTACATTTTAGACGAACCGACTACCGGCCTTCATTTTGAGGATATCCATATATTGTTGGAAGTTATACAGCGATTGGTAAACAAGGGAAATAGTGTGATCGTTATCGAACACAATCTGGATGTGATCAAGGTGGCTGACCACGTCATTGACATGGGGCCCGGAGGCGGAAAAGAGGGAGGCCGCATCGTTGCTGCCGGTACTCCGGAAACCGTCGCTCAAACACCGGGTTCGGAAACCGGGCGCTTCCTGTTGGAAGAGCTCCGGTAAAAGATTGTTCCGCTCTTTTTTCAGACGACTTCGGCGACGACAAAGGTGCTTCCGCCGATGTAGATCATATCTTCCGGATAGGCTTGTTTCCGGGCGGCAGCATATGCTGCCGCCACAGTCGAGTAGGTGTTTCCCTGCAATCCGTACCGGCCGGCTTGTTCCGCCAGACTGTTTTCGTCCAAAGAGCGGGGAATGGATGCTTTGCAGAAGTAGTATACAGCATCGGTTGGTAGTAGCGAGAGAACGCCGGAGATATCCTTGTCATTTACCATACCGAACACCATGTGGAGTTTCCGGTAAGCAGAACTGTTCAGTTGCGCTACAATTTCCCGGATACCGTCCTCGTTGTGTCCGGTATCGCAAACGGTCAGCGGCCGTTCGTTCAATTGTTGCCAGCGTCCCAAAAGCCCGGTATTCGGGATGACCTGTTGCAGTCCGGCGCGAATATCCCGTTCGTGTACGGCGAATCCTTTGCGTTGCAGTATTTGAGCGGCTTCAAGGACTACCGGGATGTTTTTCCGCTGGTAATTTCCTTTCAACCCGCACGCCAGGTCCGGATAACGGGCGCCGTTCACCCCGGTTACATCGTACCGGTCCGCCTGGTTCCTTTCCACACTCCATTGTTGCGAGGCGAACGTCAACGGGGCGTTATATGCCGCGGCTTTTTGCATAAAGACAAAATCGTAAGCCGGGTCGTATGTCCCGACAACAACGGGCGTATCCGCTTTGATGACGCCGGCCTTTTCCCGGGCGATCTCCGGAAGGGTTCCGCCAAGCAAAGCTGTGTGATCCAGAGAGATATTGGTGATAATGGAGAGTTCCGGCTGAACGATGTTGGTGGAATCCAAGCGGCCTCCCAAACCGGTTTCGATGACGGCAATCTCCACCCCGCAATCGGCGAAATAGCGGAAAGCCATCGCCACCGTCATTTCAAAAAACGACGGTCGGATGCGCTCGAAAAGTTCCCGGTTGGTTTCAACGAACCGGGTCACATACGCTTCTGGAACCATCTCTCCGTTGATCCTGATCCGTTCGCGGAAATCTTTCAGGTGCGGAGAAGTGTAGAGGCCCGTTTTGTATCCGGCTTCCTGCAGAATAGAGGCCAGCATGTGCGATACGGAGCCTTTGCCGTTGGTCCCGGCGATGTGGATACTTTTAAACGCCCGGTGTGGGTAGTTGAAACAGCGGTCCAACTCCAGGGTATTGTCTAAATTATTCTTGTAAGCGGCCTGTCCTATGCGTTGGTACATGGGCAGTTGGGCAAACAGCCAGGCCAATGTTTCCGGGTAATTCATCTCTGTCGTGTTTGGTTTAAACAAACTCTCGACAAAGGTAAAAACAATAAAATTGAAAAACGGTGTCATCCATACGGCTTCTGAAAAAAAGTATTAACTTTGCAACTCCTTATAAAAGAAGGATTCGTATAGAGTATGAGCCAGGAAAAGAACGTACCGGTACCGGTGTTGAGGCGGATGCCTTCTTATTTGTCGTTTGTCAAGACATTGCAGAAGCAGGGGGAGAAGTACGTTTCATCGACCCGGATCGCCGAATACATGGAGATCGACTCCACCCAGGTGACAAAGGATCTGTCGCATACCGGCATCACAGGAAAGACCCGTGTGGGGTATGAGGTGGATGATTTTGTGCAGATACTGGAGGAGTTTCTGGGATTTAGCCGAACGGACAGTGCTTTTTTGGTGGGAGCGGGTTCCCTGGGGAGTGCACTGTTACAGGACAAAGGGTTGTCGGCTTTCGGTCTGTGCATAGAGGCGGCTTTCGATACGGACAAGACCAAGGTCGGCACTAAGGTGAATGACATCGAAATTTGCCACATCGACCAGTTTCGGGCCATGGCGGCCGAACGGCGCGTTGTGATCGGGATCATCACGGTTCCGGCGGAGCATGCACAGAATGTGGCCGACCTGATGGTGGCCTGGGGGATCAAGGCCATCTGGAACTTTACACCCGCCCGCATCAAAGTGCCGTCCCATATCGTGGTGCAAAACACCACCATTTATACGAATTTGGCAATTTTGTTCAATAAACTGTATCATCCGGATCGTTCCTGATGGCTCTCAATAATGGATATATTTACAACATGATAAAAATTACCTTTCCGGACGGAAACACCAAAGAATTTGAAGCCGGGGTGACCGGTATGGACATTGCCGCTTCCATCAGCCCGAAGTTGGCCAAAGAGGTCTTGTCGGTAGCGGTGAACGGAGAGACCTGGGATCTGATGCGCCCCATCAACGGGGATGCTGCGATCAAATTGTATACTTGGGACGACGAAGAGGGGCGGCACGCCTTCTGGCACTCTTCTGCACACCTGATGGCCGAAGCGTTGCAGCAACTCTGGCCGAATACCAAGTTCGGTATCGGGCCGGCTATTGAGAATGGTTTTTACTACGACGTAGAGCCGGGGGACGGCGTGGTGTTAACAGACAAGGATCTGGAAACCATCGAGAAAAAGATGTTGGAACTGGCCCGCGAAAAACAGGAGTTTTGCCGCATAGATGTCAGCAAACGGCAGGCGTTGGAGCATTTCGGTTCATTGAATGAAAACTACAAAGTGGAGTTGATCAATGACCTGGAGGATGGGACCATTACGTACTATAAGCAGGGTACCTTTACCGATCTCTGCCGGGGGCCGCATTTGCCGGACAGCTCTTACATCAAAGCCATCAAGTTGACCGCTCTGGCAGGTGCTTACTGGCGGGGGAACGAGCACAACAAGATGCTGACCCGTATTTACGGGATTACCTTCCCGAAGCAGAAACAGTTGGAAGAGTGGTTGGTGCTGATGGAGGAAGCCCGTCAACGCGACCACCGCAAAGTGGGAAAAGAGATGGAGCTGTTCGCCTTTTCGCAAGAGGTGGGAGCAGGGTTGCCTTTGTGGCTGCCGAAAGGTGCCATGCTGCGCGACCGTTTGGAGGCTTTTCTCCGCCGGGTGCAGAAACAACACGGTTATCAGCAGGTCATTACGCCGCACATCGGGAATGTAAACCTCTACAAAACTTCCGGGCATTTTGAAAAGTATGGAAAAGACAGTTTCCAGGTGATCACTACACCGCAGGAGGGAGAGGAGTTTATGCTGAAACCTATGAACTGCCCGCACCACTGCGAGATCTTCAAGGTGAAACCCCGTTCCTATAAAGACCTGCCGATCCGTTTTGCCGAGTTCGGTACGGTATACCGGTACGAACAGAGCGGAGAATTGCACGGCCTGACGCGGGTGCGCGGCTTTACGCAGGACGACGCCCACCTCTTCTGTACGCCGGACCAGTTGAAAGAGGAGTTTACCAAAGTGATCGATATTATTTTTATCATTTTCAAGGCGTTGAATTTTACCGATTTCACAGTACAGATCTCTTTGCGGGACCCGAATGACCGGGAAAAATACATCGGTACAGACGAAAACTGGGAAAAAGCCGAACGGGCCATCATCGAAGCTGCCGAAGAGAAAGGACTGAATACGGTCGTAGAGTTGGGTGAGGCGGCCTTTTACGGCCCGAAGCTCGATTTTATGGTCAAGGACGCCATCGGCCGGAAGTGGCAGCTCGGAACGATCCAGGTGGATTACAACCTGCCGGAACGTTTTCAATTGGAGTATACCGGAGCCGATAACCAGAAGCATCGGCCGGTGATGATCCACAGGGCGCCTTTCGGTAGTATGGAGCGTTTTGTGGCGGTACTGATTGAACACACAGGCGGAAAATTCCCGTTGTGGCTGACACCGGACCAGGCTGTGATCCTGACGGTGAGTGAAAAATCCAACGAATATGCTCGGAAGCTTTCGGATTTACTAAATAATTCCGATATTCGCACCGTTTTAGACAACCGAAATGAAAAGATCGGCCGGAAGATCCGGGACAACGAATTGAAAAAAATTCCGTATCTGTTGATCGTAGGCGAAAAAGAGGCTGAAGAAAACAGGGTTTCAGTGCGCCGCCAGGGGCAGGGAGATATGGGATCCATGACGGTCGAAGAGTTTATTTCATATATACACAAAGAGGTGGACGCCCAATTGGCCTCCATCCACAATTATTAATTTTTAAAGGGAGGATTTAATTATCGCACAGAGAATGGAATTCAGAGGTCCCAGAAACCGACAGATTAATCTCGAACCTCAGCACAAGATCAACGAGTTGATCAAATCGCCGACTGTGAGGCTTGTTGGCGACAACATCGAACCGGGAGTGTATCCTTTGCGGGAAGCTTTGGCCATGGCGGAAGCGGCCGGGGAGGATCTGGTAGAGATCTCGCCGAACGCCGAACCACCTGTATGCCGGATCATCGAATACAGCAAATACCTTTATCAACAGAAGAAAAAGCAGAAAGAGATTAAGGCTAAAAGTGTCAAGGTGGTGGTGAAAGAGATCCGTTTTGGCCCGCAGACCGATGAGCACGATTTCAACTTTAAGTTGAAACATGCCAAAGGGTTTCTGGAAGAGGGCGCCAAAGTGAAGGCCTATGTGTTTTTTAAAGGCCGTTCCATTCTGTTCAAGGACCAGGGATCGGATCTGTTGGCCCGTTTTGTTTCGGAACTGGAGGATTACGGAAAGCTGGAGTCGGCGCCGAAGTTGGAAGGTAAAAAGATGATCGTGATGATCGCTCCCAAAAAATAAGGATTTTTTATCGTTACATATTTTTTGAAACACAATTAAATTTAGAGCAAATGCCAAAGATGAAGACAGTGAGTAGCGCGAAAAAGAGGTTTACTCTGACCGCTACCGGCAAGATCAAAAGAAAGCATGCTTTCAAGCGTCATATTCTGACGAAGAAGACGACCAAGCAAAAGAGAAACCTTACACACATCACGACGGTTGCCGTGGCTGACATCAAAGCCGTGAAGACCATGTTGGCGATGTAATTGGTAGGTAAACGAATCTCTATTTATTAACCGGGATGTCATGCCTGAAAAGTTTCCGGTAAGCCGGAACGCTGACATTCAAAAAACAAAAAATTATGCCAAGAGCTACAAACGCGGTTGCTTCAAGAGCCCGCAGAAAAAAGGTTTTAAAGCAGACCAAAGGGAACTTTGGTGCCAGAAAGAACGTTTGGACGGTTGCTAAAAACACATACGAAAAAGGTTTGACGTATGCGTTCCGTGACAGACGCAAGAAGAAATCGGAATTCCGAGCCTTGTGGATTCAGAGAATTAACGCTGCCGTAAGAATGGAAGGCTTGTCCTACTCCAAATTTATGGGCTTGGTACACAAAGCTGAGGTGGATATGAACCGTAAGGTTCTGGCTGACCTGGCAATGAACCATCCGGAAACTTTCAAAGCCGTTGTGGCCAAAGTGAAGGAATTAGCGAAGTAAAGATAAAAAAATCAGAAAAGAGGCTGTTCAAGATTTTGAGCAGTCTTTTTTTTATCTGATAGGGCCTGTTTTCTCCCAGTTCTCCTGTTTTGCACAGATTCGGATAAATTGTGCAAGATTTTTTTTGCTTTTTAAGCAAAACCTGTATTTTTGCACGCTATAGAAACAAATTATAAACGTATGCAAATTGAAAAGATCAGTGATATTTACGCCGCTTTGAAAAAAGAGGTGCGTAAAAAGCGTTTAGTTGTGTCATACGCCAACGACAGTCACTCCATAGAGGCGGCTCACCTGGCGGTGAAAATGGGATTGGTGGAGGCAACCCTGTTCGGGGACCAGCAAGAGATTGAAAAAGTGTGCCGGGCCGAAGGCTATCCCATATCCGATTTTGAAATCGTGAACGAACCGGTAGATACACAGAGCGCCCTGAGGGCCGTAGAGTGGGCCCGAGAAGGAAAAGCCGACCTGATCATGAAAGGATTGATCAGCACGGATAAATATATGCGGGCCATTCTGAACAAGGAAAAAGGCTTGGTAGGACCGAATGCTACCCTTTCACACATAACGGTCATGGAGAGTCCAGGATACCACAAGCTATTGGTTATAAGTGATGTGGCGGTCATTCCTCTGCCGGATCTCAACCAGAAAATAGCCATCATTAAATACGTGGCGGAAACAGCCAAAGCGTTGGGGATCACCTGCCCGAAAATTGCCTTGCTATCCGCGACGGACCAAGTATTGCCTAAAATGCCTTCTACGGTCGAAGCAGCTATCCTGACTAAAATGGCGGAGAGGGGGCAGATCTGTCCTTCTATACACCTGGAGGGTCCAATGGGATTGGATGTAGCCATAGACCGGGAATCTGCAGAGATTAAAAAGATCTCTTCCCCGGTGGCCGGAGATGCGGACGGATTGGTGTTCCCCAATCTGGAAGCCGGAAATATATTCTACAAAGCCAACACCAAGATCGGCCAATCCAGCGTAGGCGCTATCTTGGTGGGCGCGAAGGTACCCAGCGTTCTCTCTTCCCGGGGGGACAGCGTGGAGACCAAAATAAACTCCATCGCCTTAGCTGCCCTGTTGGCGCGGTAAACCGGGCAAATTGCATAAAAATAAGCTGCCGGAATTTCCGGCAGCTTATTTTTATGGGGTAAACCGATTATTACTTGAGGGTACCGGCTTCTGCTTGCTGGATCATGTTCGCGTTGGCGGTGATGTACACTTCTACGCGGCGATTCAGGGCGCGTCCGGCAGCCGTGCTATTATCGGCGATGGGATCATCAAAGGCCAAGCCGTAAGAGGTGATCCGGTTCCCGGGAATGCCATGTCCTATCAGGAAGTGAGACACGGCTTCCGCCCGTTCCTGGGATACTTTGTCGTTTACTTCGCGGGTTCCCGTATTATCGGTGTGGCCGTAAATGGTTACGTCCGTATCTGGGGTGTTCTTCAACGAATTGGCAAATTGTGCCAATGAATTCTGGGAAGCCGTACTTAGCGTACTGCTGTTCGTGGGGAACAGGATCGCGTTGTCAAATGTCACTTTTAACGCTTGCAGGTTATTTTTGTCGGTGACGGTTTCTACCTGCGCTCCCTGTATTTTTTCCAATTCCGCTTTTTGCTTGTCCATTCTCCGGCCGATCAAAGCGCCAGTCCCACTGCCTACGGCACCTCCGATGGCGGCTCCGATGGCGGCTCCTTTGCCTTTACCTACCAGAGCTCCGATCCCGGCTCCCAAGGCAGCTCCGCCACCACCGCCAATTAAAGCGCCCTTTCCCGTATTGTTCATACTGGCACAGCCCGGAAAGGCCATTCCGCCCAAAATGATGCTTCCACTCAGGAGCAACAGGACAAATACATTTCCTTTTTTCATTTTTTCTCTGTTTTAGTTTTATGTATCGATTTTCTCTTCGTTGTACGGATTTTCTTCTTTGGAGGTACCAAAATCCGCAATGAAATTAGTAAAAACCGGAAATATTTTTGTGTAAGTTTGTGTTTTGAATCTAAGAGTCTGAGCAGATGGCAGTTTATTTTATTAGCGGTATCGATACGGATGCGGGAAAATCTGTAGTAACAGGGGTCTTGGCCCGTTCGTTACACCGGAAGGGAGTGCGGGTGATTACCCAGAAATTTATCCAGACCGGCTGTCGGGGACTCTCGGAAGACATCGTTACGCACCGGAAGATCATGGGGATCCCTTTGCAGGAGGCGGACGAGAACGGAACGACTTGCCCGTATGTGATGAATTATCCGGCTTCTCCCCATTTGGCTGCGGAGATAGACGGGGTGGAGATCCGGCCGGAGGTGATCCGGCAGGCGACGGAGCGGTTGGAACAAGCGTACGACGTGGTTTTGTTGGAGGGGGCTGGTGGGTTGTATGTGCCGGTGATGCGGCGCTATCTCACCGTGGATTACATCCGGGAGAACAACTATCCGCTGATTTTGGTCGCCTCTTCCAAATTGGGCAGCATCAACCACACATTGATGAGCCTGGAATTATGCCGACTGCACAAGATCCGGCTGACTCATTTGGTATACAACGACTTTCCCAGTGACAGCGAAGAGATCCGGCAGGACACGCTTGGGGTGATCGGCGATTATTTAAAACGTTGTTTTCCGGATTGTCAATTGCTGGAACTACCTGTTATTCAAAACAATGAATACCCAGACTTACATCCGGAAATCCTGTACTGAAAACAACATGCGTAAAGTAGAACTGTTGGCCCCCGCCAAAGACTTCCGAACCGGGATTGTAGCGATCAACAACGGGGCGGATGCCGTCTACATCGGCGCCCCTGCCTTCGGCGCCCGGCAGGCGGCGGCCAACAGTGTGGAAGACATTGAACGATTGGTACGCTACGCCCACCGCTTTTATTGCCGGGTATATGTGACCCTGAATACATTGTTGTACGACAGGGAGTTGCAGGAGGCGGAACAGTTGGCACACCAGCTGTACCGGATCGGGGCGGATGCCCTGATCATCCAGGATCCGGCCTTCCTGCAGATGGATTTGCCGCCCATTCCGTTACATGCCAGCACCCAGATGCACAATTACGAACCGGAACGGATTCGCTTTTTAGACCGTTTGGGATTTCAGCGGATCGTACTGGCCCGCGAACTTTCGTTGGAGCAGATCCGAAAAATCCGGCAGGAGGTGAAAGCGGAACTGGAAGTTTTTGTACACGGTGCGTTGTGTGTCGGTCTGAGTGGGCAGTGCTATCTTTCCTGCTGCATGTCGGGCCGTTCTGCCAACCGAGGGGAGTGTATGCAGGCTTGCCGCTTGAAGTGGCGGGTAGAGGATGGGGAAGGAAAACCCGTGCTTCCGGAGGGGTATCACCTGTCGCTGAAAGACCTGAATAATACCGCTTCCCTTTCCGGATTGCTGGAAGCGGGAGTGAGCTCGTTGAAGATAGAAGGGCGGCTGAAAGATGTGAACTATGTGGCCAATGTGGCCAACCACTACCATTCGAGGCTTTCCGGGATAAAAAACATCGAACGGGTGGGATCCGGTGAGGTATTTTCCGGTTTTCAGGCGGATCCGGAAAAGAGTTTTAACCGGGGATTTATCACCTATTTTTTGCACGGGCGCGAGCCGGGATTGGTAAATTGCCACACGCCGAAATCGATGGGAAAAAAGCTCGGGACAGTACTCCGGGTGCAGGAGGAACGGTTGTTATTACAGGCAACGGAGGAGGTACACAACGGCGACGGTCTCTGTTATTTTGAACAGGGGGAGTTGAAAGGTATCCGGGTCAATCAAATGGAAGGAGGGTGGTTGGTGTGCAACGAACGGCTCTCTTTAAAGCCTGGAAGTGTGGTTTACCGCAACTACGACCGTTTGTTTGCGGCAGAGGTGGAAAAAAACGGATCGGAGCGGCGGATAGGGATTCACGTGCAGGTGTTGGCTTCCGGCGGGAAGTTGCGGTTGTCGGCGACGGACGAAGACGGGAACGAGGCGGTTGTTGCGCCGGAGGAGTGTTTTCCGGCGGCGTTGAAGGAGGAGCAACGGGAGCGGGCCCGGGAACAGCTCTCCAAGTGGGGAGGTTCCGGTTTCTATTGCCGGGAGGTGGCGTATGAAGGGGAGGTATTGTTTGTACCTTCGGCCCGGTTGAATGTTTTCCGCCGCGAATTGCAGGAGCGGCTGGAGCAACTCCGGGAAGAGAACCGGAAGGTGGTGTTGCAACCGCCCTTTGACCGGACGCTCTTTTACCGGAAACAGATCGACTGGAAACACAACGTCGTCAACAAATGGGCCGCCGGTTTTTACCGGGAACACGGGGCCGAAGAGGTGGAAGCGGGTTATGAAGTGATTGCTTCCGATGCTGGCAGGGAGTTGATGCAGTGCCGCTATTGCCTGTTGTTTGAAGCGGGTATGTGCCGGAAGAAGCAGGGGAAAGGAGCGCCGTCACCGCTCTGGTTGCGCCACGGACAGCACCGCTTCCGGTTGGAATTTGACTGCGTAGCGTGTTGCATGAAAATTTACTCCTGAATGACAGCCCTCTATTGCTTCAACCCCGATTGCGAAATGGCGGTAGCTAACGGCAGCCCCTATTATACGCCTCCTGCGAATATCCAGAAAATGTCGGATGAATTGGCGTACCTGCCGGTTTGGATGGGCAGCGGTGGGAAGGAGGCCGTGTTGCTGCCCGAACTCCTGGATCCGGATTTCCTGCGGACAAACCGGGAGTTGTTCGGGATGGATCCACAATTGGTGTTGTGGGAGGCGTATCAACCGAACCCGGTTTTTCGTCCTGTTCCTTGGGGATGGAGCCCGCGTATGGACCACTTGTTACAAAGCACCTGTTGGAAAGAGCAGTACCGGGAGTTGATGAGCAGGCTTACCGCCCGGGCTTGTCTGGAACGGTTGAGCGGTGAAAAGTTGCCGAAACTACTACCGGAGGTATGCCGGACGGTAGAGGCGGTCCGGCAAGCAGCATACCGGAGAGCGGTGGTGGTAAAGGCTCCCTGGTCTTCTTCCGGCAAAGGGATACTTCACTTAGGTCCGGGAGTGCTGTCAGAGAAAGAGGCGGAGTGGGTGAACGGTATTCTCCGCAGGCAGGGGTACGTGATGGTGGAGAGGCGTTTGGATAAAGTGTGCGACCTGGCCGGGGAGTTTCTTTTGGCCGACGGAATGTGCTGTTTTGTGGCCTGGTCGCTTTTTGCCACCGGAAGCCGGGGAGAGTATCAAGGCAATTTTTTAGGCAAACAGAGCCGGATAGAGGCGTATTTATTACGCTATGCGGAGGCGTCTGTGTGGGAGGAACTCAAACAGCGCGTAACGGATGCCCTGCAGGTTTTGATAGCGCCCCGGTACGAGGGAGTGTTGGGAGTGGATATGTTGGTATATAAAGATGATAACGGAAAGTATGCCATACAACCTTGTGTGGAGATCAACTTGCGCTACACGATGGGCTACCTGGCGCACCACTTCAGCGACCGGTTTGTGGCGGAACAGAGTTCCGGCCGGTTGACGCTGGATTTTTTTGCCGGGAAGGGGGAGGCGCTGCAACACCACCTGCAACAGTGCAGGGAGTTTCCGTTGGAAGTCGTGTCCGGTAAGATCGTGTCCGGTTACCATGCGCTGACGCCGGTCGGCGAAACGACCGGCTTTACCGCCTCCGTCCGGGTATCGGCCGGGGAGGGGTCAGTGCATGATTTTAAAAACCAGCTCTTTTAGCAACTCGCCGTCCGGTGTGCCGGCGTTGTTCACCCCTTTGGATTTCAGGTCGTACTCCCGCAGCAACGAGATGACGGAGGCGCATTTCCCGGCGCCGTACACACGGGCGCCGTCCGTATAGTCCTTCAAAAAGAAACTGTGGATGCCCAACAGACGGGCCATCTCCTGCTGGTTGGGCGTCGCCCCTTTCTGGTAGTGGTAGGTCAGCAGGTTCAGAAAGTATTTAAATAGGGTCGATATGGTCAACACCAACGGGTTGTTTTTGGGATTGGCCTCAAAATAGTTGACAATCCGGTTGGCTTTCAGGTAATCCTTGCGGATCAAGGCTGCCTGTAACTCAAAGGTGTTGAAATCCTTGCTGATGCCGGTGTGTTCCTCCACCAACTTTTCCCCAATCTCGCCTCCGGGCGGGAGCAACAGGGTCAGTTTATCGATCTCGTTGGCCACCCGGCTCAGGTCGGTCCCCAGACTTTCGGCCAGAATGGCGGCGGCTTTGGAGGTAACGGCATACTTGTGCGCTTTGCAATACCCCATGATCCACTCCGGAATTTTATTGTCGTACAGTTTGTTGGAATCAAACCAGACACAATCGGGCGAGCCGCCCAATTTTTTGAATACGTTTTTCCGTTTGTCCGCCTTTTTGTTTTTGTAGGCAATCAACAGCAGCGTGGAGGGCTGTATGTGCGAAATGTAGGGGATCAGGTTATCAAAATCTTTGATGTTCTGCGCCTCCCGTACAATCACCACCTGCCGTTCGGCCATCATGGGAAAGCGGCGCGCCGTGTCGGTGACGGTGGTCATGGAGACTTCGTTTCCGTACAGCACCGTCAGGTTAAAGGCTTTCTCCTCCTCCGGCAACACCTCCGATTCAATCGCCTCCGTGATCCGGTCGATAAAGAACGGCTCTTCTCCGTTCAGGAAATAGATGGGCTTGTAACGTTTGGCCTTGATCTCCTGGGTAATCTCTTCAAATGTCATCGGAAATGTTTTGTGGGCGAATATAGTGAAAGCCGGGAGAAAACACAAACCCTCCCTCGTATTCTTACTATCTTACTGTCTTTCAAAGCGGAAGCAATGCGCCGTTCTCGATCTTCCGGACGATCTCTTCGATGTCGTAGTCCTCGCCGTAGGGATCGTAAGCGGCTTTCAGGTTGTTGCCGAACAGAAGTGCCAGCGATTGCCAGAAGTAAGCGTTGACACCGCCTTTGTATTCACGGATGTGGCCGAAAGCGCTGCTTTGGGTCTCCCGGTATATCAACCGCACCAAAATACGCCCCTGGGTAATGCTTAGCTTCATCAGCGGTTTTTTAAACGCTCTCATCAACTCATTGTACTCCTTTTTGATGACCTCGTTCCGCCGGGATTTATTCGATATGGATTGGAGGCGGGTTTCAATTTCCGTAATTTTTCCGGCGGCGATCCGGGCGTACGGGTAAACTTTCCGGACATTGTACTCCAAACGGGCCTGTTGCCTGGTATACCGGTTGTATTTCCGGGCAGAAATCCCTTTTGCTTTGACCACGACCTCTTCCAGCCGGATAACAGGGACCGTATCCGTGCCGATGATCAGGGCCTGGAGAATTCGCTGTTGTGCAGAGAGGAACTCTGCGCAGAGCAGCGATAAAAGTAACAGCAAGGTTCTCTGCATACCAAATAATTGTTTACTTTTGCATCCTATCGGAGAGTAAAAATACGAATAATTACGGACGAACAGGTATAAAGTTCAGATAGATCCTAAAAATAGCAGGCCGTTCTATCGCTCTCCCTCCGGGGAGGGAGGAAAGTCCGGGCAACACAGGGAGCCGTACTTCTTAACGGGAAGATGTCCGTAAGGGTGTGGGAAACGTAACAGAAAAGAACCGTTCCTTCGGGAATAAGGGTGAAAAGGTAGGGTAAGAGCCTACCGGTACTGCGGGTGACTGTGGTAGCCGTACGTCCTGCGGGTTGCAAGACCATGTACACCGACGTTTTAAGCTGTCCCGGCTGAGTCGGGGGGTAGGTCGCTGGAGCGGCGGAGCGATCCGTCGCCAAGATAAATGATAGAAGCCCTCCGTAAGGAGGGTACAGAACCCGGCTTACAGGCCTGCTATTTTCATAAATACAACGCATGAAATCGATCAGGGAAATTTTCAGAATGGGCTACGGGCCCTCTTCCAGCCATACCATGGGGCCTTCCCAGGCGGCTATGTATTTTAGTGAAAAACATCCGGATGCAAGTAAATTCCGGATCACGCTGTACGGCAGTCTGGCCCTGACGGGAAAGGGGCACGGGACGGATACTGCCATTCACCGGGTGATCGGCCGGTCGGCCGACACGGAGATCGTCTGGAAACCGGACATAACCCTTCCCAGGCACCCGAACGGAATGTTGTTCGAAGCGTTTAAAAACGGTGCGAAGATAGATCGTTGGGAGGTGTATAGTGTAGGTGGTGGTGCACTCTGGGACGAGAATGGTACATTTGATACCGAAGATATTTACCCGCTCACGACCATGATGGATATTTTGGCGTGGTGCCACAAGGAAGGATGTACGCTGGTGGATTACGTATCCAAATACGAGCAAGAGGATATTTTCGAATATTTGGGAGAAGTATGGGCGCAGATGCAGGTGACGATCCGGAACGGCTTGGAAAACGAAGGAGTGTTGCCGGGTACGCTGAAACTGGCCCGGAAAGCCAGTTCATACAACATCAAGGCACAGCAATCGGCCGGCTCCTCCCGGCCGATGGGAATGCTGTTCGCTGCTGCACTGGCTACCTCGGAAGAAAATGCCGGCGGAGGGCGTGTCACTACAGCTCCAACCTGCGGAGCTTCTGGCGTGGTTCCCGGGGTGATGTATTTTCTGAAGCACGACCAGCACATTGGTGATCACCGCCTGATCCGGGGACTGGCTACCGCCGGCCTGATCGGGAACATTGTGAAAACCAATGGATCCATCTCCGGAGCAGAGGTCGGCTGCCAGGGAGAGTTGGGAACGGCCTGTGCCATGGCGGCCGGAGCGGCAGCCCAGGTGTTGGGAGGAACGCCCCGGCAGATCGAATACGCTGCGGAGATGGGTTTTGAACACAACCTCGGGCTTACCTGCGATCCTGTTTGCGGATATGTACAGATCCCCTGTATCGAACGGAATGCCTTTGTGGCGCAAAAAGCCAGAGAATGTGCTATTTTCGCTCTGTTTTCCGACGGTGATCATCTGGTCTCTTTCGATGACGTGGTGGCCACGATGATGGAGACCGGACGGGACATGCAGGCGAAATACCGGGAAACAGGGCTGGGAGGATTGGCCAACGTCTATAAAAAGATAAAAAAATAGTGAACTATGAAGAAGATCAGTTTTGATTACGGTCAGACGGAGCGTTTTGTATCCGCTCCGGAGATAGAGAAATTGTTTCCGGAAGCGGAAGCGGCCTTAAAAAGTTTGTACGACGGTTCTTGTAAAGGAGCTGATTTTTTGGGCTGGTTGGATTTGCCGGACCGTATTACGGAAGCGGAACTGAAAGAGATAGAGCAGGCGGCGAAGTCGCTTCGTGAACGGACGCAGGTAGTGGTGATCATTGGGATCGGGGGGTCATATCTGGGTTCCAAGGCAGTGATAGAGGCGCTTTCCGATAGTTTCCACAATTACGATCCGGCCGGTATGAAGATCATTTTTGCCGGGCAAAATATCGGGGAAGATTACTATTATGAGTTAGAAAAATATCTGCAAGACAAGGAGTTTGGTATTTGTGTGATCTCCAAATCCGGCACAACCACCGAACCGGCCATTGCCTTTCGCATTCTAAAAGAGTTGCTGGAGAAAAAAGTGGGAAGGACGGCGGCATGCGAGCGGATCGTCGCCATTACAGATGCACGCAAAGGAGCGCTGCGGACGCTGGCGGACCGGGAGGGGTACAAAACGTTTGTCATTCCGGACAATGTGGGCGGACGCTTTTCCGTGCTGACTCCTGTCGGTTTGTTGCCGGTCGCTTTGGCTGGTTTTGACATCCGTTCGTTGGTGCGGGGAGCTGCGGAGATGAGTCAGGAGTGTTTGGAAAACAGCAAAAATGCCGCTATCCGGTATGCGGCAGCCCGGACGGCCTTACACCGGAAAGGGTATACGGTGGAGTTGCTGGCCAATTTCCACCCGAAACTGCACTACATTACGGAGTGGTGGAAACAGTTGTACGGAGAGAGTGAAGGAAAAGAACACAAAGGAATATTTCCGGCCGGAGTGGATTTTACCACCGACCTGCACTCCATGGGACAATACATCCAGCAGGGACCCCGTTTTATGATGGAAACAGTCATCTCCGTGGCAAAACCGGATCATACGGTACCCATTCCGGCCGATGCCGACGATCTGGATAAATTGAATTTCTTAGCGGGGAGAAGAGTGGATGAAGTAAACAAGATGGCAGAATTGGGAACGCGCATCGCCCACGTAGACGGAGGCGTTCCCAATATGAAGATCACCCTGCCGGAACTTTCCGAAGCGAGTATCGGGCAGCTTTTTTACTTTTTTGAGCTGGCGTGCGGGATCTCCGGTTGCATGTCGGATATAAATCCTTTTGACCAACCCGGCGTGGAGGATTACAAAAACAACATGTTTGCTCTGTTGGAGAAACCCGGTTACGAAGAAGCGACTCAAGCGATCAAATCCAAATTTTAAAACACCGGGATCTGGTAAGCAACCCCTCCGAACAAGTGTTGCGAATTGCGGTTCCCGGCTCCGAAAGCACGGTCTGTATATCGATAGGAGCGCCCGACGTAACTGAGGAAAAAATGGAGGGTGCTTTTGGTGGGGAAGTATTCCAATGAGCCGATGTATCCCCAGGCTGTGGAGTACTTCCCTTTGGTATATTCATTGTTCGCTTTGGCGATGCCGGCGGTTTCGTACATCCCTTTCAGTACCAGATTGACCTGCGAACCGAGGCGGATATCGGTTTGAAGGATCCAGGAGCTGTACCGGGTATCCATTGCCCGGACAGTGTGGCCGGCGTCATACGCCAATTGGGAAATGATCCCTTTTTCGTCCAACTCTTCCCGTGCATACATGTAATCCAAAAATGCTTGGAACTTAGATAAATACAATCCTGTTCCTAAAGAAAAGAAATACCTGTTCTGATCCACGGCATCGTGAAAGAGAGAGGCAGACCAGCGGGTGTGAAGCTTGTTCTCGGCGAATCCTCCGTTCCAGTTCAGCGTATACCCCAAGGGGGATTTGGGCGGCCGGACGGAACGATCCGTTTCTCCGAACAACTCTTCGAAGGAGCCGTTGCGGGCATTGACAATCTGGAATTGCAACTGGTGGTTGTGAGTCACCCAGTAAGAAGCCACTACGCCCATTCCCGCTCCGTGCAGACGAGAACCCAGGTCGCTGTACTCATAGGCATCAATAGCGTTCTGGTCGAACTCCATCCCTCCATAGGCGATGGATTGTTTCCCCCCGAACACAGAAAACCGGTCGGTTATGTTGTAGCCAATAGCAGCGTAATCGACGTAAAGAGGAATGTTATCCAGCGATTCGGAAACATCGTCCCGGTTCAGGCGTTGCCGGTAGCGGTAGAAGATCCGGTCATTAACATTGCCTTTGATCTCTAAGCGGAACTGGTTCATTTTGAATACCGGCTGTTCAGTGTCGCTGTTACCCGGATAGGTGTTAACACTGGCCTGGGTATGGAGGAAAAGATTCAGTTTATCGGTCCGTTTTTCAATCTTACTGATTCGCTCGTACAAGGTACGGGCGCTCAAAGTGTCCACTCGGGAAGTTTGGGAACTCAGGTGCTGTGAAAACAGTTCGTGGCAAAGCAATACCCCGAAAAGCAGAAGGATACTTTTTTTCATATGTTTGTTTTATTCTTTTAACCTGTTTTTACTCCGTTTAACTTACAAAGTTACACATCTTCACCAAATTTCGGTTAAAAAAGGAAAATAATCGTTGATCTCAATTTTCCACCGGGGAAATTGTATATTTGCGTTCGGATAAGGTTTCGTTATTATAGAGAGGTCAAATGAAAAAATGTCAACATTGTAGCAGTCCGTTCGGCCGTTTGGGTATCTTCTTGTTGTGTATGCTCTTTTCCGGTCATGCCGGAATAACTGCCCCCTCCCCGGTAGGTTATCATTTTGAGCAACCGGCGCGGATGTGGGAGGAGATGCTTCCTTTGGGGAACGGACGCATCGGGCTCATGCCCGACGGAGGAGTGGAGAAGGAACGGATCTTGTTGAACGAGATTACCATGTGGTCTGGCAGCCAACAGGATACCGATAATCCGGATGCCTTACACGCCTTGCCTCATATCCGGGAACTGCTGTTTGAGGGGCGGAACGACGAAGCGCAGCGGTTGATGTACCGGACGTTTGTCTGTAAAGGGGCCGGGAGTGCTCACGGGAACGGGGCCAACGCACCGTACGGGAGCTATCAATTGGTCGGACATCTGTTGCTGGACTATCGGTATGATACGGATCCGGAAGAGGTATCCGCTTACCGCCGGGAACTCGATTTGGAAGAGGCTGTTGCCTCCGTGTCCTTTCAAAAAGGGAAGACGCGTTATCGGAGAGAGGTTTTTACCTCCTTTTCGGGTGATTTGGGTGTGATCCGGTTGACGGCCGACCGGAAGAGGGCGCTTAACTTTTCCGTGGGCCTGCACCGTCCGGAATATTGTACAATCTTTACGGAAGGGGATGATCTGGTGATGCAGGGACGGTTGCCGGACGGGGTTGATACGGCGGAAATGAAGGGGACACAGTACGGTGTACGTGTCCGGATCCTCCTTCCTCGGGGCGGAACATTGACGCCGAATGGCTTTGCGTTGTCGGTTGCAAATGCTTCCGAAGCCATTCTCCTTGTCAGCATGGCGACGGACTATTTCGATCGGAAAGGGCCTGAAGGGGAAATTATGAAGTTGCTTGCTGCCGCTGAACAAAAAGAGTATGCAGCATTGCGTAGGGAACACATTTCGGATTACTGGGAGTTGTTCGGGCGCGTTACGTTAGATTTGGGCAGTTCGGAAAGAAGCCATTGGCCGATCGACCGGCGTTTAAGGGATTTCCAAGAGGACGACGGGGATCCGACGTTGGCGGCGTTGTACTTTCAGTTCGGTCGCTACCTGCTCATCTCTTCAACCCGGCCGGGCGGACTGCCTCCTAATTTACAGGGGTTGTGGTGTAATACAATTCGTACACCGTGGAACGGGGATTATCACTTGAATATCAACTTGCAGATGAACCTGTGGCCTGCAGAACCGACGAACCTTTCAGAGCTTCACCTCCCTTTGATCGAATGGACGAAACAACAGGTTCGCAGCGGTGAACGGACGGCGAAAGCGTTTTACGATGCGCGCGGGTGGGTGACCCACATTTTGGGGAATGTCTGGGAGTTCACCGCGCCGGGCGAACATCCGTCGTGGGGGGCGACCAATACCTCCGCAGCCTGGTTGTGCCAGCATCTTTACCAACACTATCTGTATACAAAAGATACGGCTTATCTCCGGGAAGTCTACACGGTATTGAGAGGCGCCGCCCTCTTCTTTGCCGATATGCTGGTGCGCGACCCGCGGAACGGCTATTTAGTGACGGCACCGACCACCTCTCCTGAAAATACATTCCGGATGGCGAACGGAAAGGTTGTGAGTATTACCGCCGGTTCAACCATGGATAACCAGATCATCCGCGAACTCTTTACCCATACGATCGAAGCGGCCGGGATCATCGGTACGGATAGTGCTTTTGTCGCGGAACTCAAAGAGAAACGGTCGGAATTAATGCCGACGACAATCGGCCGGGACGGCCGTATCCTGGAGTGGCTGGAGCCTTTTGAAGAGGCGGAACCGACGCACCGGCACGTATCCCACCTGTATGGGCTCTATCCGGGCGACGAGATCTCCGTGGAACGCACGCCCGAACTGGCGGAAGCCGCCCGTAAAAGCCTCGTGGTACGCGGTGATAAGAGCACAGGGTGGTCAATGGCCTGGAAGATCAATTTCTGGGCGCGCCTGCTGGATGGGAATCATGCTTACAAATTATTGAAAGATCTGCTCCGTCCTTGTGTGCAGAAGGGAACGAACAAGGTTTCCGGAGGCGGTACCTATCCGAACCTTTTCTGTTCACATCCTCCGTTCCAGATTGACGGGAACTTTGGAGGATGCGCGGGTATTGCAGAGATGCTGGTGCAAAGCCAGAGCGGGCAGATCGAATTGTTGCCGGCTTTGCCGGATGCCTGGCCGACAGGAAGTTTTAGCGGATTGAAAATACGTGGAGGAGGAGAGGTGTCCGTCAAATGGGAGAACGGCCGGTTGAAGGAGGCGACTCTGAAAGCGACTACACCCGGAGATTTTTGCATCAAACTTCCGGAAAATTCGGAAAACCTTCGGGTAGAACAGAACCGGAAAGTTGTTCCGATACCTGTTACGGACGGATTGCTCCGCCTCTCGATGCGAAAAGGCGAAGAGTTTTTATTGAAATTTTGATCGAAATAAATAGGAAAGTACGTATGCTGAAAATTGTCGTTTGGGTGTTTTGTATCGCCTTGGGTACACCTCTGTTTGCACAAAGATCGAAGAGCAAAACAGAACCCGTTCCGGACAGGACCTATTGGGTGGATATACTGTACCGGCTTTCGAGTCCCATACTCAGTAACATGAGCAAAGGGGAACTGAAAAAAAACATGGTGCTGGAGCTGAGCCCGACCTGGGATAACCGAAACAAAGAAGTGGCCTATCTGGAGGCTTTCGGCCGGTTGATGGCAGGCGTAGCCCCTTGGTTGAATTTGCCGGATGACGATACGCCGGAAGGTATCAAAAGAAAACAGGTCCGGGAGTGGGCTTTGCAGAGTTACAGGAATGCCGTAGACCCGGAGAGTCCCGATTATCTGCTTTGGAAAGGAACAAACCAGATCCTGGTGGATGCTGCATATCTGGCCGAAAGTTTTATGCGGGCACCCGATGCCTTGTGGGCGCCGTTGGACCCGGTCACGAAAGCGAGATATGTAACGGTTTTTAAGGGCCTTCGCTCCATCCGGCCGGCGTACAACAACTGGTTGGTGTTCCGGGGAATGATCGAAGCGTTTTTGGCAAGTATCAACGAGGAGTACGATGCGTATGCGTTGGACGTGGCTGTCCGGAAGATGAACGAATGGTATCTGGGGGATGGGTGGTACTCCGACGGGCCGGAGTATTCGTTGGATTACTACAACGGCTACGTGATACACCCCATGCTGGTGGAGATCACGGAGGTGATGGAACAGAAAAAAATATCCGGTTCCTTGAGTTTCGATCTGGCGCTCCGGCGTATGCAGCGGTACAACCAATTGATCGAAAGGCTGATCTCTCCCGAAGCGACCTATCCGGCCGTCGGCCGTTCCGTCACCTACCGTATGGGAACGTTTCAAACACTGGCCCTCTCTGCCTGGAAATACGGCTTACCGGAAAAGATGACCAACGGGCAGGTGCGAAACGCCCTGACGGCTGTCATGAAAAGAATGTTTTCCGTGGAAGGGAATTTCGGTAAAGAGGGATTTTTGCAGTTGGGTTTTGTAGGACATCAGACCGGTTTGGCCGATTACTACACCAACAACGGCAGCTTGTACATGACCTCTTTGGTATTCATGCCGCTCGGACTGCCTGCCGAACACAATTTCTGGACAGCTCCCGCTGAGGAGTGGACATCGCAAAAGGCGTGGAGCGGAAAACCTTTTCCCAAAGATTACCACGAATCGATCAAAAAATAAATCGTACATTTGCAGGGATGAAGATAGCTTTGTTGGGATACGGCCGAATGGGCCGGACAATCGAAAAGATCGCGGAACAGCGGGGACATACGGTGATCCTGCGGATCGACGTAGAGAACCGGAGCCGGGTTGCGGCCGGTGAGTTGCAGGAGGCGGAAGTGGCCATAGACTTCTCCGTTCCGGCCGTGGCTGTAAATAACTACAATTGGTGTTTTGACAACGGGGTTCCGGTAGTGTCCGGTACGACGGGCTGGCTGGAGCATTGGGAGGAAGTAGTGGCTTGTTGCCGGGAAAAAGGAGGCGGATTTTTTTACGCCTCCAATTTTAGTTTAGGGGTCAACCTGTTTTTCCGGTTGAATCGGGAACTGGCCCGGATGATGCAGCGCTTCCCCGACTACCGGGCAGAGATGGAGGAGATCCACCACATTCACAAATTGGATGCCCCCAGCGGCACCGCCATTACCTTGGCCGAAGGCATTCTGTCGGAACACAGCGGGTACGATACTTGGCAACTGTCGGAAGCCGGCGGAAAAATCGAAGATAGGATCCTGCCGGTCAAGGCGGTCCGGGAGGGGGAGGTGCCGGGTACGCACATCGTCTCCTATCGTTCTCTGGTGGATGAGATCCGGATCTCCCACGAGGCATTTTCCCGGGAAGGATTTGCCTACGGAGCCCTCTTAGCGGCGGAATTTATGCAAGGAAAAACGGGCCTTTACGGTATGGAAGACCTCCTGGGGACCGCCTAAAAATAGTCAATAAGTATACAATATGATAAAAATCAGGGAATTGTTGCGGAACAAGTGGTTCCGGTTCGGATGGGTGTTTTTGATCTACCTGTTGTGGATGATCTGGGTAGGCAGTTGGTGGTTGTTGCTCCTGGCACCGGTGATCTTTGATATATACATCACGAAAAAGGTGCATTGGGCGTTCTGGAAAAAGCGGGGAGTAGAGAAGCAGAGCAAGGCGGTGGAGTGGATCGATGCCCTGATCTTTGCCGTGGTGGCGGCCACTTTGATCCGGATATTCCTGTTCGAGGCCTACACCATTCCGACCTCTTCCATGGAGAAAACAATGTTGGTAGGGGATTACCTGTTTGTCAGCAAGGTCGCTTACGGACCGAAACTGCCAAATACCCCGCTTGCGGTGCCCTTTACCCACCACACATTGCCGTTCACGCAAAGTACCAAAGCCTATTCGGAACTTATTCACTGGCCCTATAAACGGATCGGTGGATTATCGAAGATCAAGCGGAGCGACATTGTCGTATTCAACTTTCCCGCAGGAGACACCGTCATTATGGGTAGCGAGAACCCGGACTACCTATCGCAACTCCGGGGACAGGCTCACATCTACCGGCAGAGCGAGGCGGGCAGAGGAAACATCATTTCCGAGGCGGATGCCTTCAAAACGGTACGGGACTATATGCACCAACGGATGAAAATCATCACCCGTCCCGTCGACAAACGGGAAAACTACATCAAAAGATGCGTCGGTATGCCCGGCGATACGTTGGAGATCCGGCACGGCCAACTCTATGTGAACGGTCTGGTCTCCGACGATGCGGAGGGAGTACAGTACGACTACGATATCCAGACAAACGGAACAAAGTTTAACGAAAAAAGATTGAAGGAGAACGTAGGCATCTCTTACGACGATATGCAGGTAGAAGCATACAGCGCCCGGTTTCCGTTGACAAAAGCCATGGTGGAAAAAATAAAAACATTTCCGAACGTAGTCTCCTGTCGCAAATTGGAGGAACAGGGGGAAAATCCCGCTATCTTCCCGTACAGCCCGGATTATCCCTGGAATGTGGACAATTTCGGCCCGCTCTATGTGCCGAAAAAGGGGGATCAGGTCACATTGAACCTCACCAACCTGCCTTTGTACGAACGGATCATCGGCACTTACGAAGCCAATCGATTGGAGGTGCGGGATTCTGTCATCTACATCAACGGCTTGCCCGCCGGCCACTATACCTTTCAAATGGATTACTACTGGATGATGGGCGACAACCGGCACCGGTCCGCGGATTCTCGCTTCTGGGGCTTTGTCCCGGAGGACCACGTGGTTGGAAAAGCCAGTTTTATCTGGCTCTCATTGGACAAAGACCGCTCCTTCCTGGGAAAGATCAGGTGGAACCGACTTTTCCGGTTTGTACATTGACAGGGTTGTATGATTAGTTAGATACGATTATGAAGGAAAAAAAGCGCAAAAAGACCTTTGTTTTGGATACCAATGTGATCTTGCACGATTACAAAGCGATTTATAACTTTCAGGACAACGACATTGTGATCCCGATCGTGGTGCTGGAGGAGTTGGATAAGTTTAAAAAAGGGAACGATCTGATCAATTTTCACGCCCGGGAATTTGTCCGGGAATTGGATAAGATATCCAGCAGCGACTTTTTTGATCAGGGTGCCGAATTGGGAAAGAAACTGGGACGGTTGTTCATACAGGTAGGGGTACCCTTTCCGCCGAAAATGAAAAACTCATTTAGCGAGGACACTCCCGATCACCGCATTTTGGCAATTACCGATTTTTTGACAACAAAACGGGATGAAAATGAGAAAGTAATCTTGGTTACCAAAGACATGAACCTGCGGATGAAAGCCCGTTCCATGGGATTGTTGGCGGAAGATTACAAGAACGACCAGGTGGAAGATCTGGACTTTGCCATAAACCGCAGCGTACGGGAGATCAACGACTTTGATGTGGCGATGATCAACCGGATCTACGAAACTGCCGAGGGAATCCCTGTGGAGGAAATTTTTCCCGGCAAAGAGATCAAAGGGAATAACTACTTTATCCTGAAAAATGGAAATACTTCCGTCCTGGCTTGTTACGACCCGCTTCAGCGCACGGTACGGAAGGTGGATAAACCCAATATATTCGGCATCTATCCGCGAAATGCGGAGCAGGCTTTTGCCGTGGATGCCCTGATGAATCCGGAGATACAACTGGTAGCGATCAGCGGGAAAGCGGGAACCGGTAAAACCCTGCTGGCGTTGGCCGCAGCCTTGCAACAAAGCAGGAAATACGAGTTCATCTACTTAGCCCGTCCGATTGTTGCGCTTTCCAACAAAGACCTGGGATACTTGCCGGGGGATATGAACGAGAAAATCGATCCCTATATGCAACCGTTATACGACAACCTGGGCTTTATCAGAAGGCGTTTCAATTTGCGCAGTCCCGAAAGCCGGATTATCGAAGATCTGCAAAAAGACCAGAAACTGCAAATATCAGCGTTGGCCTACATTCGCGGAAGGAATTTGTCCGATGCCTACTTTATTGTGGATGAAGCCCAGAACCTTACGCCGCACGAAGTAAAAACCATCATCACGCGGGCGGGGGAAGGGACAAAAATGGTTTTTACCGGAGATATCGAACAGATCGATTCACCCTATTTGGATAAAAATTCGAACGGCTTGTCCCATTTGTTCGACACCATGCAGGGGCAAGACCTATTCGCCCATGTTCACTTGGAAAAAGGAGAGAGAAGTAAACTGGCGGACATTGCCAGCGATCTTTTGTAAGCGAACGGTTACCTTCTTCTCCACCCCAGCACCCGCGGGATATAGGTAGCGACATGCCGGGCTTTTTTGGTTTCGTATACATCGGCAATGTTGATCAGAATAGCGGTCTCTTCCACCCCTCCGAACCCCGGATTGACGGAGGTTCCGAACATCTTCATGGAGGGAGAGAGGCTCATATAAGCATTGACCAACGGAGGAATGTTTTCCCCCAGATCGCGTACATGCCGGGATAAGATACGGTAATCCTCTTCGTAGGAGTTTCCGGTAAAGATGGCTTGCAATTTGTTTTCGTCCAATTTGATCCGGACCGGATGGATCGGAGAGACCAACGCTTCCGTATCCCGGAAATACTTCCGCATAAAGAAAAGGATCAGATCGCGGGCCTGTATGTTGAAGCTTGTATACATGGTGACTTTTCCGAAAAAGTATCTTACTTCCGGATATTCTACCGTCAGCGCTCCCAATCCGTCCCAAAGATTGTCCAAAGCATACAGGGATTTCCGCCCCATCCGGGTGGACTGGTACAACGGGTGCACAAACGAACGCCCCAGTTCGATCATCCAGGGCAGGTAACCGGTTTTAAAAGCATCCGAAAAGCGGAACAACTCTGTCGTTGCCAGGTTCGGTTCTCCGTCGTTGTTCAGCGACAGCTTGTCGCACAGGATGTAGCGATATCCGCCGATAATCTCCTGCTCTTTCGGGTCCCACACGATCAACTGCTGATAGGGTGTTTTCTCCTCTGTATCGAACTCGTCAATGTCGATCTCCTTGCCGGTTCCGCCCCCGGCGCTGCGAAATGTCAACTCCCGCACACGCCCCACTTCCCGCATCAGGTTCGGTGCGTTTTGTGCGGTAAAACTGTATATTTCGTTTCCGGCTTTGTTGGTTTTCCGGATAAATTTATCTTCCGTCAGTTCGGCCAGCAGTTTCTCTTTCTCAACGGGATAAATAACAGGTTGCATCTGTTGTCAGGGGTTTGTTTCGGTTCTGTTTGTTTCTTCGTGAAAAAACAGGAACAAATATAGTATATTTAAGCGGTTTTTAAAAACCGGCCGGAAATCGGGCTAAGGCAAACTCGGAAATCAACAGGCCTTCGCTTAGCAGGTATAGCCAACAATACCTCTCCGGGTAAATTATTTAGGATAGTTGTGAATTGCTTTCAAAATTGTATCTTTGACATATCTGATCCAGCTCGTCGTAATTTTATACTTTTGCACGATACGGAACAGATAAAACCCAATCCTGATTTTTTATGAAACCCGCATGAGCTGATATTCGCCGGAGAGAATGAAAATACCTGCGGGTTCCATACGACCTTGATGTTAAAAATAAAATATTTACGTATGAAAATAGCTTATCTTATATCGGCGTACAACCAGCCTGAATTGCTCGCTGAATTTATTGCAGTCCTCGACCAACCCAAAGAACATATGTTTGTCCACGTTGATAAAAAAACGGATATTCAGCCGTTCAGAAAATTATTACAGGACAGGTGTATTTTTATTGAGGAACGGGAAAAGGTTTTTTGGGGCGACATCTCATTTGTGAAAGCGATTATTAAACTGATGAAAACTGCTTCAGACACAGGAAAATTTGACTACTACAGTTTTCATAGCGGCGTTGACTTTCCGATAAAACCGATTCTTGAATATGAAGCATTTCTTGAAAAGAACAAAGGCGGCGAATTTATTACTTTGTCCGATTGTTGTCTAAATCGACAGATGCAAAAAAGATATGCCGGTTATTATTTATTTAAAAACCGATCAAAGTTTTTTCTTTATTTGAATTATGGCACGACAAAACTGCAACGTTATTTTTATAAACGAAAACCATACAAAGGAGAAAAAATGTTTTTTGGTTCTACCTGGTGGACATTAACACACGATTGTATAAAATATATTTTAAAAAGCGTTGATGAGGGAAAAGCGATTTTAAAATATTTTAAGTTTGTTTTTATTACTGATGAAATGTTTTTTCATACGATTATCGGGAATTCCATATTTGCCGGCAACGTTAGAAATAACAATTTGCGCTACATTGTATTTGCGCCTAATCACTCTAATCCTAATGTAATTACCCTTAAAGATAAGGAACAATTAGTAACTTCTCCTCATTTTTTTGCCCGTAAATTTGAAATTCAAAAAAGCAGGGAAATTATTGATGTTTTAAAAAAACAGATTGAAAAATAAAAAATATCAAAGAAACTTTTGTGATAGTTCCATTTATGTCTTTTTGTTACTAAACAATGAAAAAATATCATTTAAAACGCGCGATCCTAATAACTTTAATACACCGATATAAAAAACGGCTATCACTGCCGATTGAGTAAAAACAGTAAGATACAATCCTATATTCATCCACTCAATACCCTTGGCAATCGGGTAAATCATCAAAGAGACCATTAAGTAGGGGAAAATATCTTTTGCCTGTTGCAAGACCTTATAACCGGTCTTTTTTTGCACGTAAACGGCATCTGCCATATACGAAATAAACGCGGCTAAAGAGTAGCCGATTAATATTATTTCTATACTTGAGGAAAATAGTTGTGAATTACTTTCAAAATTGTATCTTTGGCATATCTGGCACAGTTTTCCGTTCATTCATATCTGTTTGTCATGAAAATATTAGTTTATTGTATTTCTTTATCATATGTATTTATCCTGTGTAATCCTGTCCTGGCTCAAAGGGTTAAATTCAGTCCGGAAGTTTCATTTTCCCAAGATACCAATGTAATAAACATTTCCAAAATTTGGAGTAATTATGTAGATTCTTATAGTATACAGCATACTGATTCTTTGCGGAAATGTCTATGGTATCAAGAAACAGCAGACATACTGACATATTCCTTGGGAGCAAAAGCGATATTCTACAATAGCTGTTCGCATTTTACTTTTAGTATAAGAAAAATTGATGAGCGTTTATACGAGATTAATTCCATTGCACAAAGCGAATCACTGCCAGAAACCGAGCCAGTAATCTTTAAAATATATAAACTGTTAGCTATTGAAGTCAATGGGAAATATAAATTATTTAACTATTTTGACTGGAAAAAACAATCTCTTAATCATTATGACGGTGGTAGTATCGTGTTCTATTTTTCTCCTTTGTTGAATTTTGACGAGAATAAGTTCCGTGAATCCATTCAATTTGTCGAGATGTTCAAAAAGTGCTATGATATTGATGATAATGAGTTGATTACCTATATAATAGCAGGCTCTATGGATGAATGTTGGGCACTTTTAGGAGTACCGTATACGATTGTTCATAGTGAAAAACGTTATGCAGGATATACAATATATCCACGAACTGTATTATCATCAAGGCCTGACCATATTCATGAATTGGTACATGCTATTATGCTTCCACATTATCAATATGCCAGCTCCTTTATGCACGAAGGAATTGCTACCTATTATGGAGGTACTTCCAATTATAGCTTCGAACATCATGTACGCAACATGCAGCGGTACATCAAAGAGAACGACATTGATTTTTCTAACATTGAGGAGTTACGTATGATTGATAACATATATGGTGAGACCCCGCTTTTCAATACCGTAAGTGCTCTTGTTGTCGAATATGTTATAAAAGAACAAGGTTATAAGAAATTGTTATCTTTATTTGAATGTGACAATTCGCAGGCAGTATTCGAAAAGTTGGGTATGAGTAACAGTAATACTAACAATTGGATCATTCAATTAATCGAAAGAAATGAGTAGGAATGCGGTTGCCTTGGAAATCGGATCGATAATTCCAAAGGATAGCTATCTTTGTAAAACGATCGAATTACAACGGAATTGAATATGCACATCCTGGTTACCGGCTGCGCCGGTTTTATCGGTTTTCACCTGACGCGGAAATTACTCTCCCTGGGATACCGGGTGACCGGAGTAGACAATCTGAATGCCTATTACGATCCGGAGTTGAAGTTGGCAAGACTGCGGCAATTGGGGGTGGAGGCGGCCGGTATGCCGGCGTATGAAACCCGCCGGGATCCTTCCGGTGACTTTCTGTTTATCCGTGCGGATATGCAGTCCACCCGCCTGTACGAAACGTTTTTGGACACAACCCGTTTCGACTACGTGTGCCACCTCGCGGCACAGGCCGGTGTCCGGTACAGCCTCGAAAATCCCGGACAGTATGTCGATACCAACATCACCGGTTTTTTCCACCTGTTGGAGTATTGCCGCCGGCAGCCGGCCAAACGGCTGGTGTTTGCCGGCAGCTCCAGCGTATACGGAACGGGGAATGTGCCGCCGTACGCAGAGGATGCCTGCACGGATGCTCCGGTCAGCCTCTATGCGGCTACCAAGAAGTCGAACGAACTTTTTGCCTGCTGCTACGCCTCCTTGTACGATCTGGAGATCGTCGGGCTCCGCTTTTTTACGGTCTACGGCCCGTGGGGACGGCCGGACATGGCTCCTTTTCTCTTTACCCGGGCTATTTTAGAGGAGCGGCCGTTGCAGGTATTCAACAACGGGGAGATGTTGCGGGATTTCACGTATATCGACGATGTGATCGACGCCGTTTGCCTCACCCTGTTCCGCGAACCCGATACCACAGAGAAGAAAAAGTACCGGGTATACAACGTCGGTTGTTCTTCGCCAGTCGTGCTGAACGAATTCATCGAAGTCTTGGAGCGTCTCATCGGAAAGGTGGCCAACTGCATCCACAGGCCCATACAGCCCGGAGATGTAAAGGAGACATGGGCGGACATCACCCTGCTGCAAGCGCACTACCACGATACTCCCCACATTCAACTCCAACAAGGTTTGTCCGCATTTGTCCGCTGGTACCGGGAATATTACCGGTGTTAATTTATAAGTGATTTTATCTTCCGATGGAAATTTTTTTTAACTTTGCCTCGCAGGCGACTTTCCGAAAAGCCTTTAACAGAGTAGGAAATAACTTTAAAACTTTTATCCTTATGTTGACAAAAGTATTTAAAATTAAAGACACCAAGACTAACGCCTACGGTTGTTGCGACCAATGCGGCGGTTGCCAATGCAACAACTAATGTGTCGCTCTGAAATCGGCATCTCCGGGTGCCGATTTTATTTTTTAAACAGACTCTTAGACGAGAGGAAAAAAAATACAACGCATGCAACAGGAGGGATTACAAAATAACTACCCGGGATTAGTAAAGAACGACATTTTCGTGATCTCAGTAGGGGAGGATTTTGGAAAAAACAGAGACGAGATTGCAATCGCATACTCTCCGTTTACGGATAACGCACTCATCGTTACAAAAAATTTTCTGTCGGATATGCAGGCATATTGCGAAGAGCCTTCCGGCGTTTATCAGGAGGGAGTGGCCGACGTGATGGAATCGCTGCTTGATTTCGACAACCGCAAAAAATGCGCTCCGCTGGCTCGTTCGGCGGATGGATATACCCGGCTGGCACTATTGCCTAATAACGTATGCAACTTCAAATGCAGTTACTGCTATTCGGCGCAGGGGCGATCCAATAAAGTCATGACCAGGGAGACACTGAAGGCCGCCATAGATCATTTCATCGATCCGCAACGGATGCCTGTCGATCAGAAATTGGGCATTTCAATACTCGGTGGCGGCGAACCGCTGCTCTCTTGGGATTTGGTAAAATTCGGGATCGAATACGCACAGGAAAGAGCCGCCCAGTCCGGTTATGCCCCGATAGATATCAATATCGTTACAAATGGCTCCGTATTTACCCGGGACATCATCGATACGATAAAAAAATACCGCATTCCGGTATCGGTTTCATTCGAAATACTGGAAGATATACAAAATCTCCAAAGGGGAAATTACGACAGGGTGGCTGCGAATATCGACCTGATCATATCCGAGGGCATCCGTCCGCAGCTCCGGGCAACCATTACCAACGACAACGTCGGATTGATGAAACGCATGGTCGAAGAGGTACTGACCCGTTTTCCCGGCACAAGAGAGATCATGATGGAATATGTCACCGACCCGGAAAAACTGACCACTCCGGAACAGGTGTGCGAATTCTATAAAAAATACCTTGACAACTTCTTCGAAGCGCACGAATATGCCGCTCAACACGGTATGCTGCTCGATTGTTCGGCCTATCGGAATTTCAATTTGCTTATAGAGCGATTCTGCCCCGGCGACAACACAATAACGCCCGACGGCGAAATAAGCGTTTGCAGTCGTATCGGCGCGCCCGACGATGTCGGCTATCAGGATAGCATCTATGGCCGCGTGAATGCGGACGGAAGCATAACGGTAGATGAAGATAAGTTCCAGCGATTAATAGGGCTGAATGTCCATCATTATGAAAAATGCAGGGATTGTTTTACCCGATGGCATTGTGCAGGCGGTTGCATGGTTCATAAATACACCTATCCGGAAGCGATCAGGGAGGAGATATGCAACTACAACCGGGAATTCACAAAACGGATGTTGCTGCGCAATCTCGATCAGGAATACCGGCGTGAATCTGGTATTTCGTTGCACGAGGCGGTAGCGCAATTGTAATGTGTGAGATGGAGTGCTTTGCGGATTTTCATGCGCTGGATATATACCCCATACCGTTACCGGCACCAAGCAGAGGATCGGACCGGTGGTTGCTTTATTCGCCGCTTGCAGGTAGCGCCGTTCTCGCTGATAGACAAGACCTAAACCTCCTTGCTGAGCAATTAAAAGATCAGGGCCGGTTAGACGAAGGTCAATTGCAATCCATGCTCATAGAAAACCGGGTCATACCGCAGTTTGGTTATGCAAGAACGCCATACGATGTATATGCGCTGACCATATTGCCCAACAATATCTGCAATTTTTCATGCAACTACTGTTATGCGGCAGCGGGACACGGCAAAGAACAGCTTGACGAGCAGACGATCCGTACGGTACTCGATTTTTTTGTCGACCCCGCCCGGCTTAAACGGCGGGATCTGTATATCTCATTCGGCGGGGGCGGAGAACCGTTCCTCTCGTGGGAGTTGGTAAAATTCTCTGTCGATTACTCTGCCGAACTGGCCGCTAAATACGGTTTCACGATCGGCTATTCATTCGCATCGAATGGTTCCGTCATCTCTTGCGAGATCATAGATACCATCAAAAAGTACGGCATAAAGCCCAACATATCATTCGATATTCTTGAAGAAGTGCAAAATCTCCAGCGCGGGAATTATAACACCGTTTGCCGTACACTTGATATACTGCTGGAAGAGAACATCATCCCGACCATAAATACAGTCATAACACCTGCCTGTGTCGGTCTGCAGGAGAAGATGGTCGAAGCAGTGCATAACAGATTCCCCAAGGTGCGCAGGCTGAGTTTCGATTCAGTGGTCAACGGAGAGTTGTTCGACAATTCCGGAGACCTGGCCGCTTTTTACGACACCTATATAGAGAACTTTTTCAGAGCCCGCAAGTTGGGGAAACAGTACGGGATCGAGGTAAGTTGCATAAAGTATCATAATTTGGAAATTCTCAAATCAAGGGCATGTGCAGGCGGTTTCGACCTGACACCACAGGGAACATTGAGTATGTGCTTTTTTGTATCTTCTCCCAAAGAACCGCTATATGAACGCTTTATCTATGGTAAAGTCGAGGACGGCGGGATCAAGTTCGACTCGGACAAATTCGGAGAACTTATAAACTATCGAACCGAACGCAACGAACGGTGTGAACATTGTTTTTTAAAGTGGCACTGCGGTGGAGGCTGTCTGTTCCACAGCGAAACCTACAGCGATGAAATGCACGGGGTTATGTGCGGTTTTTTGAGAAAATTCTCGACAATGGCTCTGCTCGAACGGTTTGAAATAGAATAATGGCCGGAATATGCACTACGATTACCTATCTTGCAATGAAATACAATTTGCACCGCTCAATCCTGTTGTAGGGATACCAGGCTACTATATAGTCTATTCGCCGCTGACCGGGACAGCCTTGATCGCATCGAACGCCGATCTGGCCGTGTTGGAGGGTGCATTGAAATGCAAAGCGCAGGACGGAGAGTTGGAGGAAGGATTAAAGGAGACGGTCGAATTGCTTACAAGCCCTGGTGAGCATGCTCCGCAAACAGTCGTTATCGATGCTCCCGAAAAATATACCAAACTGTCGTTATTACCGAACTTTACCTGCAACTTTTCGTGTTCTTACTGCTACTCGGCCAAAGGCCGGTCGCAGCAGGTGGTGGATCGGGAAGCGCTTGCGACCATGATCGATTTTTTTGTAGACCGCAAGCGTACCGGCGATTCTCCGCTCTCGATATTTATATCCGGCGGCGGCGAGCCGTTGTTGTCGTGGGACAAAGTCGAATTTGCCGTTTCAAGGGCGCGGGAACTTGCCGCCGGACAGGGCATACAGCTCGAAATATGGTTGATGACCAATGGTTCGCACCTGTCCGATCAGATCATCCGGGGGTTGTTGGAACACGAAGTGAATGTTGGTGTCTCTTTTGAACTGCTGGAGGATGTGCAGAACAGGCAGCGGGGAAAATTTGCGGAAGTGGCGGAAAATATCCGGACGATGCTCCGCAACGGGATCACCCCGTCGATCAGTTCGGTCATCACTCTGGAGAATGTGAAACGTATGGAGGAAATGGTCGATGTGGCAGCGCAGGATTTTTCCGGAGTAAAGCACTTGAATTTCGATCCCGCCATGACTTCCGATCTGTTTTCCGAATCCGGCAAAGCACACTGGTTTTATCAAACGTTCCTCGATGGTTTTTTCAAAGTAAGACAAAAGGCACACGCTCACGGCATGACCTTCGACTGCAACATGATACGCAAGTTCGAGGGCTTGTATCCCCGCTACTGTCAGGGCAAACTGTGCCTGACACCGGAAGGCAAGATCTCCGTTTGCCACAGCATCTCCTCACCAAAAGAAAAAGATTACGAAAAAGTGATATACGGCGATATCCACGACGGAAAAGTCCGGTTCGATCGCACCAAATTTGCATCATTGATCGCACCGCAGGCTAATTTCACGGCAGGGTGTTACGATTGCATCGCCAAATGGCACTGCGGCGGCGGGTGTTTGATGTACCGTGCGAATTATGACAACAGGCAGATGGAACTCTTTTGCGATTTTACCCGCAATATGGTGATCCGGCTGCTGCTGCTGCGACTGGATATTCAATACAGGGAGAATATGGGCCTGTCATTGGAGGAGTTCTTGCAACAACAAACGAATACGCACGAAGATGTTTCCCGAACTGAATAAAAAAGAGATATATCCCATTTCGAACGGATCGGGGTGCTATCTGGTCTATTCTCCTCTCTCCGGCGATATGTTGATAGCGGACGGGGGAGATGTCGCCCGTCTGGAGGCTTGTGCCGCGGGAACGGGGAGCGACGAAGAGGCGAAGGAACTCGTAGATCGTCTTGTTTCAGAGCAGACGTCACGCCGGACCATACCCAAAAAGCGAACGATGGCCGCTATTCATAAAATGTCGATCCTTCCCAACTACAGTTGTAATTTCCGGTGCAGTTACTGCTATTCGGCGGAGGGGCGTTCTGCCAAATACCTCGAAAAGGAGAAGGCGCAGGCTGCGATAGACTTTTTCATCGACCGGGAACGAACCTCGCTGCCCGATCTGTGGTTGGCGATACTCGGCGGCGGCGAACCGCTGCTCTTTCCCGAGTACGTCGGCCAGACCATTGATTATGCAATGGATAAAGCTCGCAAAGGAGGATTCAACCTCGGCATAGGGCTTACCACCAACGGGTCGATATTCGATGCGGGATTAGCTGAAGTGCTGGTGCGAAACAAAGTGGGGCTGGGCGTCTCTTTCGAAGTGTTGAAAGAGATACAGGAAAAGCAGCGGCAGGACTACGACAAGGTCTGTTGCGTGATAGACCAATATATCGGGCGAGGGGTGGATGTTTCCATCAAATCGATCATTACGCCGGCCAATGTCCATCGCATGGAAGAGATGGCCGTGGCATTACACAAGCGGTTCCCTGTCATAAAAAGCTACAAATTGCAGATCGTCGAAGATACCGCAATATTTGCCGACATAACTGTGATGCGTGATTTCTACAATACGTTTACCGAAGAATTTTTTAAGGCGCGTGCGGTAGGAGAGAAGTATGGTGTCGACGTGTATGTGCTGGCGTTCAGGTATATCGACTCTCTTATCGACCACTATTGCGGCGGCGAGATGTGCGTGACGCCCGAGGGAACGATATCCGTATGCCACAGGGTGTCATCGCCGGCGGAGAGAAATTACGACGATTTTATGTATGGCCGCATAACAGACAGCCTGGCCGTCGAGATCGACACCAAAAAACTGTCCGGTTTGCTGGCCCATGACATAGATGCCGGTGAGCGATGCCAACGATGTTTTGCCAAGTGGCACTGCGGTGGAGGCTGTCTGGCACAGGCATGCACATACGACGGGGAACACCTCGATGTAATTTGTCACTGGACCCGCGATTTTACCCGGCGGATATTGCTTCAACGCATCGAGCGAATGCAGGAGCGGGATTACTAATTTCAGAATATGCAAGCGGAGAAAATACCGGTGTATCCGTATCGTTTTATCGGGAGCCGCGATAGCGGTGAACAGGGTCTTTTCAGCGAGATCGCCGATTATGCTGTCGATGCTGTCGACCTGGGCTGCGGAAATACGGTACCCTATACGTTCCGTTCATACCGTTATGACGGCTTTCTGTATATCACCGATATTTTCCCGAGCGCATGGGACAACGATCCGTTGTGCTTCAAACGCATTATAAGCCGGGAAGGCACTCCGGTCAATATGCGGCGGGTGTCGGTCACATGCCTGGTGCTGTTCACGGAGCAATATACCTCTCGCGATAAAAATGCGGTAATGGTGGTCAGCGGCAGTTACGCGCCGGGCGAGAAAGAAGAGGGCCCCTCCCGGAAACTCAAACTTTACCGGGCCTTTTTTGAGCCGCTGATCGAGCGCTTGGGGCTTCGTATCCTCCACTCGTCAACCATGAACGCCTTCATGCTTATGGACAGGCGGGCTTGTGTAACCGATGAACAGGTGGAGAACAGCTATGCCGAATTTAAGAAGAGAAAGGAGGAGCAAAATGGAAGACAATAGGAAACGTCCGCCCCTGCCGGAATTGTACATCATTCCGGCAGGAGATTATTTTGGCACGACAGACGACCAGGTCCGGATACTGTATGCCCCGCTCTCGGGCTCAATGCTCCTTGCCACTGGAGAAGATATACGAAATGCAGAAAAATATATCTCGGGCGAAGAGATAGACGATACGAGCCGTGATTTTTTCGTACCCCTTACCGGAAATAAAACACCTGAAGACTTTTTCGGCAAAGTAAAAACGGCACGCGACCTGCAAAAAATGTCGGTACTGCCGAATCATACCTGCAACTTCAGTTGCTCGTATTGCTATTCGGCAAAAGGGCGCGCCAACGTTGTACTCGAAAAAGAAAAACTCAAAACCGGACTCGATTTTTTTATCGATCCGGAAAGAACCCGACATCGCAGTCTGACACTCTCCTTTATTGGCGGCGGGGAGCCGTTGCTGTCGTGGAATTTGGTGCGATGGGGGATAGAATACGCATACGAGAGGGCTGAAAGACAGGATTTTACACTGGGTATAACACTGATAACCAACGGCTCGATCATGAACAGTGAGATCATAGATGTGCTCAAACGTTACGGTGTTTTGCCCGATGTGTCGTTCGATATCCTCGAAGATGTACAGAATAGCCAGAGAGGGCATTTTTCGAAAGTATGCGACACCATAGATGTGTTGTGCCGCAACGGACTGCCGCCTTCTGTAAACGCGACGATAACCCCGGCAACAGTAGACCGGATGGAAGAGATGCTTGCGTTCATGATCGATCGTTTCCCAAAAGTTACCAATATAGTGTTGGAACCGGTCGTTTCCCCCGAACTGTTTCCTGCAACGGCCGACATGAAGGATTTTTACGGCCGTTATCTCGAAAATTTCATGAAAATACGCAGAGATGCAGAAGCCGGTGGGCGGTTTGTGATGTGCCGCATCTATAAAAATATAGACTCCATCCTCGACCGGGGATGTCCAAGCAAATTCGCCCTCACGCCTCAGGGCGATGTTTCCATCTGTTACTGCACCTCTTCGCCGAAAGAAAAACACTACGCCAAACGGATATACGGGACGGTCGGCACAGCGGGTGTGGATATCGATGACTTGAAATTCGCAGAGATACACGGCATCAATGTACATTCGATGCCCAAATGCACCGATTGCTTTGCCAAGTGGCATTGCGGTGGAGGATGCATGTGTCCGAACGACCTGTACAGCGAACCCTATTTGGACGAGATCTGCCTGTTTACACGGGAACTTGTCAAGCGCGTGCTACTCGATCGTATGGAGCGTCAGAGCATGGAAAATGACGGGAAATCCCTCAAAGAACTGATATGAAAAACATATTTATAACCGGGATATCCAAAGGATTGGGGCTGGAGTTATGCCGTTCGCTTTTACGGAACGAGGAGATGATCCTGTACGGTGTAAGCAGAACGATGACGCCGGAGTTAGAGCAACTTGTGAAACAATACGAAGGACGATTGCATTGGCAAGCGTTCGATCTGGCGAAAACCGGGGCGATAGAGGCCGAACTTTTCGACGGTTTTATCACTCCGGGTACCATACTTCATGGCTTTATCGATAATGCGGCGATTTTATACAAAGACCTGGTCGTACACATCAACAGTTCCGGTCTTTCGGAGCTCATGAAAGTCAATGTAGAAGCCCCCATGATACTGACAAAGTGTGTATTACGCAACTTTATGCAACACCGGACAAAAGGCTCCATCATTCATTTCTCATCCATATGCGCCCACGACGGGTTTAACGGATTGGCCATGATGGGGGCGAGCAAGGGAGCATTGGAATCTTTTTCCCGGAGCGTGGCTTGCGAATACGGGCGTTACGGCATACGATCCAACGTAGTGGTCATAGGGTTGCTTGAAATGGGGATGGGATTCTCCGTTAACGACCGGCAATCCACCGGCCTCAAATCCCGTTCTCCGTTGGGGATAAATACGCAATACAGCTCCATCGAACAGATGGTCGAATTGCTCTTGTCGGACGCTTCTTACAGCATTACAGGACAGAACATACACATCAATTCCGGAATACGGTAAGCCATGGCATTTACATACGAATTTACACAGGAATCCAAAGAGTTGTTGCAAAAATTTTTGGAATGCGACTCCCCCTCGGGATGCGAAAGCGAGGCGACACATTTTTTCGCCGATACGGTAAAATCCTGTTGCGATGAGATGCGTCGCGACGCCATGGGAAATGTAACGGCTATTCTCAATCCCGGCTCCGATGTCCGCACCATGATCTCTGCACATGCGGACGAAGTAGGTCTCCAGATAACATCTGTAACTGCCGAAGGCATGTTGCGGTTCAGGCCTGTAGGCGGCATAGATCCCGCCTCTCTGTGCGGCCAGCAAGTCAGAATACTCTCTTCACGGGGCGGAAAAATAGAAGGAGTTGTAGCACGTAACCGTGCCCTGGCAAACTTCGATCAACACGGAAATGCGACTGTCAAAACATCCGAAATGTGGATAGACACAGGGGGCAAAAATCGGGAAGAGGTTCTGCAACAGATAGAGATCGGAGATTGGGCGGTATGGGGTTCGGAAACGCTATTCCTGAGTGATAACGTAATAAAAGCCAAAGCATTGGATAACAAAGTCGGCCTGTTCATTCTATCGGAAGCGATGCGGTCACTCGCGCGGCACCGGCCCGCGCAAGGGATCTATGCGGTAGCGACGGTGCAGGAAGAGATCGGCCTTCGGGGAATGGCGGTAGTTGCGCAGGCGATAAAACCCCGAACGGGTTTGGTGGTCGATATGGCCCATGCCACAGACATACCCGGCGGGGATGCAGCCTGCTCCGGCGAACTTTCGCTCGGAAAAGGTGTTGCCTTGACAAGGAATGCGGATAACACCCCTGAACTGGCTTCTATTTTGCGGAAAACTGCTGACAGGAACGGCATACCATACCAGATCACAGTCGGCAGGAATCCGACAGGAGGAACAGATGCCTCGCGCCTGCAACTCTTCGGAGGAGATACCATGGTGGCTGATATCTCTGTCCCCTGTCGCCACATGCATACCCCGACAGAGTGCTGTGACATAAGGGATATTGTTTCGGCAATTGAACTTTTAGTATCAGCCATATTGGATCCGGCGAAATAAAATGATCCTTGAAGGCAACATAGCTGTCGGCTTTACAGACAGGCTCGCTCCTTTTCTCGACCGCCATTCGACTTCGGTGTTGGATGTAGGGTGCGGAGAGGGGACGATGGGCATGGAGTTGTGCAGGAAAGTCAATAAGTTGATCGCCGTAGACACCTCCGCCGAAGCCATCGAAACCATCGGTGCACGGGTGCGCGAACACAACCTTGAAAACATAGCTATCGTTCACGGCGACATCTTTTCCGTGGCCTCCGACAACAAGTTCGACATCATCACCTTCTTCCTGTCGCTGCACCACATCACCCATATAGATTCCGTATTACGCAAATGCCGGGATCTATCACATGCCGAAACCAAAATAGCCGTTGCGGAAATCGCTCCGGGAAGAACAGCCTTCCACCGGTACGATGCCGTTCCCTACGATACGTTAAGCCTTGACTTCCTTGTAAAAAAGTTCCGTGAAAATGGATTCCGGCTATTGCTTCAAGCTCCCCTGCCGTCTCTATTCAGGATCGATAAGCAGGACATCCCGAACCGCTTTACGGTGTACATGGCTTTGTTCGGACAATAGCCCGAAGCGTTCTGTATTAAATACTTTTTCCGGATGTTGTACGATTTATGAAAATTTATACCTTTGTAGCATAAATTAAACCCTATTATCTATGAAAAAATTTCTCATGTTACTCAGTTTTGTAGGATTAATTGCCTGTTTCTCGCTGAGAGCGCAAAACAACGACAGTGTACAGGTAACCGACCAGACAGAGCAGGCTGTTGTTGCCGAACCGGAAACAACGGGAACCGTTTCCGGTTTTTTCAGTGACATGGCAAGCGCTTTGGTCGCTATGGTGTTCGGATTAGTGCTGTTCGTAGGCCCCCTTGCCATGATCGTCCACATGCTTTTCGTAAATTGGGAAACCAGAATGTTGGAAAAACCGGTGACTGTAGAGCATTTCATTGACAAAAGGACCCGGAAAGGAGTGTCCGGAGCCATGAACGACGACGAAGTCGAGTTGGGATTCCAATTGTTGGACGAAGCGTATAATGAACTTACGTTCGTCGAGACAGACGAATCCGGTAATGAATCGCACAAACCCGCAACAATGAAAGAGTTGCTCCGGGCGCAGAAAAAAATAGACGAAGTCGACAAACTCATGCCGACCGATGCAGCTTTGCTGGAACGCTACAACGAATACAGAAGTTTTCTTTACGACTATCTGCGTCGCTCCTTCTTCGCTTCGTGGAAACTGATCATTTTGTGTGTAATAGTGGCTGTTGGTATAGGATTTATCGGCGATGGTTCCTTTTTGAAAAACTTTTTCACGACAGGCGCCTTCTTTTGGTTCCCGGCCCTTGTGTACTATGTTTCCAGCCACGTTCCGCAGTACATGATCGACCGGAAGAACGAGCGTGGCGGCGGCAAGGGATGGTTCTCTACGGCTTTGGTCGCTTTGGGATTGGGTGTATTGGGAAGCGGTTACACCGTACGCACCAAGTGGAGCGACGGGTCGGTGACCGAAGACAACTCCAGTCACTTGATAGCACTGTTCTTAGGCCTTTTAGTACTGATAGCCGTAGCAACAACCATTTACATCTGGGCGATTGTTAACTACCTCCGCAATTACGTGCTCTATTGGTAAAACGGCTTTCGATTATTTACTTATAGAAAAAACGCTAACAGGCAAACTTGTTAGCGTTTTTTTATAGCTGTCTCAACCGGATCATTGTAACTACTTATTAAAATACCACCAATCGCTATAGGTGAGATTACAGAATCACAGAATTTACATATCATCTGTACAGTGTAACGACGACAGTATCTTGTCAATTTCTTCGAGTTTTTCATACCCCAAATAAAATCTTTCCTTATGTGTATAAATATCAATTTCATAATAGGAGGCATACCCCACAAATCCAAATTTATGAAAAAAGAAATCTCTCCACTCTTCTATTTCGGAAATAAAGATTTTATCGTCGTCTTCTAATTTATGATCTCTAATGTATTTTTTCATGATGTCAAGAAATCTCACCAATTGTTCTTTGTTCACATTAAA
>QMCD01000091.1_pt1 | contig 61171 bp, 51 predicted proteins | sample 1821841 | NCBI WGS metagenome assembly QMCD01 (sample SAMN01991225, study PRJNA193472) | Termite gut metagenome, whole genome shotgun sequencing project. | isolation source: worker | host: Macrotermes natalensis
AAATGCCGTATTTCCGCCATAGTTACTGGCGATTTATTTTATAGGCTATCCCTCAGGCCGCCATTCATCGGCTTCTCGGACAGCGAAATTAATTCTAATTATGAAATACAAGCCTGATATCTAAAAGTTTTCTAAATAAAACGTTATTGTTCACATCCTAACTATGTTTAGTCTCAAATTAGTCTCAAACGGTAAAAAAAAGTAGCTTTTTTTCATTGATACTTGTATAATACATACATATTGGAGGACTGGAGGACAGTAATATTGAAAATAGGTTTTGATAATAAAAAATATGTTAATTTACAGTCCAAGCATATATTGGAAAGGATTACCCAGTTTGACAATAAGCTGTATCTGGAGTTCGGCGGTAAGCTGTTTGACGATTATCATGCCGCCCGCGTCCTGCCCGGCTTCCTGCCGGACAGCAAGCTAAAGATGCTGCTTGAGCTAAAGGAGCAAGTCGAGATCGTCCTAGTCATCAGTGCCAATTCTATCGAAAAAAACAAGATCCGCGGAGACCTAGGGATTACCTATGATCAGGATCTGCTGCGGCTGATTGATTCCTTTAACAGTCTGGATCTTAATGTGGGCAGCGTAGTAATTACCCAATATAGCGGCCAAGCCGCCGCCGACAAATTCCGGCGCAAGCTTTCCGATCTGAATATCCGATCCTATTTACATTATATTATCGACGGATATCCAAGTAATGTTGAGCATATCGTCAGCGAAGCCGGTTATGGCAAGAACGATTACATAGAAACCTCCCGGCCACTGGTTGTCATTACTGCCCCCGGTCCCGGCAGCGGTAAAATGGCCACCTGCCTTTCCCAATTATATCATGAGCATCTCCGTGGCATCAAGGCGGGCTATGCCAAATTCGAAACCTTTCCTATCTGGAACCTGCCGCTGCGACATCCGGTCAATCTGGCCTATGAAGCGGCAACCGCTGATCTGGATGACATTAATATGATTGATCCTTTTCATCTGGATGCTTATGGCGAAAAAACAGTCAACTATAACCGTGACGTGGAAATTTTCCCTGTACTGAGCTCCATGTTTGAGAAAATATTGGGTTATAGCCCCTACAAATCCCCCACCGACATGGGGGTCAACATGGTCGGCAATTGCCTGCTTGACGACAGTATATGTGAGAATGCCGCCCGGCAAGAGATCATAAGGCGTTACTATCAGTCTCTTTATGACGTAAAAAAAGATGCCGGTAGCAAAGAGGTGGTATATAAACTGGAACTGCTGATGAAACAGGCGGCAATCACTACCGAAGAACGGAAGGTGATCTCAGCTGCTTTGCTTAAGCAGGAAGTTACCGGGCATCCGGCCGCCGCCATTGAACTGCCGTCAGGAGAGCTTGTCACCGGAAAAACGTCTGACCTGCTCGGAGCCATGGCCGCTGCCCTGCTCAATTCGTTGAAAGTGCTGGCTGGGATCGATCACAAACTTCATCTGGTCTCCCCCCAGGCCATCGAACCCATCCAAACCTTGAAAACCGATTATCTGGGCAGTACCAACCCTCGTCTGCATACTGATGAAATACTGATTGCCCTGTCCACCAGCGCCGCCTCCGATCCGGCTGCCAGGCTAGCCTTGGAGCAACTGCCCAAGCTGAGCGGCTGCGAAGCACATTCCACTGTAATCCTTTCCTCCGTAGACGAGAAAATCCTCAAACGACTGGGGCTCCGGATTACCTGCGAACCGGTTTACGAGACCAAGAGAATGTATCATAAGCTATAGCCCTGATTCTGTTCATTGATCCTGCCGGCGACCTTATGAAGAAGCATAAACCTTTTGGGATAATTAAACAAGGCGGTAGCTTTATTATAAAAAAAGTAAAAAGCTATCAGTCCCTTATTCCATTTGCCCAGCCTGTCCTTGGTCGTGTGCCGGTATCTAGCCCCGCCATACCGCATCCGGGGCTTAGATTTCAGATATTCTATCAGTTCCGATTCTTTACCGATCTCTTCCGGGATCCGGGTAAATCCCATCCCTACACAGCCGATGCTATGGGCATCGCTGCCGGCGATGCCCGGTACCTTGTACTGAACTGCCAAGCGCTTGGCGGCGGTATTACTCTTAGTGGACTCACAGGCATTATATATCTCAATAAAATCGAAATTCTTCAATAACATATCCTTTTCCCCACGCAAGCGGAATTTAGTATTATAAAAACTTAAAAAGGGTTCTCCGCAAGGGTGTGCCGGACCCAGTATACCTCCATAATAATGGACGATCTTGACTAATTTTCTTAAGGTCAGTCCTCTTTTTTCTAAGATCGGGACGTTGCGGTCCTCCGGCATGATGACAATAAAATGGCCGTAATCATAGGTGTCGTATTCTATGCCTTTAAATACCTTGAAGTCAGAGTATCGCTTGCCTTGGATGTGATCCTTCCAGTAATTGTAGCCGCTGTACGAGTCATGATCGGTAACCAGCATGGCACCGAATCCGCGTTCTATGAGTTTTTCGATGTATTGGATAAGCGGGACGTGTCCGTCAACCGAGCCTTCAGTGGTGTGGCAATGCATGTCAATTTTCATCTTGGTTCCTTTCTTTGTTTTGTTCCTTTGGTTAATGCTTGTTATGAGTTTGTAACGGGGTTGTCGCTGGCAATATGCCCTGACGGAACGCTGACTTTGCTTCATGTCTCCGCAATCTAACTGATTCTAAATATCCCCCGCCATTTATTGGCAACTCCCGTAACCGTCAGCAAGCGCCATCCATGGCGCGTGCTAACTTGTGCGGACATCCATGTCCGCACATTCCTTTACTTTCTATGGGGATACTAAGAATCACTAAGATTGCTCCCAAAATCAGCAAAGTCAGCGTCCCGCCAAGGCATATTGCCAAATTTACGTGCATTTACTGATTACTGTATTTACTGATTACTGATGTTCTTATATGTAGTATCTCTATTAAATTGAAAATTATTTTTGCTAATGGTTATGTGCCAAAAAATCATTGCAAAATTCTTGCATAAGACTGTGTAAACTTGCTTCTGTGTTAGAAAATAGATACAATGATTAGGTTTATTAACTAATTCGTGATACTTCACGTGATACTTCAGATTGATAATTGCTTGCGCCAACTAAATGACTATGCTATACTGACGATACTGTGGCATGATTTTCTACCAGTTGGAATATACGAATCGTCATATTGCCCAAGCATCATCGGCTCAGGTTCCTTGCGGGAGAAAATTAGTGTATCTTAGCTTCTCACGTTAAATAAACCTAGCTATGGTCGGACAAGGAGGTCCGACCAAGGCTTCATGCGCCATGGATGGCGCTTGAACGCCGGTAGCGGAAGCAACATAAACCGGGAGGTGAGAAGCTTAGCTACACTTATTTTCGGGAGCCGGAACCGGAGCCGATGATGCTTGGGCAATATGACGATGACCGCAGTACGACAATGACCGCAATCCAACGATGACCGCAATCCAACAATGACCGCCATCCAACGATGACCGCCATCCGCCATACCCATACCACTCACTAACTCAAAGGAGGCCTTTATGCAATACAGACCCGATAAAAACGGAACCCCCCTCTCCATACTAGGCTACGGCTGCATGCGCTTCACTAAATCCGGCAACAAAATTGATCTTGACAAGGCCGAAAAAGAGCTGATGCACGCCATCAACAACGGCGTAAACTACCTAGATATTGCCTATATCTACAACGGCTGTGAAGCTGCCGTAGGCGAAATCCTAGCCAGAAACAGCTGCCGCGACAAAGTCCTGCTGGCAACTAAGCTTCCGCATTATATGGTCAAATCGCTGGAAGGCGTGGAAAAGACTTTTCAGACACAGCTTAAAAGACTGCAGACCGATTATATCGACTATTACCTGATGCACATGTTAAATGATGTCGCCACCTGGGAATCTCTTGTCAAAATAGGGATCCTGACCTGGATAGAAGAAAAAAAGTCCCTAGGGCAGATCCTTAACATCGGATTTTCATTTCATGGAAATTCTGATCAGTTTATTAAGCTCGTGGATGCGTATGACTGGGATTTCTGTCAGATTCAATACAATTATCTTGACGAGTATTCACAAGCCGGGGTGACTGGGCTTAAGCATGCCGCTGCCAAGGGGCTGCCGATCATCATTATGGAACCGCTGCGGGGCGGGCGCCTAGTAAGCAATCTGCCGGCCAAAGCTGCCGAAATAATCAAATATGATAAAAAAGGACGGACACCAGCGGAACTGGCCTTCCGTTGGCTCTGGAACCAGCCTGAAGTGACATGTATTCTTTCCGGCATGAATTCCCTTGCGATGGTGGAAGAAAATATTAAGACTGCCTGTGAAGTCCAGGCAGGCGAGTTCGATGATTATGACCGGGAGCTGATCGAACAGGTTAAAGCGGAAATCAAGCACCATATGAAAGTCGGCTGCACTGGGTGTGGCTATTGCATGCCTTGTCCTAAAGGCGTGGATATTCCTATGGCCTTTCATTGTTATAATCTTTTGGAGGATAATAAAATGACTGTCCGCCGGGAATATATGCAGTCGACTGCCATGCGCCGTAATCAGAGCAGTATCTCACAATGTATCCAATGCGGAAAATGTGAGACCCACTGTCCGCAGCATATCCCGATCCGGGCTGAACTTAAAAATGCCGCTAAGAAACTGGAGACTTTTTCTTATCGTTTTATGAGGTGGGCTGTGAAAGTTTTTAAAGTCTATTAATCAGCGGTAGGGGATTTTGGTTACATTAGATTTGCCATACATGATGATTAGCAGCTGAAAGAGATTATGGCCACTGATAATTTTCATCTGGCCGTTGTATTTATGGACTTTTTTTTCAATGGAGCCGAGACCAATGCCATGAAAGGTTCCGTCTTTTTTGGATGTCAACAGGTTGCCTGCCGCATCTTTACGTATTTCCCCTGCATATGGATTAGTGAGCTTTAAGGTCAGAATATTTTGTTGCATTTTTAATGAGAGGTTAATTATCCTTTCCTGGGGTGATAGTTTTCCGACTGCTTCTATGGCATTTTCAAAAGCGTTGCCTACGATAATAGACAGATCAAGGTCTTCAAAAGGTAAATTACCGCTAACATCAAAATCTGTAATTAGGCTTATGTTCAGATCCCTTGCTAGGTTCATTTTATAACCGATGAGGGAATCCACGACAATATTGCCGCTCTTGTTTTCCCAATACGCTGTCATATGGACGTCTATCAATGCATGGATATACTCATCCATTGCCTTATACTGCCGCTTATCGCTGTAGCCTTTCAGACAGGCCAGATGATACTTGAAATCATGGTACAGCCTTCTGCTTTCCAGCCATAAAGATTCCCGTTCCTCACTCTGAAGCCGGTACATTTCCGCTTGCTGTTTATATATGGCGATTTCCTTACCAACATAGCCTTTATTTTTGAGTTGTCCGTATATTAAAATAAAAATATTTAGGGTTAATAAAATAATTAATGCTGTCATTGCGGTCTTTTACCTATCATCCCCGTAATTTTTATCTGCCGATACTGTAATACTCCACGCCTGCTTCCTTCATCTCTTCCGGCCGGTACAGATTCCTGCCGTCATAAACCAGCGGTGTATGCATGAATCTTCGGTATTCTGCCGGCAATATCGCCTTGATTTCCGGCCATTCGGTAAAGATAAAGCATATGTTCGCATTCTCAAGTGCCTTTTCCGGACTGTCAACATAAGTAATGCTCCCCTTCATAATATCCCCTTCGGGAAACATTACCTGCGCATGTTCCGTCGCTTTGGGGTCATAAGCAATGACATGGCCACCTTGCTCCAGCAAAAGATTCAGATTGTCAACCGCCGGAGCCTCCCGCATGTCATCCGTTCCGGCTTTAAAAGCAAGCCCCAGCACCGCGACCTTCAAATCGCGGAATGTAATCATCCTTTCCCTGGCCTTTCCAAACATCCGGGTTTTTTGGCGGGCATTGACCGACACACAGGCTTCTATGGTCTGCATCCTATATCCATGATATCTGGCCAGATATTCTAGGGCTTTAGTATCTTTTGGAAAGCAGCTTCCGCCATAACCGATACCAGCATTTAAAAAACGGGAACCGATCCTCTCGTCATAACTCATCCCCTTGGCCACATCGGTAATATCCGCTCCCACCAGTTCGCACAGATTGGCAATCTCGTTCATATATGATATCTTTAATGCCAAAAAGTCATTGCAGGCATATTTAATCATTTCCGCTGAACGGCGCTTTACCGATACGATGGGGAGACCGAACGGCTCGTATATCTGCATCAGCAGCCGCTCGGCTTCCTCGCTTTCCGTGCCAATGATAATACGGGCCGCATGCAGCGTGTCATGCACAGCCGTTCCTTGTGCCAGAAACTCCGGATTGGAAGCCACTTCCACTTTTACGTCATTGACCAGAAAATCCCTGATAAACTGCTCCACCTTATCATTCGTTCCCACCGGAACCGTTGATTTGACTACAATCAGGCAGTCTTTTTCCACCGTCTCCGCAATCTGTCTGGAAACACTTGCTATATAGCTAAGATCAGCGCTTCCGTCAGCAAGTTCCGGAGTCCCGACACCAATAAAGATAACATCTGCCTGACGGTAAGCCTGCCGGTAATCAGTCGTGAAATGCAAAGTGCCGGCAGCATTGTTTTTAAGCATCAATTCTTCCAGGCCTTCTTCATATATCGGTGATATTCCCTGTTGCATCATGGTGATTTTCTTTTCATCCACATCTACACAAGTCACATCATAGCCCTTATCGGCAAAACAAACGCCCGCTACCAATCCGACATATCCTGTTCCTGCTACTGAAATTTTCATGTTAACTCCCATCCGCTATCCAGAGTACTAAGGCTACTGGCCACATCCCTAAGCGATAAAATCAAAATAAGTTTTACATATTGTACCATAAAACAAAAAAAAGTGCTATACTATACGGTAAGGCTAACATAAACCAATATAATCTATTTATATCCCACAGGAGTTCCTTATGAATGACCAAAACCCGCGATTACTGTCAGTGATCATCCCAGCCTATAATGAGCAGGAAATGATCGAAACCACTTTCTTCACCCTTAAAAACATCCTAGACGAAGCTTCCGTTCCTTTCGAGCTCATTTTCGTAGATGACGGCTCTTCTGACGGCACCTACCATGTCATTGAATTGCTGTCTCAGACTAATAAAGAGGTTACCGGCCTTTCTTTCTCCAAGAACTTCGGCAAAGAAGCGGCTATTTTTGCCGGATTGACCGCCGCTTCCGGTGCTTGCGCCGCAGTCATGGACTGCGACCTGCAGCATCCTCCCGAAACCCTGGTTCCCATGTATCAGCTATGGGAGCAGGGCTACGAAGTCATTGAGGGCGTCAAATCATCACGCGGCAGAGAGAATCCTTTCTATGCCGCCGGTGCCCGCTTGTTTTATCTGTTCATCAGCCGGGCGACCGGCATTGATATGTCCCGGGCTTCTGATTATAAGCTGCTGGACCGCCGCGCTGTCGATGCCTTGCTGGACATGCCGGAACGGACGCCCTTTTTCCGGGCTCTGTCTTCTTGGATCGGTTTTAAAACCGTTGCGGTTCCGTTTGAGGTCCAGGAGCGAAGATTGGGAAAATCTAAGTGGTCCGCCCGCTCTCTGACAAAATATGCGGTTCGTAATATCACTTCTTTTTCCGGGGCACCATTACAGTTTGTTACCTTTATCGGCTGGATAATGTTTATTTTTGCCACTGTTATGGGAGCCCAGTCAGTGGTCCGCTTTTTGAGCGGCAACGCTCAGGAAGGTTTTACCACGGTTATCCTTTTGCTGTTGATAATCGGCAGCCTAGTCATGATCAGCCTTGGGATCATCGGGCATTATCTGGCCCGGATCTATGATGAAATCAAGGCCCGGCCGCGCTTTATCATCAGACGCCGCTGCGGGAAAACGGTTGACAACCTCCCGGATGACATATTGCGGTGAGTTATTTATGCAGATATACATTCTGCCGATGTATTCACCTACCAGGCCGAGCATCAGCATCAGCATGCCGCCCATGAACAGGACCGCTGACATGAGCGAGCTGAAACCCATAACCATATCCGGATAGATGAACAGCTTTTTAATGATCGTATAAAGGCCGTACAGGAAGCCCACACCGGCACTGACGGCACCGGTTACAATGGCAATCCTTAAGGGCTTGATGCTGAACGACGTAAAGCCGTTAAACCATAGCGACAGCAGTTTACCCAAGGTATAGCCGGAAGTGCCGGAGATTCTTTCTTGGTGTTCGATATCAACATTTACAATATTTCTAGTTGTCCGGAGAATCAGGCCGACTACATAAGGATAAGCTCCATCATAACGCTTGATCTCATCAACGACAAATTTTCTGGCGGCAAAATAACTGGACAGGTAAAGTTTTTTGGGCTTGCCTAACATCACCCTCGTCATCATGTCGTTGATCCGGCTTCCCAGTTTACGCAGTACCGAATGCTGCTTGTGGTTATACCTAGCATAGACCACATCCGCGCCTTCCTGGATGCCTTTAAGCAGCTTGCCAACTTCTGCCGCCGGGGTCTGCCCGTCATCGTCAAGACAGACCACAATGTCGCCGGCGGCTTGCCGCAGCCCGGCCATCAGTGCCGCATGCTGACCGAAGTTGCGGGACAGGCTGATGCCGGTAATATTGTCTGCTTCATGGCACAGTTTCGTGATGACGGCAAAGGTATCATCGGGAGAAGCATCGTTAACTAAGATTATTTCATATTGGTACTTTGACATTCCGGCCATAGTATTCTTGATATCTTCTGCCACCTTTTCAATGGTCTGCATGGACCGGTAGCAAGGTATAACAAAACTAATTAATTGACTCATAAATCCCATCCCTCATCCTTTTGTGTCATCAAATAATGCCACCAATACAATGTCTCTATATAAACCATCAAGTTTTACCTCATCCTTTAAATAAGCTTCTTTGATAAAATGATTTTTTAAGCAGCTTTTTATGGACGGTATATTGTCAGCAAAGATGCGGCTGTAAACCTTATGCAGCTTTAATACATTAAAAGCATAATCAGTAATCAGAGTGGTGATTTCAGTTCCATAGCCCTTGTTGTGAGCATCTTGCTCGCCGATATACATCCCAAACTCCACCTTACTGAATTCATAATCAATGTCCCGCAGATAAGCGCTTCCGATCGGGCGAACAGCCTGGCTGCCGGCAATCTTTTCACAGACAATGAATTGTTTTGCTTTTCCGGTGTCTATCATGGTGCGGAACCATTCCCGATGGCCTTCCGGCGTAAAGGGTTTTTGGTATATGAAGTTTTTCCTGACTATCTCCTTATTCCGCCATGTAACGATTAAATCCGTATCGGCCAAGGTCATCGGCCGGAGAATGATTTTCTCCCCGACGATATCCCCTGGCTGTTCATTTTCTGTACTTGTTTCCGTACTTATTTCTGTCCTTAGTTCCTTCCCGATTTCTTCACTCATCTTATCTGATATACCTCCAGTTGGTCTGCTATGCTGTCAATCTGCATTATTTCAATATCCTGCCCATGATCCCGGTAATATGCTTCCAGCCAAGCGAGACCTTCTTCCGGTTCCGCTATCATATAAACATGGTCCTGGCTGACCAAGGCATCCTGCATTGATATCTCTTCATTCAAGAACACAGCCAGTTTTTTTTCATATAAGGGACTTTTATTGGCCCATCCTCCCATATAATCATAGTTAACCGGGGAATTATTGACATCTGCAAATATTTTTTCCGAATAAGCTACCGTAGAATACACATCAATAAAATAATAATTTTCATAATTATCGCGGCAGTATTGCTGCATTGTCTGCCAGATGCGGTTTGTCTCTTCCCTTTCGTCCGATATTCTGCCGACCGTGTTCACCAAGGCCGAAATATTGATTCCTGACGCAACCAATAATAACAGACCGATGAGCAGTGGAAAAGATTGTTCCATGAACGCTTGAATCCTAAGGGAAGTCTTGACCTCCATGGATTCCCCGAACACTCGGCGCTCCGTTAAAAACATGGCCAGTAAAATACCCAGTTCAATAAAGTATAGAGAATGAACGATCCGGGGCGGATAGCGGTCGCCCATCAGAATATACAGCCATAATGCCGTCCTGACGGCGAAGAGCAGCAATAGTTTTCCGGTCATCCTGCCTGTTTTTCTCATATTTATCCCTAGCCCCAGCAACCCCGCATAGCCGATAATAATTAACCCGTTCCAAGGAAAATCACTGTTATCGCCGACATAGGTCATTCTGGAGATATACACTTTAGTATTATTAATAAAATCCGCAGTAAAAGACAGGGCCTGCTTACGGTTAGCGGCAGCGTAACCGGCGATTTCCCCCATTATCTTTTCATCAATCTCTTCATCAAGGCCAAAATTATAATTATCTAATAGCGCTACTTCGCTTTCCGATAAGCCGATGCTTTCGTAAAACACCTTATGCTCATCATAAGCCGGTATTTCCTCATAATCATATAGCTTCGTCCGGTTATCAAAAAATTCGGCAAACCGCTGCCACTCTGCGGATCCGTATGCCATCATATGGGCGGCCTGACCTACAATCATACCCGCCAGAACACACCCGAATACAGAGAAATATTTTGTGACATTCCTCCTAGTGAAGATCAAACCTTCATTACTCCACTTACATAAGCCAGCAGCACCGATCAGCGGCAGTACTAAAAGAAACATCTCCGAGCGGATCAGATAGGAAACAAAAGCAAGAATAAAAACGGGAATGTTTTTTAATAAGAAATCATGATAACTTAAGCTGTCATCGGAAGTAATAAATAAAAAAGCCGCCGCTGTGGCCAGCATCGTACAGCTAATAGTGTATTGGACAAATACCAGATGCTCTAACATAGTACCCGCAATCAGGGCTCCTGCTATTAGCAACAGTCCGGCTTTTCCCCGCAAGCTGCGGCAAAAACTCAGGCTACGGTTGATGATCAGGCCAAGGCTGCCGAACTGGCAGACACACAAGAACAGGCCATACCAAGGCGCTCCGGGAACAATCCGGTAAAAAAAGCTGATCAAGGCACTGATCGGATAAAGCATCTGGATGTTTCTGCCCTCAGGAATTCCTGTATAGACGCCGGCTACGATATCTTTCATTAGAACATCATCATTTAAATCATAATAATAATCAAAGCCAAAAGCAACCGTCACACACAGTGCCGCCAGAAATAAAAGTGTCAGTATTTTATTCTCGTGATTATGAAATACTTTCCGCAATTTTTCCTTTCCTCTTGCCTTAATACTTAATATCTGTAAAAATCCGCTATCTTGGTGGTTACATAATCCACTTGTTCCGCTGTCAGCTGGTGAAACATCGGCAGGCGCAACAGTCTTTCACTTTCTTTCGTAGTGTACTTATCTTCGCCATGAAATCTGCCATGCTGCTTACCTGCCGGCGACAAGTGCAGCGGTATATAGTGGAATACCGCCAGGATACCATTTGCGTTTAGATAAGCTATTAGCCGGTTTCTTTCTTCCATGCTGACGGTCTTAATATAAAACATATGGGCATTATGGGTACAGGAATCCGGAATAATAGGCAGTTCAATGCTTCCCTGCTCCGCTATCGGGCTCAGCCTGTCATAATACTCTTGCCATCTGGCCAGACGCTTGGCCTGGATCTCGTCCGCTTCTTCCAGTTGGGCATACATATAAGCCGCATTGATGTCGCTAGGCAGATAGGAAGAACCCTTCGACTGCCATGTGTATTTATCCACCAGACCACGAAAGTAACGGCTGCGGTCGGTTCCTTTTTCACGCAGGATCTCCGCTTCTGATATATAAGCGGAATCACGGATCAGCAGCGCACCGCCTTCTCCCATGCTGAAATTTTTCGTCTCGTGAAAGCTGAGGCAGCCGAAATCTCCGATTGTGCCAAGCGACTTCCCTTTATAAGTACTCATAATCCCCTGAGCGGCATCTTCCACTACTTTCAGATTAAAACGCCGGGCAATCTCCATGATGCTGTCCATTTCACAGCCGACTCCCGCATAATGTACTATCACAATAGCGCGGGTGCGTTCTGTTATCGCCGCTTCGATCAACCGCTCGTCTATATTCATGGTATCGGGACGGATGTCCACAAATACAACCTTGGCCCCGCGCAGAACAAAGGCATCTGCCGTGGACACAAAGGTATAAGACGGCATAATGACTTCGTCTCCGGCCTTGATATCACACAGCAACGCGGCCATCTCCAAAGCATGCGTACAGGATGTCGTAAGCAGGCATTTGGCAGTCCCGGTCTTTTTCTCCAGCCATTCGTGACATTTATGGGTAAAATCACCGTCACCGCAGATATGCTTGCGCTTGATAGCTTCCTGCATATAGGCAACGGCATTTTTTCCCTCCGGAGGCTCATTAAAACGTATCTTTCCCGTAAATTGCATTGAAATCTCCTAACCGTAAATAATATACTGTTCATTAATAAATACTTCTTGATAATCATTATCCCCGATAAAGCTGTCCAGCATGGCCTTTTTAGGACTGTTCTGCTTTTCTTCGGGCATCTGCGCGTTATAAATAATCAGCGGCCGTTCCTCCCCCTTTTCCGCCATCCGACCAGACAGCCGGGAAAGGTTCTCTTCCAGTCTCCCGATACTTTCTGAGTCCAAGTCCGGCCATGCGCTGCCGATTGCCGTTTCACGATCCAAGTAGTAGGAAAGCGCCGGAATATCGCCGTATAGGATCAACTTACGATCTTCCCAATCCGGATGCCCCTCTATAAAAACGCTGATTTCCTCCAGATTCACCGCATTAAATGGGGTCGTAACCATCCCACCGGCCACAGTATTCCGGGTAATCCTAGTGTTTTTGGGCTCCCCTGTTTCACCGTCGTTAAATACGTACAGACAGCCGACACCGATGCTTTGCACCAGCAATGCCGCCGCAATCGCCATCTGCATGGCCTTAAGCGGGAAAAGCGGGATCAGCGTGCTCTCCGAGCCAATGTATTGCTTGCCCCATATGGCAAACTTTACGATCATCCAAAAGGTCACCGGGGCTACAAAAAACAAATTGTTAATAATCGGCCAGACATGATTATTACTTCCCAGCGGAGTGACAAGGATGATGATGATGCCGGTCATGGCAATCAGTTTCCAATGAACATCCGTTGTTTTGGTATACAGCATCCATACCATATTAGCCAGCGCGAGGATGACGAAAATAACTGCCCATTGTAAAGCTGATTCCTTCTGATAATATCGGAAATTATACATGCCCCAGCGCCCTAGGATCACAAATAAGAACAGGATGGCAAGACAGTAAATTACTTTTCTGACCCGTGGAAACAGATCCTTGCGTATCATGAGGAAGGGAATCCCCGGTAAGATACAGACGACCATATATAACAGCCATCTCATCCCATGCAGATAAGCATCGGCAACCGCTGCCAGCATCTGGGACAGGGCATAGTCCTCCGCACTGCCGGCAACACCGGTCAGCGCGCTGATCATATCCACTGGTGCCTGGATGCCATAGTGAACTATCATAGCCATTAACATGACGGCCACCGCCCCCACGTACCCCACCATACAATACAAGGTTTCATGCCCTACCCGGCGCAACTCCTTGCGGCGAATATAACCGTAATACCACACACAGATAATCAGTCCCGCCTCCAGTACATTGGGATTACGCACAAAAACGTTGATCCCTAAGCAGATTCCGGCCAGAACCAAGCAAACCGTCCGCTCTCCCGCCAGTCCGCGGAATAAAAGTACCGCCCCGAGCAGAAAAAAGAGATAGGTCATATAATTATATAAGATAACCGTAGGACACCAGCAAAGCCCGATGGCCGCCATCTCCCCTAAAAAAGCCACCCACGCCGGCATCTTTGTCATAAAGAAGCGATATCCGATCAAGGCCATTAAGCTAATAAATAGAGAAGTATAAAACTTCATTCCCAGCATCAATTTACCGAAAGGCAGGAGCGTAAGCAGATATCCGGTTATCTGGCTCAGGTAGGTATTCAAAACCCAAGTCCCTTCTGCCGTCGGAAAAAAGCGGTAATTGCCTAGGCTGTATCCGGTATCGGTCAGATCCACGCCATAAGCCATCTTTAATAGCGGAAATACCGCCAGTATCAACGGAAACAATATTCTTACTGCCGTTCGCGAATAAAATCTCTCCATTTACCTGCTCCTATAAACACCCCGGCGGCCGGCTAACAACTTTTCGGCCAGTCCAAAAAACCGGCTGCGGATATAATCAACACTGATGCCTGCTACATATACCAATAATACCATAAGAATCATGTCTATCAACAGTCCTGCCGGGCTTGTCTTGTCAATGCCGCTCCCAAGCGAGCCGGCCCAACTCATCCAGCGGTCACGGATATCCACATGCATCTGCAGCAGATACACCCCAAAGCTTAACGGTCCGATCAAACGAATCAAATCAGCGGCCTTACCCTCCCGGATCCTGATTTTAGAGAAACCGTAAAATAATCCGACGGCACCAATAAAGCATAAAACAAAGTTATAGTGAAACAAGGCCTCGAAATAATAGGAAAACCAGCCGGTTTCAGTATGTATGAAAAAGATTCCGACCGCGAGCATAAAAGTGCCCAGAGAACTCCCGGCATAGAGCCAAAAACCCCGTTTGCCCTTCTCCAAAAAGGGAATTCCGTATAAGCCAATGTAACTGCCTACGGCATACAGGCACATAAACCATCCGAAGTCATATCCGAAGCTATCCGTTGCCAGCGCAATGGGAACCACACTTTTAACAATACAAAACACGCCGAGCAATAAAGTAATGACGGTACCTAGCTGCCGCTTGCTCATTTTTTCACAGGCCGCATTTATAAAAGGGCTGAACAGATATAAAAGCACATATTCCGTGGCAAACCAATAATGACCGGTCGCAACCGGCAATAAATACTGGATCCAGCCATAAAGCCCCTCCCGGTCAGCCAGTATCGGTATTCCTGCCGCCGCCAGAACCAGCGGAATCAACAGGGCATAAAAATAAACCTGGCAGATCAGCCTGACGATACGGTTTACTTTAAATCCCGAACGCACCATAAAATATCCGCTGGTCAGTACATATACATTTACCGCAACGATGCAGAACGACTCCACCGCCGTCCCCAACACCGTTCCGAACCATAGTGATTCGCCGGTTTCCGCCGGTTCCAGCATTATCCCGGCTTCCGCAACATAATGCAAGGCAATTACCATCAGCATTGCCGTGATCCTGAGCAGTTCAAAATTAGCCAGACGCTTTGCTTGCATCGTGATACCCCGTGTCATTGATTATCAGCAGACTTGACTGCTTCTTTTTCAGTGTCGTTTTCCCTAGTTTTCTTAAATATAAATAATTTACTGAAGATATAGTTACAGACAATAACAAAGAAATTGGAAACCATCTTGGAGACCACATCGTTAATGCCAAGATGATAGGCCATAAGCAGGATAATCAGCCAGTCCAGTATCCCGGTCGCTATCCTGGCTCCGATAAAACCGGTAAATTCCTTAAAACGCCCGTTCATATCTGTTACCTGCGACTTAAAGACAAAGGTACGGTTCGTCCAATAGGCAAAAATAACTGCCACGATCCAGGCTATCAGAGTCGCCATCGAAATCAGGAAGGGGGTATCGTTCGTAGCCCCCATGGCCCGGGCAGCCAGCCAGTAGGCCGCCGTGTTCACAACGAAGGCTAAAACCCCGAAAAAAAGATAATTAATGGCTTCATCATATTTTTTATACTGTTTCCAGATATACTCCCACATTTCTTCCCTTTCTTACCCCGCTGTCACGGGTTCCTGTGTGCCAGTCCCCTGACTATTTCCGCTTTACCGTTCTCGATCCGGTAGACCATATCGCATTTTTCTATTGTCTGTAATCTGTGGGCGATGATGACCAGCGTCTTGCGCCCATGAAGCCGGTTAATGGAATCCATAATCGCTGCTTCCGTCTCATTGTCCAAGGCCGAGGTGGCTTCATCTAGGACCAATACCTCCGGATCTTCAAATAAAGCCCTAGCGATGCCAATGCGCTGGCGCTGACCGCCGGAGACGCGGATGCCGCGTTCCCCGATCCCCGTATTCAGACCCTCCGGCAAACCTCTGACAAACTCGTCCAGCTGCGCTTCCTGCAAAGCCCGCCATACCTTTTCATCGTCAATATCTTCATCGGCAATCCCGAAGGCGACATTTTTACGGATGCTGTCATCAATCATAAAGATCGTCTGGGGAATATAGCCGACATTTTTCAGCCACGATTCATAATGCTCCTGCACATCCGCCCCGTCTGCCAGAATCGTTCCGGTTTCCATTTTAAGCAGACCCAGCATGATATCCACCACCGTAGTTTTCCCGGCTCCTGAGGTCCCGACGATCCCGACGGCGCTGCCGACTGGAATCTCCAGGCTGGCATGGTCGAAGATGAGGACGTCGGTATTGGGGTATTTATAGGTGATATCCTCAAGCCGGATATTTTCCCGGATCTCCAGCTTGTCCACGTTTTTGTTGCGGCGGTAGGCAGCTTCATCATATATGATGCTATCATCCCGGATATCTTCCTGAAGATTATCGCTTACTCCCATAAAAAAGGGTTCAAAATAGGCTATCGCCGTCAGATGGTTGTTGATCCGGTTCGCACAGGGAATCAGCCTCATCGCGGCTATCGCCATCGCTGACAGGGTCGGCAGGAAAGCGTCCAGTGCGATACCGTTTAACACCTGCATCATGATATATATAATCATGCCGGCTATCGCCACCGTTTCAATCAACAGCCGCGGCGTGGCGTTGTATAGATTGTATTTTTGCACCGCACTGACATAACCGTAGCCGCACTTGGCATATTCATTGATAAAGTAATTTTCTTTGTTGGCAATCTTGATTTCCTTGATGCCCATAACCGACTGGTCAATCCACTTATACAGGCCGCTGTAATAATTCTGATTGTCTTCCCCGGATTTTTTCATGATCGGCGACAGGAAGCCCTTGATGACCCCCAGCACGATGACAAGCAGCACTGTCAAGACAATCGACAGCACCAGATCACTAATCAGACAGATCACCACAAGACCGGCAAACACAATACTCTCGCTGATCAGCTGCAACAGGCTTAAGATCAGGCCGTACATATTATTGACATCGGAAGTTATCGTTCTCTGGATGATGGCCGTGTCCGCATTCAGATAATATTCATAGGGCCGCTTCATAAAATTAATCATCATCCTTCGGGAAGTAGCAAACTGATTGGAATAGACAAATTTGAACTGCATTTTATTCTGTAAAAATAAAAAGGTATTCTTAAATGCAAATACGCCGATCAGCGCTATCATAACCGCTACCGTAAACTGCGTCACGTTCTGAAAATGCAGCCCTTGGTAAATCGGCCCCAGATAACGGCTTTCCATCACGGCTTCGGGATCCATGACAGACTGAACTACCGGAACAATCATCGTAATACCCAATACTTCCAGAAAAGAACCAATCAGCATGACGAAGATCAGCAATATCATCACTCTCTTCTGCTTGCGGTCCAATAATATTCTAAGTTTTTTTAATATTCTTCCCATAAATGCCAATTCCTTACACTTTGTCAAAATATCATAATATTTTAACATACTTTCCTTATAAAATCCACCGGAATGGAAATCTCGATCTGTTCATTATATCTGTTCATTCTGACGGTGGATTTCCGGAGCTTCATAGCGATCCATGAAATCCTCCCCTAGGAAAACCTTCTCCTTGGCGAAACGAATCGACGTCGGCACGGTGAATACCGACACCACCCGGTCAAATTCCAGTCCGGTAATGAAATTAAGCACTTCCATCGGAAACATTTTGTCCAGCACAATATGCTCGGGACACAGCTGTTCATAATCCAAAACATCTCTGGGATGGGGTTTCAAAATAATCTGTGCCGGACTGCCGTCGATCTGTCCGTACTCTCTGATGATATCCGTAAAAATTCCGGCTCTTGTTTCCAGATCGCATAAAGGTTCAGTCAGCACCAATACTTTCCGAACAAAGACAGCTCCCGCCGCCAGCTTCTGCCGCAATTCTTCCATCTCTTCAATAAAAATCGACAGTAACGTCTCTTTGGCAGCTTCATCAAGACCATTAATCAGTTCTTCTCGGGACTGCTCAATATATTTGGAACAAGGATAGGGCAGTACCGATATATCATTGACTTCCATATCCAGACAGTATTTCCCATAGCCGTTCTGAATAAAAATCAGATTCCTAGCCGCCATCCAGGCTTTCAAGCGAAAATGCCCGCGGTTATCATATCGGGCCGTATCATAATACTGGATACAATTAAGGCCGTCTTCGATCGCATGGTAAGGTATTTTCTGATAGCTTAGATAATAACCGATCGGGTCGGAGTCACAAAACACATAGATATCCTGATATTCACGGAAGTTCACGGGAACGTAAGGGCCTTGCAATTTACCGAACCGCTTAGTAAACCGGATTCGGGCTATCATATTACCAATCAGGTTGCCATGATCGGTGTGGAGAGGCGTAAGCTCTGGAAAAAAGCTTGCTTCCTTTTCATCAAATTCCACCACCTGTTCAAATAAACCGGAACGTTCCGCCCTTACTTTTAAATCACCGAAATCATTGGACATCAGACTAAGAACCAAAGTCGCTTTACCGCCCCTTGGCCGGTTCTTCCACAGCTCCTTTAAGCAGGCGATATAAACATGATAATAAGTGTGACATACATAAATCCGCTCTTTCAAAGCCTTACTCCTTAATAGTTCTATTGTACTAACTCCGCCACGATCCGTTCCGCCCCTTTACCATCCACCAACTGCCGCATAACCGCGGATCTTTGGCAGCGCTGCGGATAATCATCTGCCAGCGACTTTATTTTTTCCGAGAAATCATCTTGAAAATCGAGCCCTCTTTCATAAACCACCGCACCGGCGGCCGCAAAACCTTCGGCGGCCGCAAGCTGATTGTCGGCTATCGCAAAACAGATTGTCGGTACTCCTACGGCGCACAATTCATATAACGTAGTGCCAGCCGCGGAAAGAGCTAGGTCGCATCTTTGCATCAAATCGGCCATTTGTAGGACGTTTTCATGCAGATGGATTCTTCCCAATCGTTCCGCGCTTTTTCTCAGCCAATCTTTATTCTTGTTTAACTTTCCCACTACCACATGGATTTCGACAGTATTCTCCGTCGCCTGCCGGACTGACGTTAATATCTTCCCTGTTATATTGGCATCGTCAGTTCCGCCGGTAGTGATCAGCACCTGTGCCACTTGTTCCCTGATCTGATAGGGCACACCGCCAAACTGCTTTCTTAATGGAGTATATGCCGCTCCTAATAACTGCTTTTGAGCATTTTGATAGCCGCTTTGATATCGCGGCAGCTCGTCCCGGGAAATAACATCATAATTAATCACGGTATCCACCGGATAGTCAAAGGATCTGAGGTCATCCAGATAAAAGATCCGCGTATATCCTTTAAGCTCTTTCAGATATGTTTCCGTCACATAATATGAATCGATCAGCAATGCCTGCGGTTTCTCCTGCTCCAGCAGCGACTTTAGCACCGGCAGCTCTTCTTCCGGCCGGCGATAGCTTCCCGGCAATATCCTGATCTGATATTTTGCCCATTCAGGACACAACGCTTTAAATATCCGCTCACTTTCTCCGGCTGACAGCACAAAACAAACCGGCACTCCTCGTTCGGCGCACTCTTCCGCAATGGTCAAAGTGCGCATCAGATGGCCGGTCGCGATTACCTGGTCAGCGTCTGCACGAAACATGATCATATTGTATGCTCCATTCCTAACGGTCAAAAGAACTGGTTATCATTGCTATCGACTATATTATCAGCTCCCACTGTAACGGCGTACCCTTTTTTAAGTCCGTCCGGGCCTTTTTTCCCAGTACTGTCTCGTAATGCATGGTATGAAGGCCATTGCCCGGCCGGATCGACCGGATATTCTCCGGTGTCAGTGTTTCACCAGCCGCTATATCCGCCACTACAAAAAGCGATCGTGAGCCTTCGTGTTCCAGCTTCTGTGCCGCGGTTAGTGTATATTCTTCACTGCCCAAGGATTTTTCAATAATACGGATATCCCGCACCATCGCCGCAAATTCGTCCGGTTCCATGGAAAAAGACCCATCCGGCCCGCCGTCAGCGCGGCGCAGCGTCAGATGCTTCTCCACCATCTTGGCACCGAGGGCCACGGCACCCGCCGCCACAATCCCGCCCATCGTGTGATCGGAAATCCCGGTCAGACAGTCATATTCCCTGGCCAAGGCCGAGATATTGCGGAGATGGATATCCTCATACGGAGCCGGATAAGAAGAAACACACTTCAACAAAATAATATCCTCATTCCCTTCTTCGCGGCAGACCGCGAGTGCCCTGCGGATATCCTCCGGATAGGCAATACCGGTCGCCAAGATCACCGGCTTATGCAGTCTGGCAATCTTACGGATCAGGGGAATATCATTGATTTCATAAGAAGCCACCTTATAAGCCGGCATCCCCATCGATTCCATAAAATCCACGGCAGTAAAGTCAAAGGGCGAAGAAAAACAGATCAGCCCGGCTTTCTTAGCTTCTTCCATCAGCCTTGGCTGCCATTCCCATGGCGTATATGCCTCCTGATAAAGCCGGTACAGCGTCGTTCCGTCCCATATCGTTCCCTGCGTGATCTGAAAACAGTCGCTTTCACAGTCTAGGGTAATGGTATCGGCCGTATAAGTCTGGAGCTTAACGGCATCGGCACCGGCCGCTTTGGCGGCATGAATGATTTCCACAGCACGGCTATAATCCTGATTGTGGTTGGCTGAAATCTCTGCGACGACAAAAGCCGGCGCGAAGGCGTCAATTGTATATTCACCGATCATAATTGATCTATTCATCTGATTCTCCGCTTCTACCAGTAATTCTTTTGCAGATACTCTACATTGCCCCATGCCGCCCGGGCAAGGAAAAGCCTGCCGTCCTGCCGTTCTGCCCAAACCGCCGGAAGATAATTGATAAACAGCGGATTTAAACACATGGTATATCCTCCTGCTACATCATATACGATCCGGTCGCCGGGCATAAGTGCCTTGTCATTTTGTATCTCAAACAGGCGGTCATACTCCATGCAGGTGAACCCGCAGACCCATTGGCTGGCCTCCGTCATCCGCATGTCCAGCGGACAGGTTTCCTCATCGTAGATAATATGATGCGGGTAAATATGTCTGGTCACCAGCGGGTTTAAATTAGTACGGCTGCCATCCGTGACGATATATTTGTGATTACGGATGTTTTTGATATCTTTTACGGTAGTTTCAAAAACAATAGCCCGGGAAATAAGGGAAATACCCGGTTCGGCAATAATCTTCGTTTCCGCCGGATCAAAATATTCTCTCAGCACGCTCCCGATTTCCTTAAAATAGTCCCGGTAATCCGGCTTATCGTCCCGGCCGCCAAAAAAACCGCCGCCGACATCTACATATGAAAGATTCAACTGGTATTCTTCCGCGATTCTTACCGCCATCCCAGCGATAACGCCATATACCCCGACCGACCGGGATTTCGTGGCGGAATGTAGGTGCAGGCCGGCCACCCTGACATTGGGGAGGCTTCTGATCCGCTGGATTACCTGCTTCAGGCTGCCGTTTTCATAGCAATATCCAAACCGGCTGCCTTCTTCCTCAGCCAGTTCCTCGGCCGGGCAGTGCTTGGCTATATCAAAATTAACCCGTAACCCGACATCAAACTGCCTGTCCGGATAACTGCGGGACAGTTCTTCAATCCAATCCAGTTCTTCCGAAGAGTCCATATTCAGATACCCGCCCGCAGTCAGAATCCGGCCAAAAATCTCTTTATTTTTGATCGGACCATTATAAATTATCTTTGCATCTTCGTAGCCCAGCCGCCGTACTAGGTCATATTCCGTACTGGAAACCACTTCGGCCCAAAAACCTTCCTGCTTCAGATAAGTTAAAAGCCATGGGAGCGAATTGGTTTTTACTGAATATCCGGCAATATAATTGCCCCAATTACCCTTCAGTGCCTGCTTCAGCAAGTTAATATCGTATTGAAGCTTAGTTTCACTTATTTTATAAAATGGTGTCTGCATGGTTGGCTTTCTGCTCCGTTCTCCCCATCATTCTCCGGTATTTCAATTCAGCAATTTCCCAGTCCTCCGGGGTATCGATATCCTGAACCTCGATTTCCGCCAAAAACATCGGAACTAGGTCTGTCACATCAGTAGTTCCTGCCTCCATAAAAGCCGCTGTCCGGCAGGCATAGAACTGTCCGCAGTCATGATACAGCTGCTCCAGATCCTGAGAACGGGCATTGGCATATTCCGGATATTTCCGCCGCAGCCTTCCCCCTTCCATCACTACGCTTCTCTGGGGCGGATAGGCAAAGGGGATCACCGGCATGACCGCATCGGCCTCATCCAGCATTTCCATGGCCTGCTTTAATCTCTGTGCCGTAATAAAAGGCGCTGTCGGATATATACAGCAGAAACGCTCATATTCTGTCCCTGCCTCGGCATAGGTGCGCAACACTTCCATAATCACCTCGTCCGTTGAAGCAAAATCCCCCGCAGTCTTAGCAGAGCGCATAAACGGAACCGCTGCCCCGGACTCTCTTGCCAGTTGGGCGATTCCCGTATCATCGGTAGATACCATCACTTCATCAAAAACCCCGGCTTCCCGGGCGGCTCGGATGGAATAACAGATAATAGGCTGTCCGCAAAATTCCTTGCTGTTTTTGTGGGGGATCCGTTTGCTGCCGCCCCTTGCCGTGATAATTGCCACCGCTTTTTTCATATTGTACCCCTAATGTATTGTACCCTTAATGTAGGCTGATCGGTTTGGTCTATACCCGCTAACCTATTATAAAACCAAATCCTTAAATTATCAACCTACATGCCCTTAACTCTTTTTCATTTCCTCAAAAAAGGAAGTCGGAGTGATATCTGCATATTCTTGGGTGCACATGCCCTCAATCACCGCCCCGCTGTGAATCTGCACTGTCTTGGATCTGATATTGCCCATTACGATAGCGGTAGTATCCAGAATGACCGGGCCATGGACGTCAACGTTTCCTTTCACCGCCCCGCTGATTACGGCATTGCTGGCAAAAATATTGCCGATAATGACCGTATTCTCCCCGATCACAACACTGTTCCTGCTTCTGATCTCCCCTTCGATCTTGGCATTATCCGTAATAATCTCTTCTGCCTGAGAATCTCCCTTAAGGCTCCCGGTTATCTTTAAACGCCCCAAAACATCAATATTACCGACCATCTGTCCTTCCATGCTTAAGGAACCTTCTGAATCCACATCGCCCGTAATCTTCATTGAAGAGGTAAGGATAGCCGGAATGTCAGTCGGCCTGCGGGGAAGATCCTTTTTCATCTCTTCAGCTTCTGTTGCGGTCACATAAATCGTATCTGCTTGCCGGAAATTTACTTCATTCATTTCACATGTCTCCTTTTGCCAGCGGGATTACTTTTATAAAAATCCCTTCTTCTAACATGTGTATTCCAGACAGTAGAATATTATAGCTATTATAGCTTGGATATCTTATCTTAAATTCAGCAAATTATCCGCGTCAATACATAGCAAACCGCCGCAGGATTTCCTCCCCAGCCGTCACTAATTCCGCTTCCGTACTACCTGCCAATATAAAATAGCCCCGCCCCATGAGCGAACGACCTGTCGCGACCGGCTCCAGAAAATCTTCCGGGGCTATATGGCATTGCCATTTAATAAGGCGATTACTGCCTTTTTCCAGCAGCTCATATACATTGGTCTGTGTGGGTACGGACATGACCCGGCCCGACAGATCAAAATAGCGGATCATCATTTTACGGATTTTATCCGGACGATAGGAATATGGCATCCCGATCCGGCACTTAATATATTCTGCTGCTATGTCTGTCCCGGCAGCAAGCGGTGTGAAAATATCGTGAAGATAGTGACCCGAAGGCCGAGCCGATAGTTCGATGACAAAGATCCTGTCCTCCTCAATCATCAGATCGGCATGAAACAGACAGTCACGTAACCCCATGACATTAACTACCCGGCACAAGTAATCATGCACCTGCCGGATCAGCCCGGATTCCGTTTCCGGCGTCACTGCCAGATAGCCGACCGCCTGCCTGGCCGGCGGCAAAGTCAGCAGTTTGCGCCGCAGCAAGACCACCGTCAGCTGATTGCCGTCCACAGCGCCGTCCACACCGTATTCCATACCGGGTGCCACTTCCTCCAGCACATAGTCTTCTGTGCCGCTCCCGGTGCCGTTGACAGAACGTAACGCCTGTTCCATCTCTTTCTTGTCCTGTAAATAAAAGATACCACGGCTCCCCGAACCAAACCGTGGCTTTAAAATAGCTGGATAAGCCAAACCCCCTTCTTCCCTCCCCGCTAGGTAACAGCGGGTGTTCCGAAGCTGATTTTCATTAAGCCGCTGATGAAACAGGTATTTATCAGTACAAATAAGGGCGGCCTTTTGTCCGATTCCCGGCAGGTGCAGCGCGTCGTTGGCTGCCCCCACACTGGTAAGCACCCTTCCAATCGGCGGTGTCAGCAAATAATCGATTTTTTCCTGTTGTAAAACAGCAATGACCTGCTGCTCGTCGGCAATATCCACATGTATTCCCTTATCAGCGGCGGCAAGCCCGACAGCTTGGGGATCCCCGTCCAAGGCAAGTACTTCCTGCCCCAGCTCCTGTGCCTTATGGATGGTATAAAGGGACTCGGCTCCGGCCCCGATAACGGCTGCTCTCATGACTGTTTCCTCTTTCATTGGGAAGTAGTTTTGGTAATCCGCTTGGTAATCCTTTTTCTAAAGTTCCGATATGTCCACAACAGCTTATAATATCCCATAAAATAAAGCGTAGATTTCATCTGCATAGCCGTCAGCTTTTTTTCCTCTTCATGAATTCTTTCCTGGTAATAGGCGTTGTGCATAAAAGCGGGAAAACTTTCTTTCATTTCTTTTCCTAAAGACTTTACAAAACTATATTTAGGATGCTTGACCCCCGCCATATAAGAAAGCAGGGTGTTGATATAAAATAGTACCGTAAAGCTGAATTCTATTTCCTGACGATACTCTTCCAGAAAACCGAATTCCTTTGCCTCCTTTATCATTATCCGCGCCGCTTCCATCCGATCCTGGCATCTTTGCTCGGTAATCGTATGAACCGTCGAAGTTTCATGTTGATAGTAGTAATACAGCGGCTCCGGAATATATTCAAAATGCTTGGCACGCAGCATCCAGGAATTACTGATGGCATTATCCTCATAAAATATATTTTCCGGAAAACGGTTAGGATACCCCATAATAATCTCGCGGCGGTAGATCTTCACTACTAGGCTTCCGCCGTCGAGGATCAGTGACCGGTATTTTTCCTTATCCAATTTTCCAGTCTGGGAGATTTGGTTACTTGGCACAACCTGGCCGACCGCCATGCTGTGTTCCTGGGTCAGATGATAATCGCAGCCCACCATGTCGGCGCCGGTCGCCTCGGCTTTCCTCAACAGTTTCTCATAAAAATCTGCCGTGACCCAGTCGTCACTGTCGATAAAACCGAGCCATTCACCCTTAGCTGCTGCTAACCCGATATTTTTGGCACCCCCCTGCTTCTTGTTTACAGGAGAATGAATTGCTTTGAACTTGCCGGGATACCGCTGTTCATAATCCTGTAGAATGTCCCAGGAATAATCCGTGGAACAGTCATCCACCGCGATAATCTCATAGTCCGATATGGTCTGGTTAATCAATGAATTAAGACAGTATTCTAATTTTTGATCCGCCGCCATGTTATATACCGGCACGATTACGCTAAGTTTCATAATAAGCATCCTTCATATCTCTATAACATCTGAATAACGGGGCTATTTCCCGGCATAATATCTGGCAATCTTAGTCACCCCACGGATGACATCATCGACATCCTGATCTGTCATCCCATAGTACAGCGGTATCGAGATAATGCCTTCATAAATCTCCTCGGCCACCGGACAGAGCCCTTTACGGTAACCGAGCCTTTCATAATAGGGATGGTAATACACCGGTATATAATGAACATTGCCATAGATGTTTTCCGCTGCCAGCGCCTCAAAAAACTCCTTCCGGCCAATCGTCAGCTCCTCTTCCAGAATCCGGATAATATAAAGATGCCTAGTGGTATCCGAGTCGGATACCTCTTTCTGCAGCCGGATCCCCTTAAGCCCCGAAAAAGCTTGGTCATATCTGGCTGTAATCGCCTTTCTCCGCATCCTGAACAACGGCAGCTTGTCCAGCTGGCTGTCCAGCAGGGCCGCCTGAATGTCGGTCATCCGATAATTCATGCCCAGCATGATCTGCTCATAATACCAGTTCCCATGCGGCGGATTCTGCATCAAACCAGCCTCTCTGGTAATCCCATGTTCGCGTAAAAGGATCAGCTTTTTATAGTATTCTTCACTGTTAGTCAGTACCGCGCCGCCTTCACCGCTGGTAACGGTCTTGACCGGATGAAAGCTAAATGTCGTCATATCGGCAATCGAGCCGTTATACTTACCTTTATATCTGGTTCCAATCACATGGGCTCCGTCTTCTATCAGTACCAGACCCTGTTCCCGGCAGATATCCTGCAATCCATCCAGTTCCGCCGACTGCCCGCCAAAATCCACCGCTACCACGGCCTTCGTGTGCGGCGTTACGCAGGCCGCCACCGCCGCCGGATCAATATTGTAGGTTTCTTTGTCAACATCGGCAAATACCGGTTTTGCCCCGCAATACAAAGCACAATTAGCCGATGCGGCAAAGGTGAGCGGACTGGTAATGACCTCGTCCCCTTCGCCGACACCGGCCGCCAGACAGGCTATATGGAGAGCCGCCGTACCGTTGGAACATACTACCGCATATTGCGCACCGGTAATCTTACAGAGTTTTTCCTCCAGCTGCGCGATCCGCGGGCCACAGGTCAGGTAATCGCTTCGCAGAACCCTTACCACCGCCTCAATATCCGCCTCATCGACATACTGGTGCCCATAATATATTTTTGATTCACGCACAGGCGTCCCCCCGCAAATAGCCGGTTTTTCCATATAATCCTCCTCTGGCACTTTTACATTATCGTAATTCTCTGATATATTATTATATCTGCTGCAGAGTACAATTACAACTATTTATATGTTGAAAGCGCAGCAACCAAGGTGCTATCCGAAAAAACTAATAGTAAATCCTCCTCACCCCAGACTACGCAGCTCCTCCATGCGTTTCCTAGCCAGCTCGGCTTCTTCTGCCGTTTGGGCCGGACTTGCGGCGGCTTCGTTCTGAGCCGTGAAATCTCCGGCACAAAGCCCGTCGGCTATGATATAAACGCTTTCGGTCTGGTTCTCAAAGGAGAAATTATAAACAGCATCGTTATATTCCTCCTCCTCAACAGATTCAACCGCGGCCGCCTGGCCGCTCTCGGTCAGGACCTTATCGCCCTTTTTAAGCTCTCTTACCGTAACACTCTGGCCGTTTTCATCAAGCAGGCGATGGGCTCCTGACAGCAAGGTCTCATAACCGCCGCTTATTTTCAGGCGGCAGATACTGGCATCGCGTCCGGTGATGATATCCGCTACCGTTACGGTTGCGCCGCCGTATGCCAGAAGCTGATCGCCGATTTTGATTGCCGCGGCTGTCTTTTCAATCCCGCTGGCGGTTTTGATGCGGACATCCTTGCCAAAGCACCCCCAATAAATATAGATCGGCGGAATATAGATCGTATTGCTCCCGTTCTCAAACTTATAATACTCACGTTTGATGTTTTTCAGATTTTCTTTGGTGATGCCGACAATATTGATCGGAACATCGTCATAAACATCCGCCGGATCGCCTTTTTTATGAAGTCGGTACTTGAACCCTGCCCGCAGCAAAACGTTTCTAAATTTGTTATCAGCAGCACCGGCGATATCATCGTGCCAATCCAGTTTGCTAGTCTTGTCCTTCCTGTCCAGCAGAAAATTAAACTCCACTTTCGGATGGGTAATACCGGATATTTTTTTGAAGTTTGTCTCGTTATTGATGAGGCTGTATAGGCTGTCATTGTCCAAATCGTTTTGATATGTGATGTCAGGACTGGTTGCTGCTGAATCAGCAGCCTTATTGTCATAATTGATATAAGGACGGGTAAACTTGAATATCGGATCAGGCGGTGTAAGCCCTACTAGCTCATAACCATCGGCAAATGTAACCGTCCCTGAAACCGGCATAAGCGTCGCTATTTTCGCGGTCTTTAGGTAATTGTTTAAATAATCATTGCCTACATAATCCGGATCGGAATACGAAGGACTCTCATTCGTCCGTGCGTACAGCATGACAATATAGCTGTCATGCTTATTATTCCAGTGCGGGTCGCTTACCGTTATATCCGTCACGGTATATTTTTTCGCACTGCCTATTTTCTCCTTTTGAGCATATTCGGCATAGAAAAACTCGCCGTTCGCAGTATAGCCCTTGATCTTCATCGAAGTCGCCAAAGTTCCTGCAAAATCACTCTCCGGGTAGGGATTTGAAGAAAAGATTTCCGTCTTGCCGTTACTGTTTATGTCTTCATAACTAATGCCCCCGAGATTCAAAGGTATTTCTCCGTTTACATTATCAATGCTGCCCGTTACTGCTATACTTTCCCATTTTAGTGCCGGGCTATTGCTACTGATCGGAGTGATGTTATCATATAAATTAAAGTTAAAAGTCTTATCCATGCAATAATAATCAATCCCGCTATCTTCCCCTGTATGGACCTTTGTAAAATGGTTTTCGACAAATTGTATGGATAGCGGCTTTTTTTCATCGGTTGCATTGGACAGGCTTTTTTTCTCGATCGCTTCAAGAAGCAGCGGCCTTTTATTTAGCTCTTCCATGCCGCCGAGCTGCCTTATGCAATAGGCTCTTTCCTCATCGTCGGACAAATCAAAAATATACAGTCCGTTCAAGTCCGCAATCCTTTTTTCCAGCGACATCCTAGTAACACTTACCTTACCTTTGTCTCCGTCCTTACCCACGCTGCCGCTGTCGGCCTTGGCTCCGGCTTTTCCGGGCTGTCCGTCAAGCGAGCTGTTTTGGCCCTTGCCGCCGTTTCCGCCTTTCCCGCCTTCTGCCGCTTGGCCGGCATCGCCGCCCTTACCGCCGGGAAGCTCTTTTATGTATTCGCCCTTATTGACAATTTTATCACCGTTCACATAGATTGCTGCCTTTTTGTCGATATGTCCATATACTACTGTAACGGTTGGCGCCAAACCGCCATCACCGCCGTTTGTTGCTTTAGTTGCATCGCCGCCGCTGCCGCCGTCGCCGCCTTGATAACCGTCCCCGCCGTTACCGCCGTCCTGACCCCTGACGCTGTCATAGCCTTTTCCGCCGTTGCCGCTTACGGTATTGATGCGGATTTTGTTTTTGACGTTATTAAGCAGCAGTTCTACCGTTCCTGCGTCCTGTGCATCGTCAGCGTCCTCGCCTTCTTTCGCGTCTGCCCCATCCTTGCCCGCGATAAGGAATTCACATTCAAATTGCGCTAATTTACTTTTATCGTTACATACTTCCTCTGCTTCCAGATGAAAATCCCGGTTAAATATCAACACTCCGTTATCCCTGAATGTCAACTTATTCAATTGATATGATCCTGATTCTTCGATGCAGCAAGGTTCGATTATTTCTAAAGAATTATTATTGGCCGTAATATTGGCAAGCTCTGTTTTTGAAATTGTTTTTATAGTATTCCGGTTTATAATAGTATTTAATATATTTTGTTCCATGTGCTCCTCCATAAGTCAGTCTTGATACTGCCAAAAGTTTTTATCCGGAAAAATCCCGAATATCCTTTCTCCGTCACAGCCGAGCCATGCCCGGCAGTCTGCGTTTACCGGCGGAAAAAAATTATTGTCAACGGTTTTTTCCGCATATTTAATAAGTTCATTTTCTGTAACAAGACATAAATAGTTACTGGTTTCCAGTAGCGTTACTGTGCTGTTTGCACTCGCCACCTGTTTCTTCATGATATACTTTTGGGATTCTTCTATACAATCATATAAATAGATATAATTATTCCACTTATCACCTCCTCCGTTTTTTTCCTGGCACAGCATGGCCACGTAAAACTGGTTTATATAAAATCCCATTGTGCCGTCAATCAGCTTCATGCCGGCCGGCACATCAAAGAAAAACTGCCCGCCGCCCCAGCCTAACCCGCTTTCATACCGGTTCATGTAAAGACGTTCCCCGCTGCGACAATAAAAATATGCCTCGGATAATGACACGGCAAATCCGCAGCACATCGGCACGGTTTCACTGTATTTAGGCAGATTTACACACCCGTCAATGTTTTTCCAGGTTTGGGCAGACAGCTCATAGCCGCAAAATGAATAGTACCCTGAACCTTTGATATTTCCTGCGACATAAAGCGTTCCGCCGGATAAGTATGAAGCAAAGCAGGAATAATCGTAATCTTTATAAAGTTCATTCCGGGCAGCGGCACGCCACTCCCCGTCTGTTCCCTTTTTATAAAGCGTGGGGTGCCAATAAGCATAATAATTGTCGCCGTCTCGGAAAATCCGCGGATTATAGTTAAGGCACGCATAAACATCCTCTTGAAAGATGCCCTTTTCCCCGCCTATCTTGTGCCAGCCTGTCTTCTGGACTATCAACGTGCGGATGTGTGAAAACTCGTAATTGTTGGTCACGGTAAGCTCATAAGCCACGTCGCCAACCACCTCCCCATGGAGAAAAGAACCGTTGATTTTATAGGATCCTCCGACCATAATACCATTTTTTCGTAATACAACCCCATCGGTATAATCGGCGGCACCCGTCCATTTTACAGTAAGTAAACTTCCTTGACTGATGGTGTAAATATTGTTTTCCGCATCAGTCTTTACGATGTCCGGCTTTTTACTTATATCCGGCTCAAGCGAACTGATGTAGGCAGGAAGGGCAAACCGGACCATGCAAGTTCCCTGATACCCGACCTCGACACCGGAGATATCATAAACTTCCACCGGCAGCTCCGCTTTCTTTTCCTGCCGCGGCGTTATCAGCGTGTAAAAATTATACCATTCAAACTGATACTGATCCGTGCCGTCTGCAAAAGGTTCCCCGTCCCCATAGGTAAAAGCTAAGTCCTTGCCGTCCTTCCACACCGGGTTCCAGTGTTCGTCAGGCGGATTATACTCCGCATTCCGAAAATCGCTCTCGGATACAACAAGATTAAAATCCCTTAATATCACCGTGGACAATTCACCCGGTCCGTTCTCTGTGACGGCTTCAGATTCTCCCGTCACTTTTTTCCCGATAGTAATTGAGATATTCTGCTTAATCTTGATTACTCCGCCGCCGACCGTCGGCGAGAGCCAGATCGGCTGATTTCCCCGGTTGATTTCCACATAAATCTTATTTCCCATGTTTATCCTCATGCATTCCGCAGGTTTCTCCTGCGGAATTGCTCAAATATGTCAGGTTGTCTTAAGCGCCTTCTTTACTAAAAATCCATCCATAACGGCGGTTTCCGCCATCACAGCCGTTAACGGAAGCACATCTTCCTCCGCCTCGTCGATCCCGTTACCATCACGCTCCTGTTTATACCGCCACCGAAACTCTTGTGCCGCCACCGGGAGCCTTATCTGATGAGGGGTCACGACCACCGGGTTAATCTCTGCCGTCGGCACGATCTTTTCCGCCAGCGCGGTGTGCGCCGCATTAATGCGTATTTTCACAGCCGGAAGAAGTCCTGTTTCAATGTTCATGTCACTGTTCGGCACCAAGAGCGCCGTAAAAAATCTGTCGCCGTCGTTAGCGCACACGGACGGACACTGTGTCGTGACATAATTGGCATATCGGTCTCCCGCCGCGCCCCAGAGGGCATAAAAGCAGGAAAAGTCACCGTCCTCAAAGACACCGGCCGCCCCGTCCGTCACCCGCCCGAGATTTCCAAATTTCAGCGGGATTTTCAATGCTTTTGCCCCTCTGTCATCATACCTCCCAAAGTCGTCCCATCTTTTTGAATACTCCGCGTCTCCGTAAAACTCCAGCCGCAGCCGCAGCCGCGCCAAGACCAAGGGGACGCCCCAGATAAAGGCACTCTCACAGGTACGGACACTCTTATCAAGCGTATCTTGGATCAAGTCGATTAATTCAGGAAGCGCGTCGGGATTTTGCGCGATGCCGTCTATAAAACCGTCCAGTACCGGATTTAGCACCGGCGTACCCGAAGCCTTTATATACAACGTTTTCCGTTTTCCGCCTCGGTATACAGTCTTTAGCATACCGGCATAATCCCCGTTTTCATTGTACAGAATCAGGCGGCCATTAAGGATTTCCGGCAATATTACTGCACAGACCGGTGAACTTTCCGGGTCGCAGGTGGAAACCGATACCCCGTCTTTTTGACACACAAATTCTGCTGTAACCCGTGCCGGCGAGGAAAATGCCAGGGGAAACATCCCCCGTGCCCGATCCGCCGAAACCGGCATATAATACGGAAAATATGCCTTAGCCTTATTATATATACCATTTTCAGCAATTACTTGCTTCTGCCCGAAGGTTCCGACCAGATTCAGCCGAGAGAGCGCAATATATCCGCCGCGCAGAGGATACAGTGCCGCGCCGCTGACTGAAAGCCGCTCATCCGCCACGTACTCAGCCACTTGCCCGGAGATAGCCTTGGTGTCATAGGAGACCGGGAGCTGAAAAACCTGTCGGAGCCCGGTAAGTTCGCCGGTAAATCCGCTCAGTTCCTGGGAAATAAACGGCAGGTTACGCACCTTATCGTAAACACCAGGGAATTCCTTATCATAAGCGTTAAGCTGTGCCGTCAGGTTGTAAAGCGCATGCGGAGCAAGCGGAACCCGTCCGCTTACCGATATCAGCCGGCCGTCCTGGACGCCCTTAAAAGAATACCCGGTTTCCCCGTAGTCAAATGTCCATCCGTCCAAAGTCGCGGTATCGGCAGTATAATAGTAATCAATCTGCCAATCCATAAAAAGCTGCGCCAGTTCCAGCGGCGTAGCATTGACCGCGATCGGCGAAATCTTCCCGTCAATATTATATTTCAGGTTAAACAATTCCATTAACTGCGGGCTATTCAGAACTGCCTGGTACAAAAGCGGCAAATAATCCGTCATAAAGGCATCGGACGGTAAGCCTTCACACCTTGATGCCATCATCTTCCAAGGAACTTCCACAGACGTCTGCGGTGACACTTGACAGTACAGCAAGCCGTCTTTTGTGTCCTCACCGAACAGACCGGACCGGAAAATCCCGTCGCCGCTCAGCATCAGAACCGGTTCTTTAGGTATTACAAAGGATTCCGCCGTCTGCACTTTCAGCTCATATCCCGCCGGGAGCTTCGCGGTGACCTCCTTACGGCGGCGGTCGATTTCCGCATTGATGTCCGTTACCCGAGCAAACGGCCCATCCGGAGAAGATATCTGGGCAAGCAGCTTTTCTGTTTCTGCCAAAGCGATTTTCACGGCGGGATCATGCGCCTCATTACGGTTAATGTAAGTCTCCCAAGCCCGGTATAGCTTTTCCCGGGCAAAATAAAGCTCCCGGTTAAGCCGCCCTGCTTCCCGCTGCCGCTGGCGCAGTTCGCGATAGCCGGAAAAGTCGCCCGCCGCCGCACTATTTTGATCGTTCAGCTGTAGCTCGTCATATTCCTCAAGCGGAGCAAAATTACGGAAGGTACGGCAAAATATCTCATCGTCAATCTTAAAGTTGCCATCTGCCTGCGTCCTTTGTTTAAGCAGGTCGTATTGCAGCTGGGTGAGCTGATACTCCAGATTGGGCGAAAGTACCGCGTTCTTTAAATATTGCTGCCCCAGTACCGCCGCCATCGCTTCCGCTGACGTGCTGCCAAAGGAAACCTCCACAACTCCCGCCGGCGGATCCATATCGCCATAATGATGCCCGGGACCCTCCCAGTGGATATTCAGTGCCTGTCCAAACAAAATACAGCTGTCACACACATCCGCTCCTTCCGCGGCCGTGAAACCGTATTCTGCCAAGACGGTTATAAAATCTTCGTGGCACTTGACTTTAGAAAACGGATCGTTTGTCCGCTCAGAAAAGTAACCGGCGACAAAATAAGTCAAATTGCTCGGTACCGGGACATCTTTTAGATCATCATACCAGCCGAACACGCTCCGGCACGTCGGATAATAGGCTGCAAACATCGGATCGCCGCCGCCGAGTGCCGTAAGCTCCGGCAGATAATCACCGGCAGGTAAAGATAATCCCGCGGCACCCGCTTCATAACTGCGCCCCATGAAACGGAACGGGCGGCTTGTTCCGTCCAGATAAGGGATGACGGTAAAATCCTCCGCTTTTTCTCCGGTGCCGAGCCTGTTCGTCAGAAAATCGCTCTCAATCATGATACATTTGACCTTTATCTTATCCTTATGCCGGTACAGCCTTGTCACTACATACCGGTTCGGTACTGCCGGAAAATGGTATTCATTGTCTTTGACCTTTCCGTGTGTAAAGGCATCGGGCAGAATAAAATGCAGATGTACGCCTGCTTTCAGGCAATAGCTATACTCCGCGAAAGCTGCCGGGCTAATGCTGGCGCCTAGCGCCGAGCTGTAAATCTTGGTGTAATCAGGCGACCAGCGTGGCGGCTTATAGGTATCGGCATATTCGTTATTGGTCAGATATGCTTTCAATGTAAAGGGAATAATCAGGTTTCTCATTAGTGACACCTTTTCTTTAGAATCCATGCCTCTTTTATATCAATCTTTATATCAGTCCTTATATATCAGTCCTTGCTACTCTCAAAAACCGCCCGGTTTGCTACTGCAATCAATTCAAAGGCCAGCTTCGCCGCTCCGATCTCCGTATCCAACCTTTGACCAAGTTCCTTTGCCAGACCGGCGGCATCAAGCCGACCCGCCGCATTTTTGTAAGCCCTGATGTCGATGCTCAGATTCCTAAGCGGCTGGCCTAGGTTTTCTTCGCTCACATCTTTAGGCACCAGCATATGTTCGCCCGGCGCCAGCCCAAAGGTCAGGCCGGTCTTTGGTTCCGCTATGACAAGATGCTGCATCTCGCCGTCAAATAGACCTAACGCAATCTCGTCACCAAAAGTATCCAACCGCAGCATATCCAGTTCTTTTTTTCCGTCAGAAGCACCGATCTCCAGTCCTTTGAACATCCTCACCAGTTCGGAACGCAACAGGAAACCCGTAATTAAGCCCGCTGTTTCTTTATCGTTTGCCGATAATAAACCCTTGGCCTTATGATTGACATGCATGCGGCTGTGGCGCGGAACATGCAGCATCATCCTAACATTCAGCAGCGTAGACGCAAGACGGAACTGATCATGCATCCCATCAGCTGCCGTGATCCTGCCGATACTTAGCGCACCGTCGGCAAGCGCCTGGGTCCAATTGTTGTCAATATAAAAAAAACGCAGACTTTCCTGGGGCAACAGGAACTCGTCGGCAACCAGATACGAAAGCGGAACACCATATAATAACTGTAGTTCTGTCACATAGTTTTCTAGGTCGGGGGGAATAGCGGCTGCCTCAGATGCATCATTATTCCCCTTAAGCATCTCGTTAGTTATTTCATCAATACTTTGCAAAAGCCGTCTCTTCATATTTATATCCATTCCTTCCGCAGGTTTCCTGCGGAACTGCTAAAATAAGTATGGTTGCAAGAATCATTAGTGTTTATCCTGTTCCAGATTAAGCAGCGCGGCGCCAATCTGCTCTGCATCGACATCTTCCAGCACACGCAGCGCGATATTATGCGCGGACATCTTCACATCATTCCGGTGTGCCAGAATCTTCGCGGCTATTTCCGGCCTGTTCAAGGTAATCAGCCGCCCCAGCTGAAATGCTGCCGCATAACTGACATCAAAGATACCGGTTTCCTTGTCGTAAATCAGCCGGCCGTCGGCAGTATGCGCCTTTTTTAGCTCTGTAATCGCCGCGCCGCGATAGGGAACGCAAGGGGAACGGTACATCGAATATGTCATTTCCCCCGTCCGTGTGTAGTGCGGTTTGACGGTAGCTGCCCCACCGGCTTTCTGATGTCCGATCGCGCTGCTGTCCGCCGCCAGGCCGGCGATCAGCTCCGTAAAAGGCCTGCCCTCTGCCGACTTGGAACGCACGCTCCATTGATGGAGCGACACCAGCCGTACTTTCCGGACACCTGCCGGAACATCGTCGCCATAACCGAAGGCATTGATCAGATGGCACTCCGAAACCGTTTCCTCATCACTATTGGAAGGAACAAAGCGATTGGCAATAACAACTGAAAAATACCCGTCTCTAGCACAGACCTCGTCCGGCGACTTACTTAAATCGGCAAACTTCGCATGGGACAAAAGCGCGATATCCGCTGTCTTAGGAAAGATCTCCCGGTAAGTATCCGCAGTAATATCCACGACACTGCACTTGTCTTCTTCGTCATCAAAATAGACGGCCGGAAAAGCCTTCCGTTCAGGAAAATAAGTCTCGGCCACCGGGGCAAACAGCTCCCTTGCCGCAACCTGGCTTTTGCCTACGATCTCGCTCTTTTTAAGGACAATCAGCGCCAGAAACGGCATGTCGCCGTAAGCCCATGGCAAACTCCGGTCTTTGAGCGTAATAAACGGCAGCGTTTCCGCAAAATCACCCGCAGCGCCGTTAAGCGGATATTCCCCGAAAATATCATCCGCCCCCAGCGAAAAAATCCGGCGCGCAACGAGGTAGTCCTGCGCCGCCTGATACTCGGCAACGACAGCCCCTTTTTGACTGACCTCCTGTCTGGCATGAAATGTATATTTTCCCGCCGTTACCGGCGGGGCAATCTTGTCAATCAGCTTAAATTCGGCATCATCAATTCCAGTAGTACGCCCCATAATAAACCCCCATAAATCAACACATATAGGCACACAGAATGTCTTCATCAAACAGTAACTCCGCGTCAGCCGCATATATTGCCAACGAAACGTCACGCGGATTTTCAATCCCCATCTTTACTAAAAAGGCCTTTCGCTTTTCCTTCACCTTATCCGCCGTATCGGTAAATATTCTGATCGAATCGTTACTGTCGTAACGCGTCTTTTCCACTTTAGTAAAACAGAATCCTTTAAAATACTGGGTATTCAGCTCGTAAAGCTCAACAAGGGAAATAAAGCGGTTGATGGGAAAAGTCGTGATCACCGTTTCCGGTGCCGACACCTCATAACCGCCGATTGCCTCACGGAGTTCCCCTGTCCCGCCCCACATAGCTGTAGGAACCTTGTGCCGGTACTCTTTTGAAACGGCCTTCTTAAAGCCGCTATCCACCGTGATTGCCGATATATAAGGCTCCCCGCCCTCACCCATCGGACGTATCACCAAACTGCCATCCGAAACCGGTATCGCCGAAACCACGATAAAAGAAAGCCGGTCGGCATCTACATATTTTACCCCTTTATTTTCCCTTATCACCCCATCCTTTACCGAAACAGTCAGCGGTGTCGGAACCATGTTTTCTTGAGGCAGAAAACTCTTTGCAAAGTCGTCATAGCTCAGCGGCTCGGGCGGCTTGCCGTGGACATCGCCGAATTCAATGGTAAACGAGATAATAAACCAGGTTATCCGCGCCCTGCCCGCGAATTCCGGACCCCATAGATGAATGTCGGCGCTCAGCTCGATCGTAAACGTATGGTGGATAAACCAAATATTGACGGTATAAGACGCGCCGAGCGAAATATATACATGCGCCGAATACTGAAACGGCTTCCACTGGATAAGAAAATCCGCTTGGGCAATAAACCATGCCTTCAGATTACCGTCCTGATAGACCGCTGCCATCCGTGCCCCCGCCATCAGAGAGGACGGCGTAAGCGCAAAATAAACCTCCCCAGTTATTGAAAGATGGGAAGAAATCTGCCATTTCAGCCCCAGACGCGGTACCTCGGGATAATGTGCCGGCTTCCGGTAATCGGGATGATAGCCGCCGAGTGAAATAACGAAATCACCACTGTGCGGATTGTCTCCGAACCACACAAACATCGCAAAGCCGCCCGTGAGCTTACACTTTTTGTCCAGCACATAGGATTCAGAAGTCAGTTGCGCCTCCACCGACAATAGACCGACACCGGGGTCAAGCACCACCTTAAGCGCCAACTGCGCAAACGCAATGGGATTCTTATCGCAGAGGGGAGGAACCGATATATTGGCTAACCCCAGCAGACTGAAAGTAAGCTTATTCCCAAAGCAGACATTCAGAAGCACGAAGCTTTCAACAATATTAAAAGTTGTAAACTTAATACCTGCCGAGATAAATCTCTGCCCGTCTTCATCAACGATATAGCCGCTGTCCAGCTTAGTTATCAATTCAGCCAGCGGTATTTTGGGTCTACCGATAGCTGCCGCGACCAGCGGAAATTGCGGCACTTCATAGATCGCCGGCAGCATTATGCTTTTATTGTACCCGAACGCCGCCGCTATTCCCGTTATGAAAAAAGCCGGCGGTCCGCCAAGGTTGGCGTTTAAAAGCACATAAGCCAGCAAATGGCCACGCTCATAATCACCCACCAGCGTTAACAGGACAGGGCTAATCCCGACTGTCAGCGCCCCGGTATATTTTTCTCCTGTCTTATTAAAAGCACCGCTGACCGTAAAAAAACCGCTTTCAAACCCTACGCCAAAACCGGTGATCAGGAAATCAACACTTTTATCCTGCAGATTTACGTTCAAGCCGGCACCCAAAACGGATAGCGTAAACGGACTGACCGCCAGCGACATGTCAAACATAAAACCGACGTTGCCGCTCCCATACGAAAAACCGGCCCGATGCAGCGTCAAAACCGATATCTTTTTATTGATATCCGCCCAGAAAACCTTAGCGGTGTCCGGGCTGGCGGCCGCCACCGTATTTTTTATATATGGCTTAAGCAACCGGACAAACCTAACCCCACAGATGTTACCGGCCAGACTTAAGCCCGCTTCAAAATCGGCGCCGGCATATGTCACCGGCTTAGTACTGAAAACAATACAGACATCCGCCACGCCAATCGCAATACCGCTGACAAATTCGCCCACGAACGGCATGTCCGTTATATCAAAATCCGAAAGCCGGAAGGCAAACAGATAATCGCCCTCTCCCGCCCGATAGACAAAAAGACATTCCCGCAACAGTCCGTCAAACTCACACCCGAACGAAAGTGCGCTATCCCGGTATGAAACCGCCAGCCTTTCCACCACGATCTGGAAAAGCGCCGGAATATCCAGATCCAGTCCGAAAGTCCCGGCGGCCGCGCTTAAAAAACTGCTCAAGTCAAGAGACAAATCCGCATAAAGCGAAAGATTCACGGAGCCGCCGCTTTTTTCGGCGGCTCCTGTAAACCGGTATCCACAGATATCAACACCCAGCTTCACCGCTAGGCTTGTATCTTTTTGCGCGTTAATCTTATAATTCGCGTTATGTTCCATCAACTGAATTTATCTAGAATATCCTCGACCGTTGCCATGCCCATTGCATCAGTCACTTTCTGGCGTGTACTGTTCCACAATGAAAATGTAATAGATTCTACTTGGAAAGGGGCACCCGCGGGAGTATGCGGAGTATATGAGTTAGTCATCCCCAGTGAAAGTGCGTACTCATGCTTTGGTGCATCTTCACCTTCCCCCTGGTCCGCCTCATAACTGCTATAGTAGTAAAATGCCTGGTTTACGTCGATAGATGTTCCATCTAGGCCGCCGGTAAAACCTAAATAATCCTTCAGTACCGAGTCGATGGAACCTTGCACACCTTTACTGATGCCTGCCGCAGCGCAGATATCAATCAGCTTTACGGACTGCCGGGGATTTTCGGAAGTCGGAAAAACCAAGACCCGCGTCCCGTCCGCGCCCTTTTCCAACATAGCCCCAAGATGTATCCCAAAAATCGACGCAATAATACCAGCGTTTAAAGAAGTAGCGGCGCCGGCTTGAATCTTGGTTTTTGCTGAGTTTGTGGTTATAACTTGATACTCTGGCATAGTTTTTTCCCTTTCTTTTTTACTATATCTTCTTGGTAAATTATGGTAATATTATAGCATTTATTATATTAAATCACAATAAGAATTATTACCTATGCGACCTATGCGCCCCTTTCGATAATCACCCCGACAATCCGTAAAAATATCCCCGCATACCCATCTCCGCTTCCGACTAACCGCTTTGCACCCTTCACATCCAGCAGCTCAAACTGCATCCCGCTATCTTTTTGCTCCGCATCCGTCGCCACATTCTGCACGGAATCCATATCCTTTAACACCTGCCACATAACCAGCTTGTCCATCTCCAAAAAGGAATGCTCACTATTTTTGCATTTCAGTATCTGATTAACAAAATCAATCTCCCCGCATACCGTTTCAGAACGATAGCTGCCTCGGAACTTAACCCTTTGAATATCCTCCGGCACCAATGTACTTAAGATCCCGCTGGCCGAACTTTCAACTTCCCTGTCCAAGCGAAATCCCTGTAGCATCAGAATGACCTCTTCTTTGGTCTCCATAAACAGGTCGTCCCTAGACACTTCGAAAAAGTCCAGAAATTCTTGTAGTTCAAACTCCTGTATTTCTGTTTGGTCAATATTGTAATAATTCAAAAACTCTTTCGGCGTAATCCGCGGTTTTCTGGTTTTTGACAACACACTGTAAGTCTGCCACATATTACCTATTCCTTCCAGACATCAATTCCATATAACCATTAAAATGCTTATAATTTGATTACATATTTAATATATACATTATATACATTGACATCAATAAATTAACAAATCCCCCATTATACCATTATAAAAATATATGCTGGCAACTCACTTTTCAGAACCCCTTATCTTATATAAGATTACACTAATTATAGAATAAATAACATATATTTGTCATAATTGACGCTTCTCTCAGTAATAATCAGACGTCCTCACCCAATAATAGTAAATGAACCTCATTAACCGATTTCCGATAATCTTTGCTTACAGGCAATTCTGTACCATTGCACAAAATAACATTTTTATAATGATATTGGTTAATGTGCTTCATGTTAACCAGATAGGATTTATGGATCCTCAGGAACCGATGTTTTTTCTGGTTCATCATGTTCTGTACCTCGTCCAGTTTACCGTAAAAACTGTAGACATCCTCACTACCGATTATATAAATAAGCCTTTTGTCGCTAGTAAAATAAATCACCTCTGAAAGGCTTACGCAATAACTTACTTTTCTTTTTCGGAAAATTATGTTTTCTGATATTCCTTGGTGTAGCTGCAGATATCTGCCCAAAATCTCTTCAAAATGATTTTCTTCGATAGGTTTTCTAAAAAAATAAAACGGATGCACTTCATATCCGTTCTGAAAGAAGGTATCATACTGTGACATAAAGATCAATGTCGTAAATCGATCCCTGTCACGAATATTCCTGGCAGTCTGCAAGCCGTCGATGCCTTTCAATTCTATATCCAAAAATATTAGGTCATATCTTCCGAAAGTCATAATATGCTCCAATAGCTGTTCTCCATGAGTAAAGAGCTGGAGCTCTATATTTATCCCCTTTCCGGCCGCCCACCGGTCGATATATCTTTTCATTATTATCAAATAAGTACCATCATCATCACATACCCCTATCTTTAGCATTTTATTACCCACCTAATCCTTTAAATACGTTTTTCTATTGCTTAAGTATATTCGTATTCTATTTTTTTGTAAACAACTACTTAACTTGTCGTTTATCCGCATATCGACTCATTTCTATCCTGCCAGAATCAGTTCAAATCTGATACTCACATAATATATCACAATAGACATAGACAGGCATTTCGCCTGCCTACAAAGACATGAAATAAAGATTGCAACGTCATAATGTAACATGCGACGCTGCAATTATTATACTGTACTTTTCAATTCATGATTTGATATGTAATAAAAGGTAGGTTGTATCGTAATAATCAGTATCATCATTAAGTTAATTCCCGTTTTTTGCGATGCAGATCCTTTCTTCTGGGCCGGCTGACCGGCAATTTTTCCTGATTCGCCATTTCCACATATCCATAACCGTAAGCCCTGACATGACGGCTATTGACAAAAAAAGATTTATGAATGCGAATAAATCTATCCGCTTTCTTTTCCATAATTTCTTCAACATGATCCAATCTCTCATAAAACCAATAATTCTTATCATCGCGGCAGACAATGCCGACGCGGCGCCTGTCACTGAAAAAATAAAAGATTTCTCTGATCGGGATGGAATAGCGCGTCATCTTATAGCTAAAGCAGAAAGTCTGATCACATATCTCCGACTTAACTACCGCGCTATTCATGACGGAATACAGTTCCTGCACATGAATCGGTTTGGAAAAAAAATAATAGGGGTGCACCCGATAAGCTTGTTTATAATAATGATCACAGGCCGACATAAATACAATCAATGTCCCCGTGCACATTTTCTGGATATGTTCAGCCAAAAGCAAACCGTTTAACTTGCCTATTTCCATATCGAGGATAACTACTTGGTAATAACCGTACTCCCGGATATTTTCCAGCAAATCCATTCCGTCATTAAAACGGCCGATATCTGCTTTAATATGTCTCATTTCGGACCATTTTATCAAGTAGCTGCACAGCTTATCTAAGAAAACTGTATTTTTATCACATACTGCTATTCTGTACATACCCTTCTCCCCTAAAAAACATCCGGGTTCCTAATGCCATAAAAAATCTTATCTTCTATATATATCGTCATTTTAACAAAAAAAATAGCCTTTTGGCTATTTTTTCCGATAGTTTTATTAGAATCACTCAATTTCCTTCAAACTCCAGAGTACTAATCAGTTCGCGGATTCTCTCTACCGAAAGCCAGTCCGCATTGTTATCCGAACTGTAGGAAAATCCGTCCGCTACCTTCTTGCCGGAAGTATTGATCTGCTGCTTTTCATTCCAGACAACCTGCGGATAAACAATAAAATGCTTGTCATACTCATAAGTTGTCACGGAATCCTCGACCGTCACCATGATCTCATGAAGCTTTTCGCCGGGCCTGATGCCCACCGGACAGATCTGGCAGCCGGGCAGCATGGCTTCTGCTAGGTCAGTTATCTTAAAGGAAGGAATCTTGCTGATAAAGGTCTCGCCTCCCGTTGCTTCTTCCAAAGCCTTGATCACCAGCTCCACGCCTTGGTTCAGGCTGATCCAGAACCGCGTCATCCGGACATCGGTAACCGGCAGCTCGTTACGTCCCTCCGCCGCTAGGCGATGGTAAATCGGAATAATAGAACCCCGGCTTCCTGCGACATTGCCATATCTTACGATGGAAAAATTGATATCCTTGGCACCGGCGTAAGCATTGGCCGCAATAAACAGCTTGTCCGATACTAGTTTTGTCCCGCCATACAGGTTAACCGGATTAACCGCCTTATCCGTAGACAGTGCCACTACCTTTTTGACCGCTGTATCCAAGGCGGCATCAATCACATTCTGGGCTCCGTGGATGTTAGTCTTTATGGCCTCATTGGGGTTATATTCACATGAAGGAACCTGTTTCAGGGCGGCGGCATGGACAACGTAATCCACTCCTTCAAAAGCTCTTACCAGACGCTCCCTGTCCCTGACATCACCGATAAAAAACCGCATCTTATCGGCATGTTCGCGGAACTCACCCGACATGACGAACTGTTTATATTCGTCACGGGAATATATGATAATCTTCTTCGGATTATAATGAGCCAGGATATATCTGGTAAAGCATTTCCCAAATGACCCGGTTCCGCCGGTAATTAATATCGTTTTATCAGTAAGCATGTTTTTCCTCCCAATATAGAATGGCAAAGTCGTATAAATTATAGCACACAGGAACTGACAATGCAAATTTCACATCTGCCGGAGCGCCTGCCCTTTTAAAAGCACATGGATTTTTCTGGCGCTCTTAGGTAGCAGACAAAAAATCATCAGGTATAGTTTATGTTTCTTACTAAGATAAGGATTCCTGATGCAACTTCCCAGATGCTTCCTGATATAGCTGAGTACCTGCCGGTAAAAATCATTCTTCCCGTTCATCTGGCCAATAGGCACATGGAGCAGATATTCCAGTCTCTGATACAGTGCAAAACGACGGGCTTCCACCGTCAGGTCAGGATAATCCCTGGCCACGACGGCCTCCATCATATCCGCATTATCCACGATGTCCAGAAAGACCCGGGAGAATTCCTCCTTGCTCTTTTTTCTAGTAGTGCTGTCGGAACGATAACAGACATGATAATACTGCTCCGGTACGATAGCTACTTGCTCCGCACGGGTCAGCAGCCTTATCAGCAAATGCAGATCCTCGTTAAGCACTCCTTCCGGAAACCGGTCTTCCGCAAACAAAGTGGCTTTTACCAATTTAGTACAAAAAGAAGCATCTCCCCGGTGCAGCAGCAGTTCCCTGATAAAGTCCCGGCTTCCTGTCACAAGCTCTTTTTCCGGCGGAAGACAGACATCCGGCAGTTTATTGCCGGCCTCGTCGATTTCATCCCGGGATGCTTGCGCGATGAGCAGGTCTCTTTCCCTGACCAGTTTCAGCAAGCGGTCATACATGTCCGGTTCAACATAGTCATCACTGTCAACAAAGCCGATATAATTGCCGACAGCCATCTCAAGCCCTAAGTTTCTTGCTGTGGAAGCACCGCCGTTATCTTTGTGAAACACCTTGATTCTGCCATCTTCCCTAGCCAGGCGATCGGCGATTATGCCGCTTTGATCCGCCGAGCCGTCATTTACAATGATTATTTCTAAGTCATGATAGGTCTGGTTCCTGATTGAGGTAATGCATCGTTCCAGCCAGGCGGCGGAATTGTAGACCGGAACAATCACGCTTATTGTTATGCTTTCCACTATATGTTCCCTCCGCTGGCTTTTTCCGGCCGGATCACCGGGGCGATACTCAAAGGACCGGCGGCGGCAGGTGTCACCCTTCCTTCCTGTAATTCCCTTACAAAATACAGCAGCCGAGCCGCCGCATTTTCCGCATTCCAAGTATCGGCAATGGTCTGATAGGCATTTCTGCCCATGTCTTTCCTTGCCGTAGGGTGATCAATCAGAAAGCGTACCGCCTCCAGCATCTTGCCATACGCCCCATTATGATATATAAGACCGTTAACGCCGTTTTCGATCAGCCATGGCACCGCTCCGGCCTGAGCGCTGGCCACTTCGGCACAGCCGCTGTTCATGGCTTCGTTCACTACGGCTCCCCAGCCCTCCAGATGATTGCTAGTAAAGACATGAATATGGCTTTTCTCCATGATCTTCCGCACCTGCTCCGGCGGACAATAGCCGTGGAAAGTCATCCTGTCCGTCACCTGCCAGTCTTTGGCCAGCTGCTTCATTCTTTCTTCCATCTCCCCGCTCCCGGCCATATGGATATGATAATCATAACCTGCCTGTTTCAGATCATGAGCCAGCCGGATCATATACTCCGGATGTTTCAGCGGGATAAACCGCCCCGCCCATACGATCTGTATCGTGGTTTCCTGTTCCTTCCCGTTCCAGAGTTCGGCACCGTGGCGTACCGTCGGCGGAAAATACCCCCAGCGAAACATCTTGCCCGGATAGGCCCGGATTAGCTGATAATCGGAAGGCACATAAGCTCCCGCGCATAACATATATACCGGACTGTTACGATAGCGGATATGGTCTTTGTATTTTTGCCACAGACCCCGGGGCGAAACCGCTTTCCACTGTCCTTCGCGGTAAAGCCGCTCGCTGATCCGCACGGTCAGCTTTCCGGCACGGAGCCGTTCCCCGATCAGTTCTTCCCGGTCACTCCAGCCGGCCAGCAACACATCGCTTTCCATGACCAGCCGCCGGCAGTATGCTTCCTCTTCATAAAGGCAATGCACATAGGGACGGTCTTCTCCCGCCCGGCTCCAGCCCATGGAAAGCCGCTCCGCTTCTATGGGACTGGTCTGGATAAAAGCATAGTCTGCCCCAAGCTGCGCAAAGCAAGCCTCGGAAAAAGGCAGCTGATGGTGATTGATATAGTTAGATAGGAAGGTTAATTTCATGATATATTTCCATCAGCCTTTCATAATTCGTGGCGCGGTCATGTACTGCCGCTGCCCGCGCTATGGCACCTTCTGATACCGTCCCGGCAACTTCCTCATCCCATGCTTTCAACACTGCCGCTGCCAGCGCCTTAACGTCACCGGGTTCATAAAGAATCCCTTCCCGGCCATCCGTTATCATATCCGGTATCCCGCCGACCGCCGCCGCCACGACCGGTACCCCCAGCAACATCGCTTCCGCCACCGTATTGGGCGAATTCTCAATTATAGAAGGGCATACAAACACGCTGCTTCTTAAAAACCGCGCCTTCATCGCTGCCGCATCCAGCTTGCCTAATATGATCACCTTCTCCTCCAGCCGGTATTCCCTTATGAGCCCATATAGATATTTGCCATAAGAAGATATTTTGAGGCGTCCCTTTATGGATTGGTAATCAAAGATGCTGTTCCCCGCCACATACAGGCGGGTATCCGGCCTTTTCTCTAAAATCATCGGCAAAGCTTGCAGCATATAATGCAGTCCCTTGATCGGATAATCGCCTTGCCCCGCAAAAATACTGCCCGGCTCACAGCGTTCCCTCTCCCACCTGTCCGAATAGAAAACCTCCCTCATGATTTCATTCATCCGGTAATATTTCGCATCAGGATTGATCTTTGCCGTACTTTCACGGTCAAAGCCGGTACGTCCGGTGATATGGCCGGCCCAAGTGATCACTTCGGTTTCGCGCAATGCGCGCAGGTAAAACTTTGCCTGCTGCTGCCGCAGCGAATCCCGCTTCAGCCAGTCCCGGAAAGTAACCCGGTCCACCACCCTTTTCGGTATGCCCTGCGTATAGACCTCGGCAATCTTACAGCACAGTCCCTGTATCCCCACCAAGGTCTTATCCGGCCTGTCCCATGCTCTGGTAAGAGCCCTTGCATGCGGAAACTCCGTTCCGAAGATATGGACGATATCCGGCCGGAAATCATCTAATATTCGTTTAAGCTGCCGTTCCAGATTCTCATCATACCGCTCCGGCCTATTTAAGTCTTCCCGGAATCCATAACACTTTACCTTACCGATCGAGAAGACCGGCTCTGCTTCAAACGGAAAGCAGACCGCCAGTTCCACCTGACTTTCCTTTTCTTCGGCAAATCGGTTATAAATGCCCGTCAGCCATCCTTCCCTATTGCTGAAAGGCCGGTTAAGATGCTCTGCGATAGCCGGAAGCATGATGTTACATAGCCATAATATCCTCACTTTTTTATCCTTTAACTTTATATATTATTTTTTTTATTTTATGGTAAAATCCGGCAGTTCGCTTGCTTTGCGCCATTTTGCTGCGGAGCGGTGCCAGTGTCAGCCCGAGGATAAGTTGGTATCTGAGAATCTCCCCCGCGCGCATATATTGTCCGACAATCTCTTTATGCTCTTTAGCAGACCGGCGGCGGTTTGCTTTTGATTCGGAAAATCCGCCTCCTTCATAGCAGGCGACGGTCAACGCTACATATGTCAAATTCGCCCTTTCCTTTATCGCACACCACAAAAACTGCTCATAATCAGCTCGTACATGGTATTTTAACATAAAAGGATGCCGGTACAGCAGTTCTCTTTCATAAAAACAGGCCTGATGGCAAGGCACGTTCCGGTATAAGCCAAAACGGTCAAGCCGCGGATTGGACGCCACCTGCTCCCCGGTCAGCATTTCGACGATATCTCCGTATATAATCTGCCGGCCCTGATTGTCCTTTATATCCTCCATGACATGATAGATATTTTGCAAGACATCTTCATCCCGGAACAGATCGCCGCAATTAAGAAAATAAACAAACCGTCCCTGTGCCCTGGTAACCGCCTGATTCATCGCGTCATAGATGCCGCTGTCCTTTTCCTTATGAATCTTGATCCGCTCATCATGATTGTTGCTCTCCCATTCCTCTATAAACCCGTCCGAAGACATCCCATCCTTAATAATCACTTCATAATCACCATAAGACTGTGATGTTATGCTGTCTAGGGTAATCTTTAATTTGCTGCCGGGATTAAGGCAGACTACGATGACAGAAAAAACCGGTGCTTGCTTCATATGGGCTCCTTAATTGACATCCGACAATATCGGCGGCATATCATGAAACAAAAAAGTCTGGTATGGCAGTATCCTCACTCCGTCTTCGCCTGCCCGCAGCATATACATGGCAAAGTATAGGATGCCTGCCGCCACGATCCCCCACGTAAAGAGACGCTTCAGTTTACTGTCGCGGATGCCGCCTGCCAGCACCGGAAGGAAAAAGATATGCGTGACGGTAAGATAATAACCGATCCGCGATATGACCGGAATAAAGGAGCAGCAAGTATATAGGATAAGCGCCCCGGCATTACAATAAAAGTAAAAACGGTTACGGGGATTATCCTGTATCGTCTGGCGGTAATACAGAAGTGACAACACCAAAACCGCGGCACAGCGCAAAATATTGACATAGCTGGTCCCGCCGTCCAGATAATCAGTGTTTTCATAAGTGGGGTATAAGAAAACCAGCACCCTTAAGTAAAACTCCTGAAAAAAGAAAAAGCTGACGCACACAAGCGTGACCGGAAGCACGGTCCACTTTTTCCATTTAAGGGAAGCCAGAAAGTATAGCGGGATCACGACGAGCAGCGATTTGTGAAAAGTTGCTCCCAATAAGATAAGCAACAGGAATTTTACCCATTCTCTCCGCAATACATAGGGAATCGAATATAAAGCCACGGCTACCGCCAGATAATAACGCACTGTGCTGAAAGACTGGAAATAATACGCAAATGCCATAAACAGGAAAAAACTAAAGATGAAACTGGTGCTTTGTTTATAGATGGCACCGATAAAGATGACGATCGTAGCAAGAGCAAAAAAAGCAAAGACCAGAAGATAATTTTCAAATCCGCTGATACCGTAAAGGATCCGCACCAGCCAGTTAAAGCCCACCTCGGTAGGTACATAGGAATCACTCACCACCAGATGCATAAATTCCACGTATTTGGCATAGTCGTTCCCTACATTGAGTCGACAGGCCGCGACTCCAAAAAGGATGGTGACCACGGCAGAGAGAGCCGCACTGTTCAGCATCTGCTGCCGGGTTATCTGCCTTCGGTCATGACCGGCCAAAACAAGGACTGGCGCTGCGGTCGGTTTTTTTATTAAAGCTGCTAGGGCAACCACTGTTAGCGTAACTAATAGATATATAATCATACCTGTCCTTTTCGCCGTCCTTCCCTGATTCCTTGGCGCATCAGCTGATAGGCTCTGCTAAAAGCAATATCCTGCAGCATCTTCCGTCGGTGTGACCATAAAAACCGTAAAGAAAAAAGACCGGCCATGATACCATATAAATAATAATAAAGTACCCCTCGGTCAACAAAAAATCTGTCATTATATCCTTGGAACCACGTCGATTCACGATAGGTTTCCGCCCCGATTACCGCCGGCGACGCATAAAGCTTCAGTCCCCTTTTCAGACAGTCATGTAAAAACAGGCTGTCCTCTCCGTTACTGTATCTGGCACCGCCGCCAAATAGCAATGAAAAACTCACATTGGCATAACGCAGTTTTTCCACCCTAGCGGCAACACTGTAAGTAGGGTACCTGCCATAATTGTACCACCGGATTCTTTTATACCCTGTGTTACGGTAGGTAGCGCGCCGTTCATCCACCTCGACGTTGAACAGAATCATATCCGCTTCCGGATGACGGGCAAATTCTTTTATTATGGCCTCGCCATACCCTGTTCGCATGACAATATCTTCATCCGAAAAAAGACAGATGTCGCCCTCCGCGCGAAACAGGGCATTATTGCGGTTCAGTCCCACTCCCTTTTCCCGGAAGGAAAAAGCCTTGATCGTGTTCCCGCGGTATGAGTATTCTTCATATCCAAACTCTCCGCACTGATTCGCAATCACCGCCCCGGTTTCCAGATTCATTTTTTCCGCCAGCTTCAGCACATCCTGATTGACGGCTGCTACTAATACTTGTAGTTTCATTTATTAGGCCTTTAATTTTTAGTTGTCCTGCGTATCTGTATCAATAATATCTTTTCCAGAACTTTTCATTGCCTTCAATAATTACTATTCCTAAGATACGGCAATCCTGATTCTTAAGAAAGCTGATCGTTCTGTCGATTTGTTTTCCATTCCTTTTACCAAACGGCACTGCAAGAATCACTCCGTCCACTTCCCGCAATATCAACCCTATCGAGTTGACGGTAGGATCAGATTGCAGCGTAGAAGTAATCCACATAGGCTTCAGTGCTTTATTCTCCATAATATTATCAAAGATTAATCTTACCTTATCAGCCAGAACGCTTCTCCCCAAACCATCTTTTTTCCCTGTACCATCGCCTTTTTCGGTACTGCCTTCCTTTTGCGGACTGCCGTCCCCGCTATTGATAAACGACAGATCATCCGGTGACAGAAACAGCAGCCGCTGTTCGTCCTTCAGCAGGTAAGCTGTATTTTCTGCCAGTTCATCGGCATAGGGCTGTCTATCTTCGCCATCACTATTTTTAATTAGCAGCCCCAGCAGCGGAAACGGGTATCGCTTTTCCGCATCGGCAATGACATAAAGCGAATCATCAAGTATATAAGCAAATATCCAAGCAAACAAGGAGACAACAAAGAAAAATACGCCGCCGCCGATCACCGCCTGGGCGGTACGGTCGCTCCATACCACGACTTCCGGCGGAATACTGTTGTTAATTTCCATGGAAATAATCTCTTCCTGCTCCTCTCCAAAACGCAGCAGGCCTTCTTCGGCCGCACTCTGAACCAGGGCTGTCCATTCCTCGCTGCTGCCGGTAGCAAACACGGTAAGCAGACGCGAATCGGACAGGATCTTGGCTTCCAAGGCATCTTCAACCATCTTGCGAAAAGTTGTATCATCTGTTCCCGCCAAGTTGGAAGGACGGTTACGCTCCATCGCCTCCATAATCTTATCCATCACGGGATCCCCATGCAGCAGATCATTCCAGGTATAGCCGTTATAAGACTGCTCGGCATTAGCGCGATTGACAAATTGCAGATAAAACTTCGACTGAGCCTGCCAAGTGGTTTCCATGACCAATTCCCGTACCATGATATAGACACCGCCGCAAATAAAAGCCCCTAAGGCGGTAATCAGCAGAATAGCTCCCAGTTTTTTATGAAGGCACAGGGCAAACTTCTTAATATCCATGCCCTCCTGCATAAATGCTTCGTGATATTCGCCGTTCTTTTTAGTGCCGCTGTTTATCTCTTTCAGTCCGTTACTCATCGCTTTTTTTATCCCTCATCTTAACGGCGGTAATCTGGTTTTCTTCAATACCTTCCGCACTTTCTGGCTTAAAAAGGATCTTAAGGGTCAGGAGCATCAGCTTCATATCCAGCCAGACCGTATAATTTTCAATATAGGTCAGATCCAGCTTTAGTTTATCATAAGGGGTGGTGTTATACTTGCCATAAACTTGCGCATAACCCGCGAGTCCGGCCTTCATCTTCATTCGGAAGGCAAACTCCGGCATTTCCACCAGATACTGTTCGATAATCTCCGGCCGTTCCGGCCGCGGGCCGATAAAGGACATCTCACCCTTGAGGATGTTGAACAGCTGTGGCAACTCATCAATCCTTACCGACCGGATGAACCGGCCGACCGGTGTCACCCGGTCGTCATGCAAGGACGCCAGCCGGGCCACCCCGTCTTTTTCCGCATCTACGCGCATGCTACGGAACTTTAATATCATAAACTGCTTTCCGGCCGCGGTGCAGCGCACCTGCTTAAACAAGGCCGGCCCCCTGTCATAGCATTTAATTACAAATGCTGTTATGATCATAATCGGCGCAGTGACTATCAGCAACAACAGGGAAAGGATCAGATCCATAATCCGCTTTATCAGGCGCTGCTCGACCGTCAGGGCATGCTCTCGGGTTAAAAACATCGGCGTATCAAATAAATGCACCTGATCAGAACCTTTAACCAGTACATCAGGTATTTTAGGCATAAAATATACCCTGATAGACTTACTGTAGCAGAATTTCATCAATTTATTCCGGTCTTCAGTGGGAATATCCCAGAGCACTACCGCGCCATAGGATCCGGTTATTTCCTGGCATATCGCACCCAGACCCGCATCAATATTCATACATTTAGAAATCCGGTACCGATCCCTTCGGGAAGCAAATTTATCAAGGATGTCGTCAATCTCCCGTTCCCCGTAGATCAGCAGGATGTTCCGGGGCGGAAAGATCTTTACATAAGTCATATTGCTGATAAAAGCCCACACTGCCGCAATCAATAGCTGCAAAGCAAACACACCGATCAGCGGCGGCACCTCGACCAGCCAGTTATTCATCAGGGATATCTGGAAATAAGAAAGCACATTCACACCTAGTAAAGAAAAAATCTGCGAGAAGAAAACATCTCCGGTCTTCAGATAACCGATCTTTAAACTGCCGTACGTATTGGAAAAAACGCACAGTAAGGCAAAATAAATCAGTAAGATTACATAATGGCCGTTTGCATACAGCTTGATTCCCATATTATTATTATTTACTACCGGATAATAATAATGAAACCATGAATAAGCATAGACGCCGGTCTGCAAAACCAAGCTCATCATGCTCAATCCTAAAACAAAGATTCTTTTTACTGCTTCTTTCCTTTTCATATATGCTTCCCTCAGCCTTTATATCCGCCGCCAGGTAGCCCGGACAGCCCACAGAATAAAAAAAATGACACTGTCGCCCCATGGCAGCTTTTCCACCCGCCGGTACAGTTTCCATATCCGCCGCATAGCCTCTATTTTATTGGAAGATAAAGATCGCGGGGGCCGCCGGTATATGACAGTAACCTCATTGAGACCAAAGGCCGTATGACCGTTACGTAGTATCTGCCACCAAGTTGCCGTATCTTCACTTGCCACTGCCGGCATCTTCAGCAGTTCCCGGTCAATCTTGTCACCGTCAAACATCACGGTGGAAGTAAAAATAACTGTCCGGGAAAGCGCTTCCCGGTAAGTCAGCCGTTCCGGTACCTTGACGATCTTCCCGGTTCCTTCGGCTTTTTCGTTGCCAAACTCATAGGCGGTAAAGACAAATGCCGCTTTCCTCGCCTGCATAAAAGCCATTTCCTTTTCCAGCTTGTCCGGCAGCCAGACATCATCAGCGTCCAAAAACGCCAGATAACGGCCTCTGGCACAGCTAAGACCCTGATTTCTTGCCGCCGCAGTACCTTCGTTGCGCTCCTTACGGATCAAGCGGATCTGATCACGGTTCCGCTCTTCCATCTGTTCCATATAAGCTTCAATGCAGGCGGCACTGCCGTCTGCCGAACCGTCATCTACCAAAATCAGCTCCCAGTCACTGCGGGTCTGCTGCCGCACCATGCCTATCGTTTCCGTTATATAGTTTTCCGCATTATAAACCGGAACGATTATGCTGATCATCGCTACATTTCCTCTTTCACCAGATAGATAGGACGTTTCTTGACCTCCATATAAGTTTTGGCCAGATATTGCCCGATAATACCGATACAGAACAGCTGCACCCCGCTGACAAGTAAAATAATGCAGACTAGGGAAGGCCAGCCCGAAGTAGGGTCGCCAAACAGCATCTTGCGGATGATGATAAACAAAATAAAGACAAATGCCGCAAGACAGAAGATTACTCCCATAAAGGAAGATATTGCCAGCGGCACGGTAGAAAAAGCCATTATCCCGTCAAGAGAATACACAAAAAGTTTCCAAAAAGACCATTTGCTTTCCCCTTTCCGGCGCTCCACGTTCTTATATTCCAGCCATTTGGTCTTAAATCCTACCCAGCCATAGATCCCTTTCGTAAAGCGGTTATATTCTTTCATCGTAAGGATCGCATCGGCCATGCGCCTAGTCATCAGGCGGTAATCCCTAGCACCGTCCACGATTTCCGCATTTGATATTTTTTTCATCATTTTATAAAAAAGACGCGCAAAAAAAGAACGGATCGCCGGCTCTCCCTTACGGTTAACCCTCCGGGTAGCCACCGAGTCATATCCATTCTCCAGTAAGGAAAACATCTCCGGCAGCAGCGCGGGCGGATCCTGAAGATCGGCATCCATCAAAACCAGATAATCTCCCACGGCTTTTTCCAAGCCGGCATAAATAGCCGCCTCTTTGCCAAAATTGCGGGTAAAAGAAACCAGCCTTACCCGGGAATCCTGATGAATCAGCTTTTTTACCTCATCCGTCGTTCCATCTGTCGACCCGTCATCAATATAACAGACTTCCAGCTCAATATTATTATCTGTAAAAAAGGGGCCGCACTTCATCAGCTCATCATAAAAATCCACCACGTTGTCTTCTTCATTATAACAAGGAACAATAACGCTTAAAAGCTTCATTTATGTCTTGATCTCCTCTCATGAAGCAATTACTATGCATTCAGACAGCTCCTGTGCCCTTTGCCGTAATATATTCTACCACAAAAACCCAGCCATCACAACTAGTAACAGTTTCATCAGGCTGGATTCATCAGTGGATTCATCATACTGGGCAAATCAATATCGTTACTGTTCGCTAAAAGCGATCTATATTCTCGTCAAACGGCTCCCCTGTGCTTTAACTGGACCTGGTCGGCAATACTCGCTATGTATTCACTGTTGGTCGGCCTTTCGCAGCCATCTTTTCCGGAATAACCGAATAGCTCTTCAAAATAATTTACATTGCCCCGCTCCCATGAAATCTCGATGGCATTACGGATGGCACGTTCCACTTTTCTATCCGTTGTTCCATACTGCTTGGCAATCTCCGGATAAAGGAGCTTAGTGACACTGCCTACGACCCGCATATCTTTAATAGCCAGCATGACCGCACTTCGCAGATATCGGTACCCCTTAAGATGGGCCGGTATGCCGATATCTAACATAATCTCAGATACTTGATTTTCTATCGCCTTTTCTACAATAATATTCTGCATAATAAATCCCCCAACTTCTCAATGATGTTTATTAATTATTTAACATACTAACACATCAATTAAAATTGGTAAACTGTTATTTATCGCGCTGCCACCTAATAACACTACAGATATTCCATTAAACCCTGCTTCTTAAGCTCATCAGGTATCTCACGGACGCTTTGCGCCTTATCTTTATGACACACCATAATAGCATCCTCCGCCTCCACGATAATCAAATCCTCCACCCCTAGGGTCGCAATAAGCTTGCTCTTAGCATAAATCACGCAGTTCTGGGTGTCAATCAGGATCTGTTCACGATTGGCGACATTTCCATTGGCATCTTTTTCATGTAAAGCTTCCAGGGCATCCCAGCTTCCCACATCGCTCCAGTCAAACTTGCTTTCTACCACGGTTACTTCCCCGGCTCTTTCCATAATACCATAGTCAATGGATATCTTCGGTATCCTTGGGTAGACCCGCTTAATAGTCTCCCCCTCTCCTTCCGTTCCCATAGAGGCAGCAATCTCTTTGAGACAGGCATAAATATCCGGCAGCAATTCTTCAAAATACCTTAATATCGTCGAAACCTTCCACACAAACATCCCGCTGTTCCACAGAAACCCGCCTTCTTTCAGGTAAGCCCTGGCCGTCATGACGTCCGGCTTCTCGACAAATTCCAGGACATCATGATATTCCTGTCCCTCCTCAGCCCGGTTATATCGGATATAGCCATAGCCCACCGCCGGAAATACCGGCTTGATCCCGATAGTGACCAGCCGGTCCGTCTCCTCCGCTAAGGCAATCGCCTTCTGCAAGGTCTGGTTAAAACCTTCAACATCCTTGATATAATGATCCGAAGCAAACACGCTCATGATCCCATCGCCATATTTCTTCATGATCTCCATGGCCGCATAGCCGATACATGCCGCCGTATTGCGCGCCGCCGGCTCCGATAAAATATGATCAGGTAAGACCGTTCCCGCCGTAGCTTCCCGCATCAACGGTGCCTGGGCGATGTTTGTCACAATAAATATGTTTTCCGCTTTAATACTGGGTTTCAGACGGGCAATCGTTTCATTTACCATCAGATCGTCCCCGGTCAGATTCAAAAACTGCTTCGGCAGTTCCTGTCTGCTCAAAGGCCAGAAGCGGGTACCGCCCCCTCCGGCCATAACCACGCCATAATGATTCATGTATATAAACTCCTTTACTATTAAGCTTTATTCATTCTGCAGCCTGGCGCTGTCCACATTTTCGCGAAACCACCGGTATGCCAGCGCAACCCCTTCTTCCAGTTCAATCTTATGACTCCATCCCAAGCCGTGAAGCATATCCACATTCGTGAGTTTTCTGGGCGTTCCGTCAGGCATGTCCCGGTTCCATTCTACCGTCCCTTCAAATCCTACTGCCTTCTTTACTGTTTCCGCCAGTACCTTTATAGATACTTCCTTCCCCGTGCCAATATTCACATGCTGTTCCCCATGATAGTTTTCCAGTAAAAATACACAGGCATCAGCCATATCGTCCACATAAAGAAACTCCCGCAAAGGTGTTCCCGTCCCCCAAAGCTCAACCGACTTTCTGCCCTGAACCTTGGCTTCATGGAACTTCCGGATCATTGCCGGCATGACATGGGATTCCTGCAGATCATAATTGTCATGCGGCCCGTAAAGATTGGTAGGCATACAGCTGATAAAATCATCGCCGTACTGCTGCTTATAGAACTTACACATTTCCAGACCGGCAATCTTCGCTATCGCATAAGCCTCATTGGTTTCCTCCAAGGGTCCGGTCAGCAGCGCATCCTCTGGGATCGGCTGCGGTGCCATCCGGGGGTAGATACAGGTACTTCCTAGAAACAGTAACTTTTTGACCCCAATCAGATGACTGCTATGAATCACATTACACTGAATCTGCATATTATCATAGAAAAATTCCGCCGGCCGAGTATTGTTGGCATTGATGCCACCAACTCTGGCAGCCGCCAGAATCACCGCCGCCGGTCTTTCCGCTTCCATAAACACCCGCACCTTGTGCTGATCCATCAGATCCAGTTCCTGATGGGTACGGCACAAGATATTTTCATACCCTTTCTCCCGAAGGTTCCTGACAATCGCGCTTCCCACCAGCCCCCTGTGTCCGGCTACATATATCTTATCTGTTTTGGTAAACCTGTTCATAATTATCTCCACATACATATCTATACATATCGAAATATATCTAAAATATATCAATGCTTCCGTTAAATAGTTTGATTGGTTTCCCGGTACTCACTGCAGCTCATTCCCGCTATCTGCCGCATATCAGCTTCCATCATCATTGACACCAAGCCCCGAAAATCAACATTTCGCTGCCATTCCAGTTCTTTTTCCGCCTTAGCCGGATTGCCCCAAAGGTATTCTACTTCCGCCGGACGGTAAAACTCCGGATTGACATCCACTAGCAATTTTCCGCTCTTATGGTCATATCCCCTTTCGTTAACCCCTTTTCCTTCCCAGCGGATCTCAATCCCCAGTTCTTCAAATGCCGCCTCCACAAATTCCCTCACCGTATGCGTTTCATTGGTGGCCAGCACATAGTCGTCCGCTTTGCTTTGCTGCAGCATCAGCCACATGCCCGCTACGTAATCCCCGGCATAGCCCCAGTCACGCTTGGCATTCATATTACCCAACGATAACCTGGCCTGGTTTCCCGCTACTATGCCGGCAATCGCCATCGTGATCTTCCGCGTCACAAAATTCTCACCCCGCCTAGGCGACTCATGGTTAAATAGAATACCGTTGCAGGCGAACATATTATAGGACTCCCGGTAATTGACCGTAATCCAATATGAATACAGCTTCGCCGCCCCATACGGGCTTTTGGGATAAAAAGGCGTATTTTCATTCTGCGGAGCTGTCTCTGGCAAGCCACCGAATAATTCTGACGTTGACGCTTGATAATACCGGCAGTTACCGCCGTTCACCCGGATGGCCTCCAATAGTTTCAGCGTGCTTACTCCTGTCGCTTCTGCCGTATATTCCGGCACTTCAAAAGAAACTCCTACATGAGACTGGGCGGCAAGGTTATAGACCTCCGTGGGACGTATCTCGGCAATCAAGCGCATTAGATTGCTGGAGTCTGTTACATCGGCAAAGTGAAGGAAGAATTTTACCTTGTTATAGTCCGATCGCAGGATATGGTCGATCCGCGAAGTGTTTTGGATGCTGTGTCTTCTGATCAGGCCATGAACCTCATAGCCCTTTTCCAGCAGAAACTCCGCCAGATAAGATCCATCCTGTCCGGTTATTCCGGTAATTAGTGCTACGTTCTGCATATTGCTCCTATCTGCACATTTTGTGCTGTATATATTTGGCTGGGGGGGCTGGGGCATTGTCTTTTGGTGGTTCTTAGTCATCGTCATGGGGGCCAAGAACGTTTTCATTATTAGTTATTTATTAGTATTATGATAGTAAGTATAATGACTTTGTTTTCTTGATTAAGGTTATTAAGTTGGATGATAATTTTGCTATTCCAATAGCGAGTATACTACTGTATAATACAAGTATCAACATACTATATTGCCTTAAAATAGTAAAATATTGCTATGGTTGGAATACTGAATCGCTATATGGCGATGACATAGCTGGTACAACTACTCTGACCAATGCGATGGTGATACGATGGTGATATGACGATGACGCAGCTGGAACAACTACTCTGGCCAATGTAGCGATAACTCGCAGAAAGGAAATCTATGCCACAGTCAACATCGAACCGCATCTTGGCAACTCCATCCGCCTACGCCCGTAAACACTATCTCTATGTCCAGGAAACCGGTACTTTGACAAGTCTGGAGCCACATATCAGTAAACGGCAGAACTTGAACTCTTACCTTTTTTTTGCAGTTCTAAGCGGCAGCGGCCACCTCTCTTATGAGTCCGTCCGCCATAATATAAAAGCCGGTGACTGCGTATGGCTTGACTGCACCAAAGCTTATTCTCATGAAAGCAGTGCCCACGATCCATGGCAGCTTATGTGGATTCATTTTTATGGTTCCCAGGCTAAGGCTTTCTATGAAAACTTTCTGTCATCCGGCAATTACTTTTTGTTTCGGCCTCAGAGCATACGGCCTTTTACCTTCGCCTTAGAACAGATTTATCAGCTACAAGAAGAGAAATTCTCTTTGCGGGAATTGTGCTCACATAAATATATAACTGACATCATTACGCTTTGTTTTAGCGATAATAAGGCGATATTGACGGAGGAGTATTCTATTGGGCAAAAATTAAAGCAGGTACATAATTACCTGCTGGAAAACTGTCATCGTAAGATAAATCTTGACGATCTTGCTGATGCTTTCTTTATCAGCAAATATCATCTGTCACGGGCCTATAAGAAGGCTTATGGGATTACTATTGGTAATACCCTGACGGCCGGGCGGATCTCCCGGGCCAAGTCTTTGCTGCGGTTTTCTGCGGATTCGGTTGATTCTATCGCTGCTGACTGCGGTTTTCAGGACTCGGCTTATTTTATCAAGGTCTTTAAGAATGCGGAAAATCTGACCCCTTCTGAGTACCGCCGCAAGTGGCAGGGGCTCACATGACGCGGCACACTGCTACTCCGATGAGAATGCCTAATATGGCGCCCATCAGAACCTGAAGCGGGGTATGGCCGACAAATTCTTTGAGCTTGTCCTCCGCGGTCACGCTGTTTCCCATTTTTACAAACATTTCCATCATTTCGTTGATTACTTTTGCCTGGTTACCGGTCTCTCTCCGTACTCCCATGGCGTCATGCATGACGATAGTGGCAAGGATGAAGGTAACGGCAAATTCAAAGCCGGTAATTCCATAAATGATCCCTGTTGCGGTTACCAGACCGCAGACTGTCGCTGAATGTGAGCTAGGCATCCCGCCGCTGCCGACCAGCCTTTCGGCGACAAATTTTTTGTTGAGGATAAAGTGGATGATTGTTTTTATGAGCTGGGCGACGAGCCAGCCGGTTACTGCTGAAACAAATATCGGATTGCGCAATAATTCATATAAAAAACCGTTCATAATTCTTATCACATCCCTTTCATATATTGCGCGATAGCATCGTGCCAGTCTGCAAAACGATAATCGCTTGTCAGCTCTAGCATGTAATTTCGTAAGATGGAATAGGCCGGCCGTGCCACCTGGGCGCCAAATTCTTCTGTAGTGATTCTTTCTACTGCGGTATTTTTGCCGCCTAGCTTGAAGATTTCTTCGGCAAAATCAGCCCAGCTGCAGCTTCCTTCACAGGTTCCATGGAACAGACCGTAGTTATCTGTGGGGAGCAGATAAGCAATCAGTTTGGCTAATTCTTTCGTGCTGGTCGGCGAGCCCACTTGATCGGATACTACTCTGACCTTGTCGTGTGATTCGGACAAGCGCAGCATCGTCTTGACGAAATTATTGCCGTCGCCATACAGCCACGCGGTTCGGATAATAGAATAACGGCTTCCATATCTTTCGACAAAATGCTCTCCGGCTAATTTGCTGGCGCCATATACCCCTATCGGTCCGGTGGGGTCAAACTCCGTATAAGGCCTAGTTCCGTTGCCATCAAAGACATAGTCAGTAGAAATATGCATCAGTCTGGCTCCGGTTTCTGCCGCGGCGATACTTAAGTTTCTTGGGCCGATGGCATTGATCTTGTAAGCATTTTCTACATCGGTTTCACAGGCTTCGACCGCTGTATGTGCCGCACAGTTGATAATGGCAAAAGGCTTCACCTGATTAACAAGCTCCATGACCTTGTTAATATTGGTTATATCCAGTTCTCCTACGTCGGTATTGATGAACTCATAACTGTCCTCAAGGCTAAGTTCTATATTTACAGCCCTTCCGAGCTGACCGTTGCAGCCTGTGATAATAATTTTTCTCAATTCGCCACCTCCACGGGAAACTAATATATTATTGCTATTTATTATTGCTATTTATTATTGCTATTTCATTATTGTGTCCCGAGCTCAGCTTAATAGCCGGACATGACAATAATGGCAAAATATTTCATGATACTCGCTTTTTTATCTTACCTCTTTCGCAATGATTATACAAGTAAATGTTTCGCAAAAATAAGTAATCCTAAAATAATAAATAAGACTATAAAAGCAGTGCCAAGCGCACTGCCTTCGGTTACTGCGGGCACATCCGGTAATCTGTTACTCTAGTTTAGGTAAGGCCGGTTGTACACCCCGTCAGTTGCGTAAATAAGCGTATAGAGCATAGATCTGTACGTAGCATACAGCTCCTCATAGTTCTGTTCCAGTTCTGC
>QMCD01000093.1_pt1 | contig 60819 bp, 52 predicted proteins | sample 1821841 | NCBI WGS metagenome assembly QMCD01 (sample SAMN01991225, study PRJNA193472) | Termite gut metagenome, whole genome shotgun sequencing project. | isolation source: worker | host: Macrotermes natalensis
CAAGGGAGTGAAAAGCGCTCTGCAAGGAATTTTTTATTCATAGTATCAACATTACGCTTCTTACCTCGCAAACAATTAAAGCCACTGAGGATGTTCATTAGGAATAATCTCGTTGCTGAACTAAAACAAATGGATGCATGGGATTTTAGGAAAAGTGGAACAGATAGATACAAAGACTTGAAAACACCAGATGAAGCAAAGGATGCATTTCAATCATATATTAATGAGTTGACAAGTAGAACTAAGATTTTATTTGATGACCAAGTTGGAGATGATTTGTTAAGAGCACTGTGTGAAATTTACAATAATTCTTATGAGCACTCAGAAGGCAAGAATATCTTATACAATTGTTTTGTTCGAAAATCCAAAAGACAATTCTGTTTTTCGCTTTATGATAATGGAAGCGGAATACCGCAAAACGTTAGAGAATACTTGAGGCCTCTGTTACAATTGCCAGATGAATTCTTTGATCAGATAACGAATGATGAAGCGACATTGAGATGGGCACTAAAGCCAAGGCACTCAACGGCAAAGTCGGGAACTGCAAGAGGGTATGGATTAGACGTTATTCTTAAGTTTGCGGAGTTGAATAAGGGAGAGGTAAGGATTTGCACAGGGAAAGTCTTATATGTATATAAGGATGGTAATGCAAAGATGCATAAATTGAGGAATACTTTTTTTGGAACACTCTTTGAATTGCATGTAAATATTAAATGAGTTATCCGAAAGAAAAGAGGAGATATAATGGAAAAGATCTTGGTCAAAAAACATGTTGGATCAGCGTTTTCGCTTGAAGATGTTGAAATAATGAAGCCATTAATTGAAGAGGCCTTGAGTAAGAATGATCAAGTAGTTCTTGACTTTGAGGGAATCCGGCTTTTTACGACTTTGTTTTTTAATGAAGCCGTAACCTCGTTTATGGAGATTTATGGGGTAGAGAATTTCGAAAATCATCTTGTTCTGGAAAATCTTTCAGAAACCGGAAAAGATACATTTGAACATTCTTTCCAGTATGGAAAAAGATTTTACAGTATGACTAAGGAGCAGAGAGAAGAGCAGCAGAGAAAAATGGCTGAAGAAATAATGGAGATGTGAGGCGGGCATGGCTAAAGCAATTAATATCAGAACTGCTCAACGAGTAATTCCAAATGGGAGTCCTTTCTTTATTGATACAAATGTTTTAAAGTGTCTATATAGCCCTATCCCATTGGGGGCAGGGGTAAAAGCCAAAGCAGGACATTATCTGCGCTTCATTGGGCATCTTGTGAACAGCAGACAAGAAATCTGTGTTTCAGTTATCAATCTTCAAGAATTGTTTCATGTATTTGAAAAAGTTTATCATGAAGCCTATTGTAATAAAAACGGCGACATTCGAGTAAAAGAGTATAGGAGAATAACGAGTGAGCGGCGCTTGGTTAGGAAAGGATGTAATTCTGCCATTAAGAATATTTCTGAACAATTCAGTATTGTTGATTGTCAAATTGAAAAATCAGATCTTGATGATTATCTCAACGAGATGGAAAATCACCTTTATGAGCCGATAGATTTTCTATTAGCAAAGAAGCACTTGAGAAGTGTAAAAGCGAATATAATTACTGAAGATAAAGATTTTGAGTCAGACGATAATGTGCAGCCATATTGTGTTATATAAACTGTAAGAAAAGTGAAATGTCCTACCAAAAGCCCTCTCATTCGAGAGGGCTTTTTTAATGCAATATGCATGCTTTGCTTAAAATTCCCCTCCGCGCACTCCAAACCCACGCTGCAGCCTTTTGCAACGGCTCTTACAGAGGTGTCAGTGTTCTCCCCGCCCAGAAGTGTGTTCCTTCATTCTATTATGCGATGCGTATTCTCATATGATGCTGTCGTAGATTTGAGTATTTCAATATCATGTTCCAAATCTTTCAGACGCCGCTTGTCCTGGATATATCGTTCTTTGCAAAACAGTTCTTCCTCGGCTCTTGCCAGTCTTTCCCAACGCTCTTTTGCCTCGACCCACTTTTCAAGGCCTATTGCGTCAATCAGCTTACAGAAATCATCCTTGTCGAAGTTCAGGAGACAGTATATCGGACTGACAGCCCAAACCTCATCTTCTGTTGTGACCTTTGCTTTTTAACATCTTGTCTGCATTTCTTCTAATGTCATGGTAATGTCCTCCTTGTTTTTAATCCTTACATTTGGTATAATAGGAGGGCGGAGGGGGCTGTAAGGTACCCCCTGCCCTGTTCTTTTGGTTCGCGGCGTTTCTCTTGCTGGAGTGGCCGCGAACCTCTTTATGTCTCGGTCTTTGCTTCTTTGTCTTGATTCTTATTCCTCCAATTAATGTATTTTCCGTTTTTAATGCGTGCATCTTCCGGGTACGGCGTATCACTGTCGATGACGTAGGTTCTGCCGACAAGAGTAGCGTTCAACCGCCCTCGCTCAACCAATTTTCTAACGGTTACAGGCGTCCTGTTATGCATTTTTGCATATTCTTTCAAAGAGATTAGCTTACCCATCTTTCGATTTCTCCTTCCGTCGAGCAAAGTACAACGCTGCTGTTGCTGATATAACCGCTGTGACTAATAGAAGGATTCTTACCCACCCATCAAAGAAAAGCGATACAGCAATGAAGCAGGCTGTCAGTACAAGACACATCAAAGTTGACTTTTTCATACTGCCGGATTATAATAAATGTGGTGGAGCGAGGGAGCTTTGATAGCTCCCTGCCCCTGTGGAGATTACCGCTTGTGCTTTGGTCGGCGTTTAGCGGTTTTCTTTTTGTCCTTTTTTATGGATACTATCAAGGCGATTGTCGCCACGACGTTTGCCCATACGGTAAGGACTATCCCCACCACATCTACTATTTCTATCCTCTCACCTCGTTTCTTGTCGTATTCATCTGCCGTGATTATATTATATATCTTATTAGATATAATGTCAATACTTTTTTGAAAATAAATTGAAATATTTTTTCAGATACTTTGAAGATGAAAACCCCTCGGACTTAATGTCCAAGGGGAGGGAGACAGCTTATTTGTCGTTTTTCTCTCGGATAATCAAATCTGTCAAATCACAATCCAGAGCTTTGCAAATCAGGTCAAGATGTTCAAGATTTACCCACTCTGCCATCTCATGATATAAATCGTTGATTGTCGAGGGGCGAATCCCTGTCTTCTTTGCGAGTTTCGACTGCGTCCACCTCCGCTCGCCAAGCTGGGTGGACAATAAAATTCTAATCATAGCTATGCTCCTTTTGGGTAGATTTTAGCTGTAATTGTATTTTCCGTTACGATTTGTTACAAAATAACGAATTCAGTTAAATAAAAAGACCGACCGCCTACAGGAAATCCTCTGTAAGCGGCCTTTTTCATTTTGCGGAAGAAACTGAAAGAAATGGATAAACCAAGAAGACTGCACCCCCGGAAAAATAAACTGTCGGGGGAAAAGTTCGCCTGGCTCTCTTTTGGTGGACTCGAAGAGGATCGAACTCTCGACCTCCGCGTTGCGAACGCGGCGCTCTCCCAGCTGAGCTACGAGCCCATATAGCCGACAAAAGGTATTGTACCATTTCCTGGAGAAATTATCAAGCCTGAGAAAGAAAAAACTCACAGCTTTTGGCTGTGAGTTTTATACTTTCTAAATCTGAAGATTAAAGACCCTTGAAGTCGTCCGGTGTGCTGCCGTTGAAGTTAGAAGCCGGAACGATTTCGCCGGACTTCACCTTTGCATAAGCCTCTTCAAGCTGAGTGAGCGTCTCTGCTGAAAGCTGCTGTCTGCCGTCTGCGGAGACATAGCCCGTTGAATCTGTGTCAGCATGAAGAACAACGTTTGCACCCTTGAATGTGCCGGCCTGAACAGCGTCGAGCTGACGCTTAACATTGATTCTCATGTTCTTGAGCGCGCTTGTGAGCATGATGTTCGCGTCGCCGTTTGCACCGTCGTCATACTGGTCAACGTCGCAGCCGATGACAAATGCGTTGCCGTTTTCCTTAACAGCTGTAAACACGCCGTTGCCCGAGCCGCCAGCCGCTACGAAGATTATATCGCAGCCCTCTGCGAGAAGTGCGTCGCCGATAACCTTGCCGCCGGCTTCGTCATCAAATGTGCCAACGTAATTGCCGCCGACGTCAGCGCCTGTAACGTCTGTGCCCGCATAGCTGGGAAGCGCGATGACTTCGGCAGATGTTCCGAGATGAGTGTTAGCGTAATTTACGCCGCTCTCAAAGCCGAACTGATAGTTGACGTTTGAAGGATAAGCGATTCCGTGAACGCTCGCAACCTTGCCTGTTTGAGTCTCCATAGCAGCCGCGATGCCTGCGAAGAATCCGCTTTCTTCCTCGGCAAACATCATAGCATAGATGTTGTCTGCAGGCTGGTCTGCGGGGAGCTCAACGCCCTCAGCATCAGCCGGGAAGCTGTCAACGAGGATGAAGCTCTTCTCCGGGTTCTCAACAGCGTGCTGATAAATGCCAGCGAACTGGAAGCCCGGTGTGACGATAACGTCATATTCTGCGAGAACATCCGCTGCCGCCTGAACGGAGTTAGCTGTGTCAAGCTCGCGAATGTCAGTGACCGTGGCGCCCGGATTTTCTGCGATGAAATCCTGAATGCCGTTGAAGTTATCCTGGTTGAAAGAGCCGTCATCAACGCCCGAGGGGCTTGTCACGATAACGATTTTCAAGCCGTCGCCGGTAGCGGCTTCGCTTGGTGAGCCGGGAGTAGAGCAGCCGGCTACCGCGCCGAGAACGAGCATGGCCGCGAGCAGTAATGCAATGATTTTCTTCATTCTAAACCTCCGATAATAATTAAATCTCCATTTCACCGCGCTTTATCGGCACAGTGAAGCTTATATGAAATTCATATGAATTTCAACGACATGATTATAGCACCCCGTGCCTCAAAAGTCATGTAAAGATATGAATTGAAACCGTTTTGAGACAATTTTCGGCATTCTCTCCAAAAATGGCAAATACCCAAGGCGCTTTTATAACAGCTTGCAGTTTACATAATGGGGTAAATACTCAATCAGAGGCGTTATTATCTCACAATGCTAACTGTGCCATCTTTCCGTGCAGGGGCAGGTGATTCCTTGTCGGTGTAACCGACTGCGGCAGCTGAGCAAATTGTGTGCTCAAGCGGTATGCCAAGCCCGGCAAGATAGTCTCTGATATCACTGTCATATCTGAGCCAATGAAGCTGATTGATATAACAGGTCCCTAAGCCAAGCGATTCAGCAGCAAGGAAGATGTTCTCCAAAGCAAGTGCGCAATCTGCCATGGCGTTTTCGTAATGCGGCTTATTTGAAGCGATGATCAGTGTGGGTGCATGATAGCAAAAATTGTAATCCTCGTGCTTCACCTGCTCGATAATACTGTGCTTGCCGGGGTAGTCGTCATCGGGAACATAGCGGCCGAAACCGGTGCGGACAAGTGAGTTAAGCTTAGAAAGCACATCAGCATTTTGAATTGCGGTGAATAACCAACTCTGGTTATTCCCGCCGCTGGGTGCCCAGATCGCCGCACCGAGAAGAGCTTCAAGCTGTTCTTCCGTGATTTGCTTATCTGTGTAACTACGTGTGCTGCGCCGGGATTTTATAATGCGAATGATCTCATTATCTATTGCCATACTTTTCTCCTTTATGCGATGCTAATTGAACAACGGATTAAAAAGTAAAACCCGCCTTAAATGCATCAGATGTAAATGCCGCTTCATAATCCTTTAAACCGTGAAGCTCAATGTCCGGCAGCTTCACGAGCCCGCGCCGGATTAAATTCAGCGCCGGCTCAAACGGGCCGCACCTGCTGCCCACGATTCTTATCTCACGCACGACGATTTCACTCATATTCACCTCGGCGTTACCTGCATACGAGCTTTTCAGCACGAGCGTGCCCTTGCTTCTGGTGAGTGAGATAGAGGTGGCAAGCGCCAAGGGGCTGCCAGTGGCGTCGATCACTGTCTCGAAATCCCCGGAGGGGGTTGTCGACGTTTCAGCGAAATCCGCGAAGCTTTTCAGCTTTTTCTCTGACAGCCCGAAAACCTTGACAGGCGTGCCGTTCGCGGCAACGACCTGCGCAATCATATATGCGAGCCGCCCGTCTCCCATGACTGCCACCTTCTGCGAGGGCGGCATATGCACAAGCTCCGAGATTTCCAGCGCGGCGGCAAGCGGCTCGCAGAAAATCGCTTTCTCTGTCGGAATTTCATCAGGCACAACATGCAGAAGGGAGGTATCATAACTCATATATTCGGCGAAGCAGCCATCCTTATTGCTCATGCCCGGCACTTTTCTGTCTGTGCAGTGATGCATTCTGCCGGTCCTGCAGTAAAGGCATTCGCCGCAACCGGAATTCAGCTCTGCAACCACACGCCTGCCGATAAGCTTTTTATCGTCGCTTTCCTGCACCATCCCGACAAACTCATGCCCCATTACACCGCTGAAATCATCTTTGTAGCCTTTGATGACCTCCTTGTCGGTGTTGCAGACCGCACTCATGAGTATCTTTATGAGGCTGCGCTCACGCCCGCCAAGCGCGGGCATGGGATAATCTTCTCTGTATACCGCCTTGCTTCCGTCATATATTAAGGCTTTCATATGTCCCCCTATATTTCGCCCGCCGCGGCAAACGCCTTGATGGAATCCTTCACGAGCGTCTCGAATGTGCCGCCCACTCTGTCAGCTGTCTCGTTTACATCTTCCGAACTCAGAAGCCCACCCAGGCCCGCGGCCAGATTTGAAATGCAGCTCACGCCGCACACGCGTACACCGGCGTGTCTCGCGGCAATGGCCTCGCAGGCGGTGCTCATTCCAACGGCATCCGCGCCCATGGTTTTGAGCATTCTGATTTCGGCCGGACTTTCAAATTGCGGGCCGGTCAGCTGAGCATAAACGCCTCTTTTCAAATCAATGCCGTCTTTGGCGGCGGTTTCGGCAATCAACTTTCTCAATTCTTCATCGTAGATTTTGCTCATGTCCGGGAATCGCACGCCGAGCCCATCGAGATTCTCCCCAATAAGAGGCGAGGGCGCGAAGCACGAAATTTGATCTTCAAGCAGCATGAAATCTCCGGCTTTCATGCCGTCCTGTATGCCGCCTGAGGCATTCGTGAGAAAGAGGATTTCAATCCCCATGAGCTTCATGAGGCGAATGGGCATGACCACCTCCTGCATTGAATAGCCCTCATAATAATGCACCCTGCCCTGCATAACGACGGTTGGAACGCCGTCAACATGTGCAAATATGAACCTGCCCATATGCCCGGGAGCGGTGGACACGGGGAAATCCTCAAGCTCGCTATAGAGAACGGAGGTTTCCGCATTCAGTTTGTCGCCGTAGCCGCCCAGTCCGCTGCCCAGAACAATGCCGATTTTAGGGGTAAAATCTGTTTTTTTGCGCAGGCTTTCATAGCATTTATTCAACCTGTTCATATATACTCTCCTTCAAAAATAAAAGCTTAATTATATAAATAGTATAGTTGCGGCAAGGCAAAAAATCAAGCGCGGTGAAAATCTTAGCAATTCCTTAATATTCCCTTTTTTCCTGTTTTTTTAACACAGCCTTGCTATAATATTAAAAGTTTGGTTAAGAATGAAATGAGACTTTTATACGGAGGAGGCAAAATGATGCAGGAAATTCTAGTGGCCAAAAACCTGAAGAAAACCTTCAGGCTTTCGGCAAAGCAGAGGCAGATTGAAAAGACGTCTCTCTACGAAAGGATAGCCGTGAGCGACCTTTCATTTACAGCGAACGAAGGGGAGATTTTCGGGCTTCTCGGACCCAACGGCGCGGGCAAGACGACGACGCTTCGTATGCTCGCCACGCTCATCGCGCCTGACAGCGGCGACGCATTCGTGGACGGCGCAAGCATAGTGAGCGACCCAGAGGGCGTGCGCAGCAAGGTGGGCTTTCTCACGAGCGAGCTGAGGCTTGAGGACTACTTCACGCCGAATTATCTGTTTGACTTTTTCTCGTCGCTTCATAATGTTGAGCCGCAGAAGATGGAGCAGCGCAAGAAAATGCTCTTTGAAAAGTTCGGGGTGGATAAGTTCGCGGAAGTCAAGGTGGCGAATCTGTCAACGGGCATGAAGCAGAAGCTTTCGATAATCATCTCTGTTGTGCATGACCCGAAAATCATCATCTTTGACGAGCCGACCAACGGCCTTGACGTTCTCACAGCCAAGGTGGTGACGGATTTTCTTTTGGAGCTTAAAGCGCAGGGCAAAACGATTATCCTCTCAACTCATATATTCAGCCTTGTTGAGAAGGTGTGTGATACCGTCGGCGTGATTATAAACGGCAAGATGGTGGCCTGCGATACGGTAAAAGAGCTGACGAAAGAGAAAAACCTTGAAGATAAATTCTTCGATTTATACGTGCAGGAGGAGGGCGCTTCATATGAATAAGACATTTATAATCGCAAAGAAGGAGCTTTATCGTTTCTTTACTGACAGACGCCTGCTTTTTTCAACAGTTCTGCTGCCGGGTTTAATGGTATATATTATTTACACGTTTATGGGCTCGGCGTTTTCTTCCATGTTCGGGCAGGGAGCGGAGGCGCCGCGTGTGCTTTCGGTGAATACTCCGGCTTCGATAACGGCAATCGCAGCAGAGCCGCAGTATGGGTTTGGAATTATCGACATAGACAGCGAGGAAGACGGCAAGAATGAAATCATAAACAAGACCGCGGATATTCTGATGGTCTTCCCCGCCGATTTTGATGAGGCTGTTGCCGCTTACGAGAACGCAAGCGGCGGACTCGCACCGGATGTGGCAGTTTATTACGAAGGCTCTGACACGGCCGCCACTGCGGTGTATTCGTCGATTATCGGAATGCTTGAAGAATATGAGGGGCGCATAGCGAACAAGTTTGATGTCAACCGTGATAACGCCGAAGCAGACCTCTCCGGCGGGGGCGGGAACGTCGGCGCACAGATGATGTCTTCGCTGTTGCCGTTGCTGCTGATTATATTCCTGTTTACGGCATGTATGTCCGTCGTGCCTGATTCATTTGCGGGCGAGAAGGAAAGAGGCACAATCGCCACGCTGCTGATAACCCCGGTAAAGAGAAGCGGGCTCGTCATGGGCAAGATTATCGCCCTGGGTATCATCGCGCTGTGCAGCGGGATTTCCAGCTTCGTCGGCACATTCCTCTCTCTGCCGAATCTCATGAACGTGGGCGGAGAGGAAGCGAGCCTTGAACTGACGGCATACAGTGTGGAGGATTACTTATTTCTGCTGCTGATAATCATCAGCACACTGCTGATGCTCGTCTCATTGCTTTCAATAGTCTCGGCGTATGCCAAGACGGTTAAAGAGGCCACGACGCTTGCAACGCCGCTTATGATTGTTATCATGCTGGTGGGCGTTACGGCGATGTTCGGAGGCGGCGGTGCGCAGACCGATTTCTGGTACTACCTGATTCCGGCATACAACAGCGTGCAGAGCATGGTGGGAATCTTCGGCGGCGAGTTCAATTTGGTGAATACCATTATCGCGGTTTGCTCGAACGTCGTATATACAGGGCTGTTCCTCGTCATCATCACAAAGATGTATAACAGCGAAAGGATTATCTTCGCAAGGTAAAGGATATTGGCGCTACAGGATAGGGTCGTACAGGCCGAAAGCCGATATTCATGACGATATTGTGACAATAGAGATTATCAGTGCCGGGCACAGAAGCGGCATTTATAATAATGACTGAAGAATACTTTGAAAGGAAATCATTTTATGACTCCCCAGTACGCTTAATTTTCAATTGAATAGAGAAAACACCCATCGGCCGCGGCCTTTGGCTTGTTTTCTATACAAACTTGAGAATTAAGCTGTCAATCATAGTGTCTATGAGCCGGCCTTATTTTGAGGTCGGCTTTTTTATGGTTGAGCGGAAACGGGGATAAAATGACAATCAAAAAATTAAGCTGGGTGGTAGAATTTACCGGCTGCCCGGCGATAATAAAGCGCTGCCCCAAATGCGGGGAGAAGATGAGGTTCATCTGCAGTGAGGATTTCAGAATAAATGCCAATAAGAACAAGCTGGATGTATGGCTTATATACAGATGTGAAAAATGCAAGGCTACGCACAACCGCGAGATTTACTCGAGGGTGAACCCGAAAAGCCTTGGCAGAGAGGAATTTCTGCTTATGCAGAGCAATGACGGCTCAACCGCCAGAAAATATGCCTTTGATAAAAGCCTCGGCGCAGGGAAAGCTGAGCTTGATTACAGCAGAGTGGAGTTTAACATTACAGGCGAAAATGCCGATGTTTCGTGTCCTGCGGAGATAAAAATCACGGCGCCTTTCGCGGCGGACGTGAAGCTTATCTCGATTATTAAAGGCAAGTTCACGCAGAACGGCGAGCCTGTCTCGCAGAGCGGACTTCTGCGCCTGTTTGATGACGGCATAATCACACTTGAGGGTTATGAAATCGGCAAAGCAAAGCTCAAGAAAGAGATGATTATAATGGTGAATTCCGGCATTGCAATGTGACACTAAAAAAAGTATAATTGAGTCTGGAGGGGGTGAAATATGGATTGGACGGTTCTCTTTATAGGCGGGCCTTCGGGCGCGGGGAAGTCAAGCATTGCCTATGAGCTGGCAAGGCATTACGGCGTTAACGTCGTTGAGGCTGATGACATTCATCAAGCGCTTGAAGCGATGATGACAGCGGAGCAGCTTCTCTTGATGCACTATTGGAAAAACGGCAGAGACTGGCGGGCGGCCGGCGCCGATGAAAACGTAAAATGGCTTCGCGGCGTAGGCTGTGAGATGATGCCCGCCTTGAAAGCGGTGGCCGAAAGGCATATCGTAGACGATTTACCCGTAATCATTGAGGGAGATTTCATTCACCCTGAGCTCGCCATGTCTTTTGAAAGCCCGAGGGTGAAAACGGTTTTCATCGTCGAGGCAGAAAAGGAGCAGCTAATCAAAAACTATCTTGCACGTGAGGGCGGCGAAGAGCAAAGCTACAGGGCGGAAATCAGCGTGAAGCACGGAAACTGGCTGAAAGAGGTCTGCGGAAAAGCCGGCATACCCGTTATTGAAGCGCGCCCGTGGGAGACGGCGAAAGACAGAGTTATTGAAAGCTTATCGTAAAATAAAAGGAGAGAGAAGATGAAACTGCACGCGACGTGTCTGCAGACACACAATATAGATAAAATGGCGGCCTTCTATGAAAGAGTTTTTGGCTATGCGCCGACCATAGACGGCGGGGTGGATTTTCGCTTCCTTGAGCATCAGCTCGTCGTCTTTAAGCTTGAGGAAAATGAACCTCAAACCACAGCGGTGGCGCTGATTTACAACACTGAAAATGTTGACGAAGAATTCTCGAGGCTGCACGCCATGGGAATGGCTGATGCCGCCCCTACGGATAAGCCGTGGGGGGTGAGGTCGTTCATGATAAATGACCCTGATGGGAACACGCTGAGCTTTATGAAGCAGCTATGAAGGAACTGAAATTTTCAAGAAGGGCTATTTTCACATAAAATACAATGGAGTATAAGCAAACAGGAGAACAGAATGAAGAGAATAAGTGACAGAGTGACGTGGGTTGGAAAAATTGACTGGGAGCTGAGGCATTTTCACGGAGACGAGTATGAAACACACGAAGGTTCGTCATATAACTCATATCTCATAAGAGACGAAAAGGTGGCGCTGGTTGACACCGTTTGGAAGCCGTTTGATAAAGAGTGGCTTGAAAAGCTCAAGGCTGAAATTGACTTGGGAGAGATTGACTATATCATCTCTCTGCATGGCGAGGTAGACCACTCCGGCGCGTTCAAGGAGCTTATGCGGGAGATTCCCGACACCCCGATTTACATCACCGCGAACGGCGTGATTTCCAGCAAGGGGCAGTATCATCAAGACTGGAACTTCGTGCCCGTGAAAACGGGCGATAAGCTTTCTCTCGGCGAGACGGAGCTGACCTTCATCGAAGCCAGAATGCTGCATTGGCCGGATACGATGTTCGCTTTCTTAAGCGGCGAGAACGCGCTTTTCAGCTCTGACGGCTTCGGCCAGCATCTCGCGAGCGAAGCGCTGTATGCAGACCTCGTTGACCAATGCTCTCTTTGGAAGGAAGCCCTGAAATATTACGCAAATATCCTTACGCCGTTCAGCGTGATGGTGAAGAACAAGATAAATGAAATCCTTGCGATGGAGCTGCCGATAGAAAAGCTCTACACGAGCCACGGGCTGCTCTGGAGAGAGAATATCGGCGAGATTATCGGGAAATACCTTGAATGGGCAGATGACTATCAAGAGGACAGAATCGCAATAGTCTACGACACTATGTGGGAAAGCACGCGCAAGATGGCCGATGCCATTGCCGAGGGAATCCGAGAGGCTTCCCCCGAGACAGAGGTCAGCATCATAAGCACCTCTAAAACGGACAAAAGTGACGTAATAGCGGAGGTGTTCCGCTCAAAGGCGATTTTGCTGGGCTCTCCCACAGTGAATAACGGCATTCTTTATTCAACCTCCGGCATACTGGAAATGATTAAAGGCTTGAAGTTGAAAAAGAAAAAAGCAGCGGCGTTCGGCAGCTACGGCTGGTCCGGCGAGGCCGTGAAGATTATGACGGAGAAGCTGAGAGAAGCAGGGCTTGACGCAGTGAATGACGGAGTTCGCGTTCAGTGGACTCCCGACGAAGGCATGACGCAGGAGCTTCGCAAATTCGGTAAGGATTTTGCGAATTCAGTGAAATGATGAGGCGCATTATGAGCAGGAGAATCGGCGTAATTACAGGAAGCCTTAGGAGAGACGCGTACACAAAGCAGATAGCAGAATATTTAATTAACTCGGCGCCCGAAGGCATTGAGCTTTCAATAATTGATATATCTGACCTCCCGCTTTACAACCAAGACTTTGATGAAAGCCCCGATGAGCCGCTAAGCTATGCGCGCTTCAGGGAGGAGGTGGCCTCCAAAGACGGCTTTATCTTCGTCACGCCGGAGTATAACCGCTCAATCCCCGCTGCGCTGAAAAACGCGCTGGATATAGCCTCGCGCCCTTCGGGCAAGAATGTCTGGAGCGGCAAGCCGGCGGCTGTTATCAGCGCTTCTCCGAGCGCCATAGGCGGCTTCGGCGCGAGCCATCATCTGCGCCAGGTGGCCGTGGTGCTCAATATGCCTGTGGTGGCTCTGCCGGAGATGTATATTTCGCATGTCGCGGACGCTTTTGACGGCAGCGGAAATATCGCTGACGAAAGATTGAAATCACTCTTTGAGAAATTTTTAGAAGCATATTCGAAGTGGATAGAAAGATTTTAAGGAGGCAAAGGATGGATTATGGTAAATATGTTTTTGACGGCGAAAGAAAATATCGCACCGGGCTTATTGACTGCGGCGAATACCGCGGCGTGAAGGACAGGGAAGAGGCCGCCGAACGCCTCAGTGAGAACATCAAAAGTATGGATTTGCTGGCCGAGGCTCTCTCCGCGGACGGCAGCAAGGGGCTTGTTGTCATCATTCAGGCGATGGACGCAGCGGGAAAGGATGGCCTCATAAGCCATGTTTTCAGCGGGGTGAATCCTGCTGTGGTGCAGGTGGAAAGCTTCAAGCAGCCGTCAGCCGTAGATTTGGCGCATGATTACCTTTGGCGTGTGCACAAGAAAATCGGGCCTCGCGGAAAGATAAGCATTCTCAACCGTTCGCATTATGAAGATGTTCTCATTGGTAAGGTGGAGGATTTGCCGGGGAGACAGAACCTGCCGAAATCTGCGCTAGTGAATATATGGAAGAAGCGCTATCGCCAGATTAATGATTTCGAGCGTTACCTGACAGAGAACGGTTATGCCATCGTGAAAATCCATCTGTGCATCAGTAAAGAAGAGCAGTGCGAGCGTTTGCTTGCCAGAATGGATGAGCCGGATAAGAACCGTAAATACTCTCATGGGGATATTCTGAACCGCAGGGCGTGGGATAAATATATGAAGGCATACACCGACTGCATAAACAATACCGCCACAGGCTTCGCGCCGTGGTATGTGGTGCCGGCTGACAAGAAATGGTATGCAAGATATGCAGCGTCTGAAATATTGCTTGACGTGCTTAAAAAGTTGAAGCCGGAATATCCAGAGCTCTCTGAGGAAGAGCGGGAGTTCATGGAGGCGGACAGAGAGCAGCTGCTTTCAGAAAAGGAAAAAGATTGATATAACGGGCTTCGGCTGATAGAATGAGGTATTAACTGATTGGAGGAGAGAAAATGAAATATAATCCTTTGGGGAACACGGGGCTTGAGGTGAGCGCCATAGGCTTGGGCTGCGAGCATCTCGACGGCGCCGAACAGAAGGCGGTGGATTCCGTTATCGGCGCGGCGCTTGAAAGCGGCGTGAACATCATGGATGTCTTCATGCCCGGCGAGGATATTCGGGCGAAGATAGCAACGGCGCTCGGCGGCAAAAGAAAGGACGTGTACCTTCAGGGGCATATCGGCTCATGCGATGTGAATCAGCAATATGACATCAGCCGCGACCTGCCGACCGTCAAGAGATACTTTGAAGCCTTGCTCAGGAATTTCGGCTATATTGACTTAGGCATGATGTTCTTCATTGACTCTGAAGACGATTATAAGGGCGTTTTTGAAACGGGCTTCGCAGATTATGTTCTCTCGTTGAAGGAAAAAGGCGACATAAGGCATATAGGCTTCAGTTCGCATAACCCGAAGACAGCGATTAAGGCGATAAACACCGGCCTGCCGGAGATGATGATGTTCAGCATAAACCCTGTTTTTGACATCTTCCCGAGCGAGCGCTATGTGCTTGCCGATACGAACGAGGGCATCGATGTTTCGGATTTCACGCAGCTTGACCCAATCAGAGCGCAGCTTTATAAGCTCTGTGAAAGCAAGCAAATAGGCATAACGGTGATGAAAACGCTGGGTGCGGGGAAATTCCTTTCGGCGGAGCATTCGCCGTTTGACAAGCCGCTCACGCCAAACCAGTGCATACACTATGCCCTAACGCGCCCTGCCGTGGCAAGCGTGCTGCTGGGCGCGAAATCGCCGGAGGAAATAAAGCTTGACGCGGAGTATTTCAACGCGACCGACGAGGAGAAGGACTATACGAAGGCCATTGCCTCAATGAAGGATTTCAGAGGCAGCTGCGTGTATTGCAATCACTGCCTGCCGTGCCCGTCTGAGATAGACATAGCGGCGGTGAATAAATACCTTGACATCGCAAGGCTTGATACAGATAATGTGCCGCCCTCAATACGCTCGCACTATGCCGCGCTTGGGCACCATGGTGGAGAGTGCATTTCCTGCGGCAGCTGTGAAAGCCGATGCCCGTTCGGCGTGCCAATCATAGAGAATATGAAGACGGCATGCGAGGCTTTCGGGGAATAGAGGCAAAAACGAAAATGTGCGTCTGACTCAGGATGCACATTTTTTACATGAAAAACACGTGGATTTTATTGATTCGGGATTCGTAAGATGCTAGACTGTATAGTGTAAATAGAAAACGATGAAGGGGAAAGATTATGAAAAGAGCGGTATCGGTTTTACTTGCGGTTTTATTGATTTTCACTGCTATTCCTTTTGCGGCGTCTGCGGTAGACGTCTCAGCTTCCAACGGCAAGCTGATTATCCTGCACACCAACGACGTGCACGGCAGGGATAAATACGTCGAGGGAAGCTCAATAGGCAGAGCAGGCGTGGCAAAAATCAAGCAGACATATGAGGCGGCAGGTGCTGAGGTGCTTCTTCTGAGTGCCGGAGACGATATTCAGGGGGCGCCGCTTGTGAATGTTTCGCAGGGCGAAACGGCGATTGAATTCATGAACGCCGCGAAGTATGACGCCATGACCATCGGCAACCATGAATATGATTACCCCGCTAGCCAGCTTACAAAGCTTGAAGGCGAAATGGATTTTCCGCTGCTTTCTGCGAATATACTGAGCAAGAGCGATGGCTCAAACGCGTATACGCCGTATCGGGTTTTCACGATGAAAAGCGGAAGGAAGGTCGGTGTTTTCGGCCTCACAACGCCGGAGACGATGACAAAAACGCACCCCGATAACGTAAAGGACGTCACGTTTATTGATGGAGAAGCGCTGTATGATTTGGCACAGAAGCAGATTGACGCTCTGAAGGCCGAGGGCTGCACATTCATCATTGCGCTCGGGCATCTCGGCACAGATGTTATGTCTTCGCCGAATCGCTCGACAGATGTTATTGCAAACACAACGGGCATTGACCTCTTCGTGGACGGACACAGTCACACGGAATTCAAAAACGGGATGAAGGTAGGGAATACCCTGCTCGTAAGCACAGGTGAATACCTCAATAATGTCGGGGTGGTGACATATGACGGCACTTCGCTGAGCGCGGCGCTTATAAGCGATGACAGCTTCGGCAGAGACGAGGCCGTGGACAAGCTTATCAATGACGCATACGATGAAATTCAGGCGGAATACAGCGCGGTTTTCGCTACGACTACCGTCAATTTGAACGGCACGAGAGAGGGCGGAGACGTCACTTCGTCTGACGGCACGGTAATAGCGAGCTTCCCCGAGGGCGAGGGTAACCGCACAGCTGAAACGAACCTCGGAGACTTCTCAGCTGACGCGCAGCTTTATGCGGCGGAGAAGGTTACGGGTGAGGATATTGACGTCTCCATCGTAAACGGCGGAAATGTGCGCGAGACAATTCCGGCCGGCCCGATTACAAGAAATGATATGATAACGGTGTTCCCGTTCCAGAACACTGTGGTGGTGCTGAAGCTCACGGGCGGGGAGCTGCTGGAAGCACTTGAGGCGGCCTGCTATGCCATGCCGGATTCGCTCGGTGCGTTTCCGCAGGTGGCGGGTGTGGAGTTTGATGTAGACGGATCGGTGCCGTATGAGAAAGGCACGCGCTATCCTGATTCAACTTATTATGCGCCTAAGCTGCCCGGCAGCCGCGTCAAGAACGTTATGATCGGCGGAGCACCGCTTGATTTGAAAGCGGAATATACACTCACAACGAATGATTTCCTCGCGGCGGGCGGCGACACATACCATGCTCTCAAAGCGCCGTTTGAAAGAAACGGAAACAATACGGGATATGGGCTTGAAGAATCGCTGATAGATTACATAAAGAATGCTCTCGGCGGGGTTATCGGTGCGCAGTATGAGCAGCCGCAGGGCAGAATCACGCTGATAAATCCGCCGGTGAACACGATGTCGAAGTTCACTGACGTGCAGCTGAGCCAATGGTATTTCGCGGCCGTGAGCTACGTTGTCTTCAACGGAGTCATGCAGGGCACCGCGCCGGATAAATTCACTCCTGCAGGCACAACCACAAGGGCGCAGTTCTATCAGACGCTCTACAATCTTGAGGGTGCGCCGGAGCAAACCGAGCCTTCAAGCTTCGCAGATGTACCTGCCGCTGCGTGGTATGCACAGGCTGTGGCATGGGCGCAGAACAACGAGTTGACAGACGGCGTCGGAAACAACCTTTTCGAGCCGAACAGGCAGATTACGCGCCAGGAGATTGCCAAAGCAATGGATGCCTATCTTGAGGTCTTCACCGGGTTGGTAATAGACACAAGCGGCACGGATTTATCGAAATTCTCTGACGAAGAGAGCATTTCATCGTGGGCGCTGGAAGGCATGGAGGCACTTGTGGAGCTCGGCTTGCTCAACGGCTCGGCCGGCAAGCTGAATCCGAAAGGAGATGCCACAAGAGCCGAGCTTTCGCAGATTATGTACAACTACTCGAAGGTGGCATAGAAGTGCAGTTGATAGGAGCGCAGCGACGCACAACGTGAGCGTAGCGACGCACAACGTGAGCGTAGCGACGCACAATGTGCAGCGCAGCACCGTATGCAAGGGAAAATTTGAAAAATGTGTTGACAACTCTTTTATGCTATGCTAAACTATCACAAACAATAAATAAACCGATGATTGAGAGTGAGTAATTGCTTTTGGAACATCAAAGAGAGCCGCAGGCGGTGAGATTGCGGTATGGGAAGAAGCAACGAATGGGCTCATGAGGGCAGGGGGAACGGCGATTTTCGCGTAGTACCTTCTGACGGGAACTCGCCCCGTTATAAGCGGAGAGCGTATGCTTGTACGTGCGAAAGTGGGCTTTCGAGCCAATTTGGGTGGTACCGCAGGAGTAATATAACTCTTGTCCCTTGTAGGAGGGGCAAGAGTTTTTTTATTGTTTTCTCGCCCCAAAACCGAGAGAATAGAAAGGAGCAACAAAATGGCACAGAAAAACATTCCGTACAAAATTTATCTTGAAGAAAGCGAGATGCCCAAGGTTTGGTATAATCTGCGCGCCGACATGAAGGAGCAGCACGCACCTATGCTGAACCCCGCGACGGGCGAGCCGATGCAGCTGGAGCAGCTTTACCCAATCTTCTGTGAGGAGCTTGCAGCACAGGAGCTTGACACGACAACGCGCTACATTGACATTCCAGAGGAGATACAGAACTTTTATAAGATGTATCGCCCCTCACCGCTTGTCAGAGCATATTGCCTTGAAAAAGCGCTCGGCACGCCCGCGAAAATCTATTACAAGTTTGAGGGCACGAACACCTCCGGCTCTCACAAACTCAATTCCGCCGCGGCGCAGATTTATTACGCGAAGAAGCAGGGCATAACCAGCGTTACGACCGAAACGGGCGCAGGGCAATGGGGTACGGCGCTTGCGATGGCATGTGTGTTCTTCGGCATGGATTTGCAGGTTTTCATGGTGAAAAGCTCATCGGAGCAGAAGCCGTATCGCAAGGCTGTGATGGAGACCTACGGCGCAAATGTAACGCCGTCTCCGTCTGAGACAACTGAGGTAGGAAAGAAGATTCTCGCGGAGAATCCCGGCACGGGCGGAAGCCTCGGCTGCGCGATTTCCGAGGCGATTGAGGTCGCGGTGCACACTGATAACTGCCGCTATGTTCTCGGCAGCGTGCTTGATCATGTTCTGCTTCACCAGAGCATAATCGGGCTGGAGACTAAAATAGCGCTTGATAAATATGAGATTTATCCGGATGTCGTGATTGGCTGCGCGGGCGGCGGCTCGAACCTCGGCGGGCTTATCGGGCCGTATATGAAAGATAGGCTTGACGGCAAAAACGCGCCGTATTTCATAGCAGTTGAGCCGGCTTCATGCCCGTCTCTGACGCGCGGCAGGTATGCCTATGACTTCGGCGACACAGGGAATATAACACCTCTGCTGAAGATGTACACGCTCGGCGCCGGATTCATGCCTTCACCGAATCACGCGGGCGGCCTGCGCTTCCACGGCATGAGCCCGGTTCTATCGAAGCTTTATCACGACGGCTACATCGACGAGGCGCGCTCCGTAGAGCAGTCGAAGGTCTTCGACGCCGCGACGATGTTTGCCAGAACAGAGGGTACTTTGCCCGCGCCGGAAAGCGCCCATGCCATTTGGGCGGCGATTGAGGAGGCGAAGAAGTGCAAGGAAACAGGTGAGGAGAAGACGATCCTGTTCGGCCTCACGGGAACGGGCTATTTTGATTTATCGGCCTATCAGAGCTACAACGCAGGCACGATGAGCGATTATATCCCGACCGATGAAGACTTGCAAAAGGGCTTTGACTCGCTCCCGAAGATTCCGGGGGTGCAGTGAGGAACAGCTCGGAAAACAGCATAAAAATAACCGGCAGGCGTGATGCTTGCCGGTTATTTTTTTAGACCCAAAATGAAATCTGCGGAGATATTATAGTATCTGCAAAGTGTCACAAGATGGCGAATAGGCATTTCGTTTGGCGCCGTTCATAACGTGCATACATGGTTTGAGATGTGCCGAGAATTTTTGCGATTTGCTCTTGAGTGAGGTCATTGTCTTCACGCAGGTCACGAAGCCTGTCAATGAAATCTTTCATATATTATTTTGCTCTTCCCATAGAATTAGTTGACTATAAGATAGCGTAATAAACATAATGTACTTAATAATTTGCAGTGCTGAGGGAAATATAGTAATGCGTTATGCAGGCATGGAGATAGAAAAAGGAGAGCAACCGCTCTCCTTTTTTATGCTTTAACTCAAACACAGGCCGGATAAATGATAATCAACGTGCCGTTTTCGACTGATATTTCACTCTTTCTGCCCAAGAACTCATTGCTTACGCCGAGGGGGCAGATGCTTGTGAGTGTGGCGTTTTCAAGAGGGTATTTCAAGCCGCGCTCGTATACGCCTGTTGAAGTATCCGTGTGCGAGAAGACTGATACCGTTCCGCTTGCGTTTTCGGGGAAAAGCATATTGCAGTTACATATCGCCGTAATGACGTCATCCCGCCCGAAAAGGAAACCCTGTGCGTTTTGCCCGGCAAGCCACGCGAGGCACTGAATATTCGCGAGGGTGTGGTCAAAACGCCCGCCGGTACCGCCGTAGATGTGGAAGGTTTGAAAACCAAGGCGTAAGCCCTTCTTGATGGCGGCGGACATATCGGTGTCGTCTTTCTCTTTGGGCAATCTGATCATATCAATGCCGCTTGGAGGATTCGGGAGTGAGTCAAAATCGCCGATGAGCAAATCAGGCATCACACCGCAGCTTTTGGCATATGAGTAACCGCCATCGGCCGCTATCACAAAATCATGCGGGGATAATTCCGGCGAAGCGTTGAAAGGCTCTCCCGCACCGAAAATATAGCAAATTGGCTTCATATGGCTGATTATTCAAAAGTGACCGTGGTGCGGAGGAAATCCAGCACCTTGCTTGTTATAACGGCCTGCTTGAGGTAGGGCGCTCCATAGCGCTCTTCATATTGAGCATAATCCGCAGAGCCGAGGTTCTCCTCGAAGTATGTGGCCACGTCCTCATCAGAGGCGGTGATATTTTCCTTCTCGGCTATCGCCTGAATAACCAGAATATCATGCGCTCCCTTTTCTATGGATTCCGCGTTTGTTTCAAGCAAAGCCTCAATATCGGCTGAACCGCCGTAGGTTGCGAGGAACTGCTCAAACTCCATGCCGTAATACTCGGCATATTCTCTCTGCACGTTCACATATATGTCCTGATGCAGCTTTAAGAGTTCTTCAGGAACGGATTTAACCTCCGTTATTGTGGCGAAATTATCGTTGATATATGAGTTTATCGCGTCGTTGCGCAGCTGCTCGGACACGCCTTCTTTCATCTCGGTGATGCTGCTCCAGCCCTCCGCGGTGAAATTGTTCAGAACAAAAGAGTCAGTCAGTTCAGGCGTTGTCTCCTCGGAGATATAGTTTATCGTTGTCACGAAAACCGCATCCTTGCCGTTGAGGTGATCCTGCCCGTAATCCTCTGGGAAGGTGACGTTTACGTCAAAGGTTTCGCCGGGCATGTGGCCGATAAGCTGCTCGAGGAAATTGTCGATATAGCTTGTTACGCCGATTGTAACCTCCGTGCCGCTTCCGCCGGTGCTCCCGCCGTCAAATTCCACACCGTCAACGCTGCCGACATAGTCGATATTCACGGTGTCTCCGTCTGCCACGGCTCTGTCCGTAATCTGCTCTGTGGTGCTGAACTCGGCAATGCGATTGTCAATTTCAGACTGCAAAGCGTCGTCTGTCACTTCAGATGACGTCTTGGGGATAACCATGTTTTTGTAATCAAGCACAGTGACGTAATCAAGCGCGATTATTCCGGTGTAAAAGCCGTTTTCATCAATGCCCGTGCTGTAATACTGCGGCGGGACGGCGTTTTCGGTGCCGCTTGAGGGGCTCTCGGGATCTTCGGTGCTTTCTACACTTCCTGTGCTTTCCAAAGCGCTTGAAGATGCGGCAGAGCTGGTTTCTGCTGTTGTGCACGCGGCGAAAGACGCCACCATCAAGAGCGCCAAAAGAACGCTTACGGCTGATTTAATAAATCTCATTTTCATTCTCCTAATCATTATCCTGTCTTTATTCCAACACATTATACACTATATTTACTGAAAAGTCTCTTAAAAGATAATAATGCCCGCGAGTGTCACTTCTGTGAAGCGTCTGTGAATATGCGAAGAATTTTATCAAGTGCGGAAAAATTCATGTTTCCTTAATAAATATTTATGCTATAACTGCTACAATGTAGCGTAGACGCGAAAAAGTTGGTGTTTGGAGGAAAAAATGGAGAACCAGGTGAAGGAAAAGAAACGCATTAAGAAGTGGCCGATTGTACTCGCCGTGATTTTACTGCTTATAGCGGCAGCCGTGATTTTCATGCTGACACGTCCGGCTCAGCCGGCGGGAAATATCATAACGCTTCCGGTTGAGAGAGGCTCAATCAGCACTAATGTTGTCGGCACGGGAAATCTGGAGAATTTGGAGGCCGAGAAGAGCGAAACCTATGCGGCGCTTGAATATGATGAAATTCTTGTGGAAATCGGCGACGCCGTGAAGCCGGGCGATGTGATAGCCGCGGTGAACGGGAAATCCGTTACAGACAGAATAGCCGCCGTGCAGCAGGAAATTGATTCGCTAGATGCGGCGATTAACGCCTCAAGCAGCGGCTTCACCGAAAAAGCAGTCAGCTCATATGTCGAGGGCCGCATAAAGAAAATTTACGCAGCGGAGGGAGATGACGTCAAGGCAATCATGGCAGAGCAAAGCGCCTTGCTGGTTATCTCCATGAACGGCGAAATGGCAGTGGATTTTGAAAGCAGTGAGGTTTTGCAGCCCGAGGATTACGTCGAGGTAGTCACGGCAGACGGCACAGTCAAAGACGGCGAAATTGTCGCCGCTAAGGCAGGGAATTTCACCGCCACCTTTGATGATTATGAGGTTACCGAGAACGAGAGCGTGACCGTGAGAAAATCCGACGACACGGTTCTGGGCGTGGGCGAGGCATATATCTATGAGCCGATTGAAATCACGGCGGTTGAGGGCAGAGTTGATGAAATCTACGTCGATGTTGAGGACTACATCTACAGCGGCAGCTCGCTTCTCTACCTCACGGAAATTCCGAACAGCGGCGATTATAACGAGCTGACGGAGAACAGAAGCAAGCTTACCGAAGAGCTGAATTATCTCATCAGGCTTTCGGAATCGAATGAACTCACCGCCGATTTTGACGGCGAAATTGCCTCGATAAATATAGCGGAGAAAGATGAAACAGTTCAGCAGACGGCGAAGAGCAATACTTCAGCTGTTTCGGCGGACAATGAGAATAAAATAACCGGGCTGACTTATTTTCCGCCCGCGAAGATGCGGCTCGCGATAAACATTGACGAGCTGGATATTCTGAATGTATCTCTCGGGCAGCAGGCTGCGATAGCGTTTGATGCCATTGAGGGCAAGGAGTATGAGGGAACTATCTCAGAGCTTGATAAAAGCGGCACGGTGACAAACGGCGGGGCGAAATACCGCGCCGTGATTGAGCTGGATAAAACCGAGGAAATGCGCGCAGGCATGAACGCAACCGCGACGATTACGATTGAGGAGCGCGAGAATGTGCTGCTTATACCGATAATCGCCATAGTGGAGCATGATAACAGCGCGTACGTCTATACCGAGACAAACGCTGACGGAGCGCTCGCAGGTGAGCGTGAAATAACCACAGGGCTTTCAGACGGCGAAAATGTGGAGATAACTGACGGGCTTTCAGAAGGTGACGTGATTTATTATATGGGAGAGGACACAGGCTTCTTCGGAAACTTCCCAATGGGCGCAGGCGCGTTCAGGCGGGCCAACGCGGGCACAATGGTAACCGTGATGACCGATGATACCGCGGGTAACGAGGAATGAGCATGACGAAATCAACAGCAGAAGCTAAGCCTGATATGATAATCATGCGCAACATCTCGAAGGTGTATTCAATCGGCGGTGAGCTCGTCCATGCGCTCGATAAGGCAAGCCTTTCCATAAGAGAGGGTGAGTTTGTCAGCATAATCGGGCCTTCGGGAAGCGGAAAATCCACGCTGATGAATATCATCGGCTGTCTTGATACCGCTGACAGCGGGGAGTATATCCTTGACGGGCAATCAATTAAAAGCTACTCAGAGCGAGAGCTGGCAAGGATTCGGAACAAAAAAATAGGATTCATTTTCCAGAGCTTCAATCTGCTTTCTAAGCTTACGGCGGAAGAAAACGTGGAACTGCCGTTGATTTACCAGGGTGTGGGATATTCAGAGCGCAGGAAAAGAGTGCTCGAGGCGCTGGAGCGCGTGGAGCTGGTGCAACGGAAAAACCATAAGCCGACAGAGCTTTCGGGCGGCCAGCAGCAGAGGGTGGCTGTGGCGCGCGCGCTTGTGACGAGGCCGTCTCTGCTGCTTGCAGATGAGCCCACGGGCAACCTTGATTCAAAGACGAGCAAGGAGATAATTAAGCTGTTCCATGAGCTCAACGAAAGCGGCAACACGATAGTTCTCATCACGCACGATAACGACGTAGCAAAGCAGGCCAAGCGCAGCCTTCACATTCTTGACGGAAAAGTTACGGAGGTGGCGTGATGCTTTTGCAATCCATGAAGATGGCGGGCAAGGCCATCGCGGGCAATAAGATGCGCTCTTTACTGACGATGCTGGGCGTGATTATCGGCGTCATCGCGCTGGTTGTGTTGGTTTCGCTGGTGAGCAGCGCAACGGATTCCATAACCGAGCAGGTCTCAAGCCTCGGGAACAATCTTCTCTCGGTGACGATTCGCGACAGCAAGGAGAACCCGCTGAAGCTCAGTGAAATGAGCGTCATAGCCGGGAACGAGGAAATAGACATAGTCTCGCCGCTTTTGCAGACGAGCGTGTCCGCTAAAGCCGGCCATGCGGACGAGGCCGCTACGCTATATGGTGTGATGCCGGCATACTTTCAAATTCAAAATCTGAAGCTTCAATATGGCAGAGACTTAAAGCTGACCGACGCGGAGAATAATTCATATGTAGGCGTGATTAGCTATGAGGGAGCGGAGAAAATGTTCGGCAGAGCCGAGGCGATAGGAGAAAAGGTGAACATAAACGGCAGGGGTGTGACAATCGTTGGTGTGCTGGAGGAAGACGACAATAATATGGCTGTGTTCCTTGGCAACAGCGTCTCGCTGTATATCCCTTATACCGTGGCCGCGAGGATCTCCGGGCAGAGCACCGATGTGAACACCTTCTATGCCTCCGCAACCGACACCGAGAGCCTTGACGATGCCGAAGCGGCGCTGACCTCAATGATGAAAATCCGCTTTAAGGGCGACGAAGATGCGTTTTCAATTATAAACCAATCGGCAATTATGGACGCCATGGGGGACATCACGGGAATCCTCACGGTGCTTCTCGGCGGAATAGCCGCGATTTCACTTCTTGTGGGCGGAATAGGCATAATGAACATCATGCTTGTCTCCGTGACCGAGCGCACGAGGGAAATCGGCATAAGAAAGGCGATTGGCGCAAGCCGCGGCGCGATTATGCTTCAATTCATAATCGAAGCACTGGCCTTGAGCCTGATAGGCTGCCTGATAGGCATTATTCTCTCGTGGGGGATAATCCAAATCGCAACGCTTGCGGCGGCAGACATGGTGACCTTCTCGCTTTCGGTGGGCGTCGTCGGGATTGCCGTGGCGTTCTCGGCGGGGATAGGGCTTATTTTCGGCATCTACCCCGCAAACAAGGCCGCAAAAAAAGACCCGATTGAGGCCTTGAGGTATGACGGATAAGGGCAATTGACAATTGACAATTAATAATTGAAAATGAAGGGAATTATATAGGCGTTGCCCAACGGGGAGTGACGACCTCAGCACTCCGATAAGTGCAATTAACTCTCTTTTATAAAGAGGTTGCCCATCACATGCGAAAGCTTGTGATGGGCGGGTGTTTTATCTACGAATTTCTCATTATTTCCTCTGCAACGGCATCGGGGGAGATTTCAGACACATCAATTTTCATGGTGTTCAGCTTATCATAAAGCCGGATTCTCTCTATGCTGCGTGCGATAGAGTCGGGTGAACGCAGGCCGGCGTCAATATCGGCCTGAAGCCTTGCTTTCAAAGCCGCCTCGCTTATGACGAGAGAGAAGGGCTTGACCTCGCAGGCAGATATATCAAGCCGTGAGAGAAGCTCATCTATTATACCCTGCTCATGCATGACCCAACAGAAGATAACATGCTCATAGGCGCTGCAACGGAGGAAGCTTTGCAGCAAGAAGCAGATATTATCCATCACCATCGCCTTTGTTTCATCTGTGACGGTGAAAGGGTCTGCGTCCCAGCACCAGTCCCCGTCAAGGAAAATACTGTTTTGGAGCTTTTGCTTCAGAACTTGGCTGACGGTCGTTTTACCGGTACCCATAGTGCCGCCTATAAGATACAGTTTTTTCATCTCAGCACCTTCTCAAACGCCAGCCTCTCGGCGCCCGTTTCAAGATAGATGATTCCGCAGTATTCAAACCCGGCGTTTTTGAGGGTTTTCTGCATGGCGTGGTTGTCTCTGTGCGTATCACAGCGCATGGAAATAACGCCGTGCTCACGGGCGATGCCCTCCGCTTTGCCGAAGAACATCGCGGCCAGCCCTTTGCCGCTCTTCTCGGGGTTAACGGCCACCCTGTGCACGAAAGCGTAAATGGGCGATTCCGTTTTCCATTCGCCCTCGAAGATTTCAACGTAGGTCGGCTCGACGCCGACGTCCAGCGCCGCCGTGCCGATGACCTCGCCGTTTTCCACTATAACGAAGGAATAGGCGTTTTCAATGTCGTTGCGCGCAGAATCCGCGTTGGGGTAGCCCTCCTGCCATTGGTCAATACCCCTTTCACGAAGCAGAATGCGCGCCTTTTCATAAAGTGAAGCGATGTCAGGCACATCGCCGATGGTTGCCAAACGAATTTCCATAGTCAGTTTAATCCTTTTGTAAGTTTTCGCATTCTGTTATTGTATACTGAAAGGCTTGTATTTACAAGAGAAAATTGATATAATATACAGGTAATAGAAGGCAAGGCGGCGAATGCCGTGGAATATGCGAGCGGACAGGTCTGCACGGCAGAATGCCGTGAACCATGTCAGGCGGGGAACCGAGCAGCATTAAGCGGTTTGTTCTGGGCGATGCAGGTCGCCTGCCCGTTCACATATTTTACGGCTTTTGCTGTCTTTAAGAAAGGAAAGCGAGGTGACGGCCATGGAGAGCGGATACAAGGTGCTATACAGAAAGTATAGACCAATGTTTTTTTCAGATGTTTTCGGGCAGCCGCAGGTGACTGTCACTTTGAAGAATCAGCTGAAAAGCGGAAGAATTTCGCATGCGTATCTCTTCACCGGCACGCGCGGAACAGGCAAAACGACCTGCGCGAAGATTCTCGCCAAGGCGGTTAATTGCCTCAATCTGAAAGACGGCGACCCCTGCGGTGAATGTGAGATATGCAGAGGGCTTGAAGAAGGCTCGATTCTTGACGTGGTGGAGATCGACGCCGCGAGCAATAACGGTGTTGACAGCATCAGAAGCCTAATTGAGGAGAGCAATTTCACGCCCGCCACTGCGAAATACAGAGTGTATATTATCGATGAGGTGCACATGCTGTCGGTGTCGGCGTTCAACGCGCTTTTGAAGACGCTTGAAGAGCCGCCCGCGCATGTGATTTTTATCCTTGCCACCACCGAGGTCCACAAGCTTCTGCCGACGATTCTCTCCCGCTGCCAGCGCTTTGATTTCAAGCGGGTTTCGCCTGAGGACATCGCAGACAGACTTGAGTATATCACTAAAGCGGAGAATGCGGAGATAGACAGAGACGCGGCGGTGAAAATCGCGAGGATTGCTGACGGCGGCGTGCGTGACGCGATTTCAATCCTTGACCAATGCCTCGGCAGAACAAATCACGTGACGCTAGAGGTAGTCAATGAAACAGCGGGCGTGGCGGACAGAATATATCTGCAAAGCCTGATTGTGGCGGTGGAGCAAAAGGATGCGGCAAGGGCCATCGGTTTGATTGCGGAGCTTTACGGGCAGTCAAAGGATATGAACAGGCTGTGCGAGGAAATGGCGGAGTATTTCCGCGGCATGATGATAACCAAGACGGTGAAAAATCCGGAGGAGATTCTCACAAATGACGGCGAAGAGCTGAAAGCCATGGCGGCGCACGCAGGAAAAATGAAGCTCAGCGAAATCATCCACGGGCTTGATACCTTCGAGCAGACGCTCAATAAGATGAGATACGGGAGCCAGCGCACCGAGCTGGAAATGGCCTTTGTGCGGCTGTGCTCGCCGGAGCTGGATTCCTCGGCGGAGGCTGTGCTTCGCAGGCTTGAAAGGCTGGAAAGCGGAGGGATGGCGCAGGCTTTGTCGAAGACTGCGGAACGGCCGAAGGAAAAGCCGGAGGAAGCAGAGGAGATACCGGAAGAAGTAATAGAAGAGAGCGGGCCCGATGAGGATTTGTTTGATGATTTTATCCGCGAAGTCAAGCCGGAAGAGATACCCGAAGAGCCGGAAATAGAGACAACGCCGGAGACAGAAGAGACGAAGCTCGATGAGGAAAAGCCGCTTGAGGGGCAGATAAGTCTGGGTGGCGAAGAGCCGCCGGCGGCAGAGCCATCGGGCGAAACGACAGAATTTGCGCGGTGGAATGAAGTGCTTGAGGCGATGAAAGACCAGGCACCGAAAAGCATAATCGCCGCGTTCAACGGCTCAAAGGCCTATGTGAGCGGGGGGTATATTCTCATCGAAGCGCCGCAAATCGGCTTTGATTTGCTGAAAAAGGCGGATTTCAGAATAAAGATGAAAGACGCGATAAGGCAGGTGTCCGGGAAAAACTATAATCTCGGGCCGTATATGGGAAGGCTTGAGGAAGCTGAAGACCCGCTGGAGCTTTTGGCCAGAAGAATAGAAGAAGAGAATGAAGGAGAAGTGTGATGAAAGCAAGATTACCGCAGGGCTACGGCAAGGGAGCGCCGGGCAATATGCAGCAGCTCGCAAAGCAGGCGCAGCAGATGCAGGAGCATATGGAGGCGATAACCGCCGAGCTGGAGGAAAAGGAATATTCCGCCACCTCGGGCGGAGACGCGGTTAAGGCTGTTGTGACGGGAAAGATGGAAGTTAAGGAGATAAACATCAAGCCGGAGGTCATAGACCCGGATGACGCAGAAATGCTCGGAGATTTAGTCACGGCGGCGGTTAACGAGGCCCTGCGCGCGGCCGAGCAGGAAAAGGAAGAGCGCATGGGTGAGATTTCAGGAGGCCTTGGTGCGCTTGGCGGCTTGGGCGGCCTCGGCGGGCTGATGTGATGGGGAGCTATAATGTTCCGTCATTTGAGGCGCTTGTGGAGAAATTTGAAAGCCTGCCGGGCATAGGGCATAAGTCCGCGCAGAGAATTGCATATCATATTCTTGATTTGAGCAAAACCGATGCGGAAGGCTTTGCACAGGCGATAGTCGAGGCGCATGATAGGATAAAATACTGCACCGTGTGCTGCAACCTCACGGACAAGGAACTTTGCCCAATATGCGCGAGTGAGCGGCGCGACAGGACGATAATCTGCGTCGTCAGTGAGAGCAAAGATGTGTTCGCCTTGGAACGCACAAATGACTTCAACGGCATGTATCATGTCCTGCACGGGTTGATTTCGCCGCTCGGAGGAGTGGGGCCGGACCAGCTCAAAATCAAGGAGCTGCTGGCGAGGATAGACGGCGGCGTGGCGGAGGTCATCATGGCGACGAATCCGACCGTTGAGGGTGAGGCCACGGCGATGTACCTCTCGCGGCTCTTGAAGCCGCTAGGGGTTAAGGTGACAAGACTCGCCTACGGGATTCCCGTCGGCGGCGATTTGGAATATGCCGACGAGGTGACGCTCTCGCGTGCGATTGAAGGCAGACAAGAACTATAGGGGCAATTGAAAATTGAGAGCATGTAGGGAGCGACGACCTCGGCGCTCCGAAAAGGATAGCGGTTAGTTGAAAGTGGAGAGTTAAGGGCAAAGGAATTCTTTTACCCTCTTTTGCAAAGAGGGTGGCGCACGAAGTGCGGCGGGGTTTTTGAGGGCAACGAGAATAGATATTTAGATTGCAAGGAGGGGCTATTTGTGGCAAAGCAAGAGAATACGAAAACAATAGCCCAGAACAAGAAGGCTTACCACGATTATTTCGTTGAAGAAAGCTTTGAGGCGGGCATTGAGCTTGTCGGGACGGAGGTGAAATCCCTGCGTGCAGGAAAAGCGAATCTTAAAGAGGCTTGGTGCTCAATCGTAAAGGGCGAGATGTTCCTCAACGGCTGCCACATCAGCCCATATGAGCAGGGGAATATCTTTAACCGAGACCCGCTGCGTGTGCGGCGGCTATTGATGCACAAGCGTGAAATCAACAGGCTTTTCGGGCTTCTGAAGCAGCAGGGCTATGCGTTGATTCCGCTTACAATTTACTTCAAGGGAAGTAAAATCAAGGTGCAGGTTGGGCTGTGCAAGGGTAAAAAGCTCTATGACAAGCGCGCGGATTTGGCGAAGAAAACCGCTGACAGGGATATGGAGAGAGCGCTTAAAAGTAAGGGGTAAGCAATGATAATAAGAACGCCTAAAATAACGGTCAGAGAGCTCAAAAAGAAAGATGCAGAAGTTCTTTTCAAAATTGCAAAAGAACCAAGCACGTATAAACAAATGCCGGATTATTCCGAAGGGTATAAATCACCACAAGATTATCTTTGTGATTCAAGCTGGTTTCAAGATGAAAACGATTCAGAGAATCTTACTAAAGGCAGGTATTATGCGATTACTTTGGCAGATTCCGATGAAATGATAGGCGTTGTGGCGAGAGGTATAAAAGAGCTTTTTAATGAAATAGAGATAGGTTATTTCATATCTGAAAAATATCGCGGGAACGGCTATGCGGTTGAAGCGGTCAAGGCTCTGTCAAATTGGTGTTTTTCTGTATCTGATATTGAGTATGTGATTCTGACAATCAACTGCACCAACTGCCCGTCTAACAAGGTTGCTGAGAAATGCGGATTTGAGTTGCTCGAAAAGAGAGTGCCGGTAAACAAAGGCAGACTTATAGAGAAAGACAGTTATTTCTACTACAGGAAGTACAGGAGGAGTTGAAATCGAAAACCTTGAGAACATCGGTAGTGCCGGGAAATGAAACTGCTGAAAAGCTGTACAGTAGCATGGGATTTATTCCTAACGGCGAATTCGACGGCGACGAAAAAGTTATGCTCTTGGATTTGAGCAAATGAAAGGAGGCAAGCCTTTAATTATTCATTGTCCATTATCAATTGTCAACTGCATTTATATGGGGCCGTAATGGTTTCGACGGGGGACGAGAGTCTTAGTAAGCGAGCAGCGGGGCGGGACCGCTATAAAATCCGTAAAACAAATAATAAACGACAACAATAACGTTGCTGTTGCTGCTTAATTAAAGCAGCCGTTCTTACCGGGAGTACCGCGGCCCGGATAAGAGCGTCGATTAGCGGTGAACGTGATGTGGCGACGCCTTTGACCGCATCATGAATTAAAGGCTACTAAAGCGCACAGCCTGCCGCCGGGCGGTGCGCGGAGGGAATGTTAAACAGGCGGCTGCGCTCGGAGAAAGCTCTGATAATTATCTTTCGGACGTGGGTTCAATTCCCACCGGCTCCACCACGCGTCCCTTGGACGAACCCTCAACAGGTTCGTCCAAGGGAATATTTATTTGCCCCTCATATGCGTTGCAGTAGATTTGCAGTAGGTCGTCATAGAGATAAATGCGGTTGATAAATATATCCACCAACATTCTGCGGTAGTTTATGTCGTCGGGGTCGCCTTTGGCGAAACGCTCAAAGAAAAACTTTAACTGGTCGTATTTGAGCAAGGGCGCTTGTATCTTTTCTTTGGCGAGTTGTGCTTCAAGGTCGGTTTTTTCTAACTGGCGTTTCTCAATTTGTGTAGAAATAACGTCAACGACTTTACCTGCTTCAAGTGCTTTTATAAGATTATCCGTAGCTTTCTCATTTTCGTTGATAAGTTTAGTAATACGCTTGAGATTAGCAGTATTCCGTTCCTTTTCGCATTGTTTTTCTATGGAAACAGAGAGCTTTTCAATGTTCTCCGGCGTGAGGATTCTTATAACCTCATTTATTACTAAGTCCTCTATATAAGCCTTTTTCACGGTTTTCTTTTTACAAGTCTTACGTTTATTGCCGATACACTGATAATACTGATGAAACGCCCCGGTGTGCGAGGTTCCGCTAACGCCCGTCATGGCGGCTTTACAAAGTCCGCAGAAAATTTTCGTGGTTAAAATATAGTTATCCTCAACAGCTTTCGCGCGGGCGGGAGCCTTTTTGTTTTTCTCCATAATAATCTGCACATCGGCGAAGGTGGCATCGTCGATAATGCGTGGGATACCATTGGGGATTTCCTTATCTTTATATGTATAAATCCCAATATACCGCTTGTTTGTGAGGATACGCCGTATAGAGTTTTTATTGTATGGATTACCAACGCTTGTTTTGATTTGATTTTCGTTGAGGTAGTGGATAATATCAGCCATCGTCTTTCCGGCAAGATACATTTCAAATATCCGCTTTACAACAGCGGCTTTTTCCTCGTCTATAATAAATTCTTTGTTTTCATTAACTTTATAGCCGAGTGCAACATTGCCACCTGTGCATAAGCATTTTTCAGCGGTAAGGTTCATTCCGCGCCGAATTTTCTGGCTTAATTCAACGCTGTAATATTCTGCCATTGATTCAAGAACTCCCTCAATTAAAATGCCGCTGGCATCGTCGGAAATGTTCTCGCGGGCGGATAAACTTTGACACCGTACTTCTTTAATTTAGCCTTGTAAGTGGCAGAATCATAGCGGTTGCGGGCAAATCGGTCAAGCTGATAAACAAGAATAGCTTGGAATTGTCTTTTGGCGGCATCGGCAATCATGCGCTGAAATTCGGGACGATTTTCCGCTCCTGTCCCTGAAATTCCTCTATCAATATATTCGCCAATTACCTTGTAATCGTTTCTTTCGGCAAAGTCGTAGCACGTTTTTAATTGCCCTTCGATGCTTTGTTCGTTCTGCGAGTGCGAACTGAACCTACAATATAAAACTATGTTCATTTTTTATCTGCTCCTCCCTTCAAAAAGATTTCCATCATCGTGTTTTTCAGTTTGCCGCTGACAAGCGAATTGGGGTCAAAGCACATCTCTATAAACTGCCGTAATTGTTCGTTGTCGGCATTGATTTTAGGGTTGTAGTCATATAACTTCCCCTGCGGCTTATCCGTGCGCCCGAAGATATAATCCATTGAAACGTCAAAATAATCGGCATACCACAAGAGTAATTTAAGCGGCGGCACAGCCTGTCCGTTTTCGTAGCGGGCGAGACTTGGCTGATTACTTCCGCTTAACTGGCACAGCTTCTTTTGCGACAGCTTGGTGCTTTCGCGTAATTGTTTTAATCGTTCAGCAACCTCTATCATTTTGAAGAACCTCCGTAATCTAATAGCTATATTATATACTATTATTGTATTTGCGTCAATCCCTAATTTACATAATGCCGATTCCACGAGAGGGGGTTGCGCGACGCCATTTCTGATGTCGCGCTATCCCGTCTACGGCTATTTGTTAGCCGCGTTTTTCTTCTGCCACTCGGCGAATTCCTTTTGAATCTGCTCGTCGGCAAAGAATTTCTTAATCTCCGGCGTGAGCCGCCGGGCAAACATATCTATCTGCTCTTGGGTGGGTGTGAAGTCCGCTATATCGGTTTCGATATGGAGCTTCGGAGTAGTGGTTGACATTGATTTCACCATGCGGGTCGGCGTATTTAATTATAATTTTATACGTTTAACCTTTTAAGCTAATCTATATAGCCACCTCATTTCCTTTCTTTAGATTTTTTGTTATAAAAGTTTGTAGCAGACCACCGAAGGTGGGCTTAACAAAAATCCGATGCTCGGATTTTTGAGAGGGTTCGGGACGCTTCCCGACAAGCAAGTTTGAGTTCCGTGTGGACACTCAAACACTGCTTGCGAAATCGTTATTGATAGGTTTATAGCATTGAAAATGTTGCAAGTGAGGCTGTCCGATTTTATTTTTCAGCTTACGAGTTCATAGGTCGAATTTCAAAAATGAAAATCTCTAAAAATCGCCGATAATGAAATCGCAAGCAGTGTATGTGGCAGTCCAACTGCCACAACGGCTTGTTAGGGTGAACCCTAAGACCCCTCAAAAATCCAAAGGATTTTTGTTAAGCGTCACTTCGTTCCGCTACCGCGACTGCTACGCAGTCTAAAATTTGCTACGCAACCTTCACCGAATACGCAGTTTCAGAAAGCACAATAGTATTTTCGTCAGCGACACGTGAAAGCTCAATAAGACGCGCTGACTTATTCCGCATAAACCGACATACGATTTTATGCTGCGTTTCCAAAAACTCCTGCTGTTGTTTTAGCGTCTTGGCGAGCGCGACAGGCGAGATGGAGTATGACGTGTCGAGGACGGTGAGCGATACCGAAAGCTGTGTCGCCGTGCCCGACCAGACCGGAGTTTCATCAAGCAGGAAGTTGAGCAAGTCATACAAAATATTATCATCGTTGTCTGTTGCTTCCCCGATAAATTGCCAACGGCAACCGGTACTGTCGAACCTTAAATCGAACTGATGACTCTCGGTGTCGCGATTAACGATTGTGAGCCGCGCCATACTTCCGGTGCGCTTATTCTTTTCGAGGACGAAAACTCCGTCCACCGCTCCGGCTAACCCGGTGGAACCTGACACAAGGTTGAGAGGGTCGGCGTCGCCGTTTTTTCTTGTGTGAGTGATAAGCAGCAGGGTCAGCTTTCTGTCGGCGATGATTTCTCGGAGCGCGTCCATATCCTTATAATCTTTTGAGTAGGTACTGTGGATTTTTCCTGTGTTACGGACATACTGCATAGTGTCGATTACAACAAGCTTTGTGTCAGGATGAGCGTCGAGGAACTCCGCAAGCTGTTCCGACAATCCACCGCCGATTTTTTGCGCGCGGGTGGCGAAGTGGATGTCGGTAGCCGCATCGAGGTCGCAGTCAGGTGACACCTTTGACAGTCGCTCCTGTAATCGGGCGGGGTTGTCCTCTAACGCAAGATACAATGCGTCGCCCTGCGTTGCGGGGTAGCTCCAAAAATCATTTCTGTTGGCGACGGCACTGCACATATCAAGTGCGAGCCACGACTTTCCTACCTTCGGACTGCCGGCGAGGATAAATAATCCGTGGGGCAGTATCTCGCCGATGGTGAAGCCGAGGGGTGCGATTGGTTGGGTGAGCAAATCTTTTCCTGTGATTGTTTCGAGTTGCGGGGTATTGTTTGGCATAGGTTCGTCTCCTTTGTGATTTGATATATTTAATTGTAGGTGACCGGTTTCGCCGGTCGGTGACGGATTGGTTATCATCTCCCTTCGTGTTTTTAACTGTCATCTGTCATCAGCAAGCGAAAAATTCAGTAGTATCAACGCTTGCGGCGGGTGACAGATGAGCGGTGACGGTTAGACGGTGACAGTTACATCAGCTTCCTTGAACTTTTGGGCGCAAGGGTTCTTTAGTGTCGGAATACTTTCTGTCCGCCTTCCGATTTGCCCGGGCGGTAGCGTCTCTGGTACTGTAACGCACGACAGTTTCGCCTTTGTAATGTGGCGTTCTCACTCTCCTTTCCTTTTATATAGCGACAATATAATAAATGCCATTAAATTGTCGTCTAAATAAATTATATCAGGGTATTGACAAAAACACAATAGTAATATACAATATTATTTATACTGATAGATTGTCGCTTATTTCACTGATAGCGATTGTCGTTTAATGGAGGCAGCAAAAATGCTCGCAAGTGTTTATATTAAAGACGGTAATATCCATATCTACAATGAAAATCGGCAGTTTACAAACTTAGGTGGACTGGCTTACGAGCTTGGAAGACCGCTTTTGGATTTCGTTTGTTATGAGCCGGAGAAGTTTGACGACGGTTTCAATATGATTGCAAGCGCATTCGACAACGAATACGCTCATATTGTCGCCAAGGAGCCGGACTTCATCGCGGGGATAAAGGAAATGATGAGCGAAACACAACAGAGGGAGATATATGTGTATTTTTATCACCAAATGCTTATGGAGTTTATTTATACATATATTGAGTCGCCGCACATGGCGATTGTACAGTTAGCTGACAAAATCCCCGGCGCGGAGGACAAACTCGCGTGGGCGTTTAACTTTGAATATCCAAAATCGGATTCGCCGTTTATTGAGGTCGCCATATTCGCGGACAAAGAAAAACGGCTCTTTCGAGCCGCGAAGGATGTTGTGGCGTTGATGTTAGAGGACTTGAAACGCGCACAGGAAGCAACGATATTTGAAATAGATTTACTGCTTAAAATCCGCGAAACCGCTACAATAGAAGCTTCATCAATGGAATATCTTTACGCGCTTGAATACCTCCACTCGAATCAGTCGGGGCATTTTCATTTTCTCGGAAAACGGTTTCGCACTTTTTATGGTGTAACGAAACCGCCGGAGATTGTTGAGTTGTATGAGATAGACACAATAAAGGATTTAATTAGATTTGAGTTCGTAAAGATGATTGAACACGATATTTTCATAAAGAAATGTAAGAATTGTGAGCGGTTTTTCATTCCGCGCCGACGCGCTGACGCGGAATATTGTGAGCGTATTTTCGGCGAAACTAACAGAAAATGCAGCGAAGTCGGAGCCACGCTCCGATATGAGAAGAAGGTTGCGGAGAATCCGATACTTGACGCACACAAAAAGGCGTACAGGCGGTTCAATTCCCGTGTTCGTCTGAAAAAGATGACGCAGAGCGAATTTTTGAAATGGTCTGAAGAAGCAAGCAGAAAACGTGATGAGTGTATGGCGGGAGAACTGCCGTTTGAGGAATTTGTTGCGTGGTTAGAGCAGGGACGGGTGAGGAAAAGCAGGGGCAAGGCGGCGGAGACGGAAGTTTCTAAACATATTGACACTTGAAAATTTCATCGAAAAATACAGATAATTTTATATAATTACTTGTAATTTGGCATTATTTATGATACAATAATAAGAAATGTGTCGAACGAGGTGCTTGGAATGGCAACTAATCAGCCTGAAAATTGGTCATCAATGGACGATATTATTAAATACTTGAATGTGAGTCGGGAAACTATTTTGAATTGGATAAACGAACGCAATATGCCGGCGCACAAAATCGGTCGTCTTTGGAAGTTTAAATTTTCCGAAGTGGACGAATGGGTGCGTTCGGGAAGTGCCGCAAAAAAGAGCGAGGACAAAAAACAACCTAAAAGAGAGCCGGAGCTGCATTAGTTAAGAAATTTAATATTGTTGCAAGGGGGGATAATTTTGTGGTGCAAAGTCTGCATACGTGAAACTAACGAGGATATTTGCAATCGTTGTGGTAATTCTACCGACAACGAAGTGCCGATTGAAGTTTGTTGGTGTAGCGAATGCAAAGTGCCGATAATCAAAACAGTAGTTGATTTTGATAAAGATGTTTGTCCGATTTGTGAAAAGACGACATCTTATTTGTGTGCTGATTTGCGTCCAGTATTTCCCGAAGAAAGATTGCTCTTTGAAATATTACAGGGCAAGCCACTTGAATATATTGATAAAAGCGTTTGGGCGTCAGATAATCGATATTATGTTGATGGAAAAGCAGTCACTATCTCTAAAAAATCGTATAACAAATATCCTTTGGATTACATTGTGGAGCAATTAAATAAATATCGCAACTCGAATAACTATGATACCTTTAATGTGAACATTGAGAAATTTATTACTGCTAATAATACAAGACTAAATTATTTAATTGATGAAGCTCATACATTTATTAACCAAACGGCAAAGAACTATCCGCAAGAATGCGTGGTTGTGTCCTTTTCCGGCGGGAAGGATTCAACTGTTATCTCCGACTTAGCCATAAAAGCACTTGGCAACCCATCGCTTGTACATATTTTCGGAAATACAACACTTGAATTTCCATTGACAATTGAATATGCTGAACGTTTCAAAACATCTAATCCTAAAACTATATTTAAAATAGCTGAAAATACCGAACAGGATTTTTATAAAATTTGTGAAGATATTGGTCCGCCTGCGAGAATGCTTAGGTGGTGCTGTTCGATGTTTAAAACGGGACCGATTACTCGTGTGATTAACGATTTATATCCTGCTGATAAGATTTTGACTTTCAGAGGTATAAGAAAATCTGAATCCGTCAGCAGAAGCAAATATAATAGGTTTGAGGATAGTCCAGAGTATGCAAAAATACAAAAACAAGATTCCGCTTCGCCGATATTCTTTTGGAAAGATATTGAAGTATGGTTGTATATATTAGGCGAACAGATTGATTTTAATGCTGCATACAGACTCGGTTATGACCGTGTTGGGTGTTGGTGTTGTCCGAATAACAATATAAGGGCTCAGTTTTTAACATCAATTTATATGCCTGAACGATACAACAAATGGAGAGATTTTTTAATAGACTTTGCCAAAAATCTCGGCAAACCTGACCCTGAAGAATATGTGGATGTAGGTGGTTGGAAAGCAAGGCAAGGCGGTAAAGGACTTGCATCGTCAAAAGATGTTATCATTAAATTTACAAACTGCACTACCGAAGAAAACGCAAAAGTATATCAGCTTAACAAGGAAATAAATGATAGTTTCATTGAATTATTTATACCGTTCGGGCGGATAGCGCCTGAACTTGGTCGCAAAATTATCAATGAAACGATTATTATAGACAGAAAAACGAACGTGCCAATACTGTCAATTCAGCCGTTTGTAAAGAACGGATACGAACACTCGGTAAAGATTAAAACAATGAATGTTGCCCAACACGATGAAGTGCAACGAATGGTTGGTTATCAGATTAAAAAGTATAACGCCTGCCGTAAGTGCTTGAAATGTGAGTCGCTTTGCCGTTATGGAGCAATTTATATATCGGACGGTAATTATCATATCAATGGAGAAAAATGTAAAAGATGTAAGATGTGTGTTACTGCTAAATATTTAGAAGGTGGTTGTTTAATGCAAAGATACCTTCGTACAAGAGGTGAAAATAAATGAGATTTGCTATGCACGCTACATTCTTTATCCGTAAAGGTTGGCTTTCAAAAGGTATGCGAAACATAATCGCTTCACCCGATGTTTTTGTCAGCAGAACCGATAACCCTATGGATGTTTTGGGGATTGGTGCGAATATGGTTAAAGCATTGCGGTATTGGATGTTCGCTGTCGGCTTAACAACTGAAACTACATCAGGGCAACGAACACAAACTCCGACTGCTTTTGGGAATATTGTATATCAAAACGACCCATATTTTGAGGAAATAGGTACGTTGTGGCTTTTGCATTATCAATTAGTGAAAAACGAAACGGCAACTGACACAGAAGCTACTGCTTGGTGGTACTTTTTCAATGAGTTCAAGACGGTAAAATTTACGCGCGATGACTTTTTGACGCAGTTTGATAAGTTTCTTCGTAATAGCGATGAAGGTGAAAAACCGCAACGAACATTAGAGGATGATTATAACTGCATAATACACAGCTATGTATCACGAATGAAGTCTAACCCTGAAAAAGTCAACCCAGAGAGTAATATCGACTGCCCGCTTGGCGAACTCGGACTAATTGATATAGTAGGACAGGAAAGAAACGGAGGGCGGCAGAAAATTTATCGTAAAAGCACTCCTAAAAAAGACACCCTGCACCCTTTAATAGTGCTTGCAGTTATATTAGACAAAGCAAACGGTAAGACAGAAGTTGCAATATCTGCAATTCAAAATAATAACGGAAATGTCGGGAAAGTATTTAACCTCGATGTAATAAGCTTAACGGCATTACTCTACAAATTAGAACTGTTGGAATATATAAAAGTTAACAGAACCGCCGGACTTGATGTTATAAATATAAAAACAGAATGGACTTTCCTTGATTGCATAGAACAGTATTATAGAGAGATAAACGAATAAATAATTTAAGGGGCAAACGGTTATGAACCAACTTATCCAAATCGCGCAAGGTTTTCAGACATCAGTGAATATTGCGTATGATTTGAACAACGACAATAAAATACGCAATTTTATTCTGACAATGTCTGCATCAGAGGTCATAGAAGATATTTTGCTGTCAACTACACCAAAAAAGACGCAACGTTCAAGGATTCTTATTGGTGCTTATGGCAGAGGTAAATCGCATATAATCTTGGTTTTAATGGCACTCTTATCCAAAAAGGACAAAGACATTGACAGGACTTTGTTTGCCAACCTTTTAAATAAAATCAAACTACAAAAACCGGAGCTTTATCAATTTGCACTTGAGTATGTAAATAGTAGTCAAAGACTCTTGCCGATTATTGTTCGTGGTAGCAGTACCAGCTTAACACAGTCGTTTTTGGCGGCATTACAACAGTCTTTAAGCGAAGAGGGCTTGTCTGATTTAATGCCTGAAACACATTTTAAGGCAGCAATAAATCAGATTAAGAATTGGAAAGAAAATTATCCTGATACGTTTGATAAGCTGACAAAGTTGCTTAGTAGGTCAATAGAGGACTTTAAACTTGCATTAAATGAATACAATGTTAAGGCATATGAAGAGTTCTTGCAATTATATCCAACGCTGACGTCGGGTAGCGTGTTCAATCCGTTTCTCGGGTTTGATGTTGTAGAATTGTATGAAACTGTAACGACGAAACTTAAAGATAAAGGATATAACGGAGTTTATGTTGTTTATGATGAATTTAGTAAATACCTTGAATCAAGCATAAAGACTACTACCGAAAGTGATATAAAGTTATTACAAGACTTTGCTGAAAAGTGCAACTGCGGCAACGATAACCAAATGCACCTTCTGCTTATTACGCATAAGGATATTTCAAATTATATTGACAGTAACCTGCCGAAAGATAAAGTTGACGGTTGGCGCGGTGTTTCGGGGCGATTTATTCACATAAATTTACATAGCAACTATTCACAGATGTATGAGATTATCGCAGCGGTAATATGTAAAAACTCTGAATTGTGGGACTTATTTAAGAAACAAAATGTGAATAGATTCCACGATTTAAAAGACCGTTTTACTAAAAACGGATTGCTTGATATTAAAAATGATGATGAAATTACTGCCGCGGTAGAAAAGTGCTATCCTTTGCACCCGATTTCCACGTTCATTTTGCCGCGCCTTTCTGAAAAAGTTGCACAAAATGAACGTACATTGTTTACTTTTTTAGCTTCTGATGAGAAGTTTGCGTTGCCATCTTTTGTAAAAACAATGGGTGATGGTTTTTCTTTGCTTACACCGGATTTAATATATGATTATTTTGAACCCCTTTTTCGTAAAGAACACTACACAACAGAGGTTCATAAAATTTATAAATTGACCACCAGCGTATTAAGACGTGTTGAGGGTAAACCCCTGCACGAAAAGATATTAAAAACAATAGCACTAATATACATTACTGAGCAATTTGAAAGGCTTGCTCCTGTTGTTGATGTTATTGTTGATAGCTTCCGTGATTCCGTGGAATCGACAAAAGAAATTGACTTCGCGCTAAAAGAGCTTATTGATAGTGACTGCATTATTTATTTGAAACGCAGTAATAAATATCTCAAAATCAAAGAAACAAGCGGGGTTGATATTCAACAGGAAATCATTAAAACAAGAGAAACTATCTTGTCAAACAAAAAGGTGTCACAAATATTAAACGATTCGACATTCGATAGTTTTATGTATCCAACGGCTTATAATGACCAAAATGATGTTATTAGGTATTTTGATTTTAAGTTCATTGAAAGTGAAGACTTTTGGGCAGAAAAAAATTGGAACAGCAAAATTGCCAATAGTAAGGCTGACGGAACAATATTTGCTATAATACCTAAAAACCAAGATGAAATTAAAGATATAAGAAATACTATTATCAACGACAAGAATCCGAATAGCAGAATAGTATTTGTTTTGCCGAGAAAATATGTTGATATAGCAAATAACGCTATTGATTATGCCGCTGTAACATTATTGAAGAATGAGGCGGCAAGCCAAGACGATGAAATATTAAACGACGAATACGGAATGTATTTTGAAGACTTATCGGAAGTGATTTTGACTTTTGTTAATGGCTATGCTCGACCTGAAATGGGTTCGGCTATATACTATTATAATAGCCAAGAGAGAATTTTCAAACGTACAGCACAATTATCTGGATTGTTATCAGAAATATGCGGCACGCTATTTTATAGAACACCGCGAATAAATAATGAATCAATAAATAAAAACGACCTTACAAGTATCGCTATAAATAGTCGGACAAAAGTATTGTCCGGCTTACTTGTCAATGAATTGTCGCCGAACTTAGGTCTAACCGGAACTGGGCAAGATGTTTCAATTATGCGTAGCACACTTATACAAACAGGGGTTTTGCAAGATGCGGAATTAAATCCGAAAATCAAATTGCAACTTGAAAGTAATGAAAATATGAAGAATGTGTTGTCGGAAATTTGCAATTTCATTACCAGAGTAGCTTCGCAAGGAATTTCAAGTTTTGGTGAATTATATAACATTTTGACTGGTTATGAATATGGATATGGGTTGAAACGTGGTGTCATTCCTATATATATTGCAACCGTTTTACACTCCTACAAGAATAATCTTGTTGTTTTGTATAACAACAAAGAGGTAAAAATAACACCTGAACTTTTGAATGATATAAACGATTCACCCGAGCGGTATTCGGTTATACTTGAGGATTGGAATGATGAAAAGGCACAGTATATGGAAAAACTTGAAAATCTATTCGCTGATTTCGTCACAGAACGCGAAAAAGCATATAACAGTTTTACATACATTATATTTGCAATGAATCGCTGGTATTTATCATTACCTAAATATGCCAAAGAAGCAGCGAGAAAATATACTCGAAGCGGTAAATGTGAAAAAATTGATGATGATAAAAAGAAATTTATAAATAGCATCAAGCAATTTGATATTAACCCTCGGGAGTTTTTATTTGAAAAAGTAATTGATATTTTCGAGTATCAAAAATTCAAAATAGGCGTATATGAAAATATTAATGCAACTAAAAACGAATATGATACACTTGTAAATGGTCTGATTGAGTATCTTGCTTTTGAAGTGTCAAAAATATTTTCAAACGGAAAAACCAAAGGAACTTTATCGTCAATAATAAAAGACTGGCACGAGGAACTTAGCGAACGCACGATGCAGTATTTGTTTAGCGGTAACGAAAACAAGATACTTGCTCTCATGTCAATGGTTACAAATGATGAAACATTGTTTGTTCAACGACTTGCAAAAACTGTAACATATCTGCGTATTGACGACTGGAATAACGATACCGTGAATACTTTCTTGAAGGAGTTAGCAACATTCAAGAACACAATAGAAACATTTAACAAAAAATCGGAAGAGAACGTTAATAGCTCGTCGTATGAGATTATTTTTACCACAGCGAGTGGTGAAAAGATACCTAAGAGGTTTGAAAAAACCGAATATAGTAAACGTGCGAAGTTGCTTATGAATGAAATGTCCTCGAAAATCAACGAATACGGACAGGCTATATCAGAGCAGGAAAAAAGACAAATTCTAATAGAGTTATTAGAAAAATTGTGTTGAAGGCGGTGAGGTCTATGGAAACAATTTCTTATTTTGATAACGCTGCCACTACCTTTCCTAAGCCGGAAGAGGTTTATCAATTCACAGATAAATTTTATCGTGAGTGCGGAGTAAACGTCGGACGTGGACAACATACACTTTCTGCGAAGGCTTCTGCTTTAGTAGATGAAACAAGAACATTGTTGCTTGAATTAAATCATTGTCCTAATAGAACCGTTGTGCTTACACCGTCGGCAACCGAGTCGCTAAACTTGGTGTTGCGGAGTGTCATTAGCAGAAAAGGATTGAATGTATATATTACGCCATTTGAACATAATGCGGTAACAAGAGTGCTTAATTATATAAAACAATCATTTGAAGTAAATATATACCTCTTGCCTTTTATCAAGCAGGAAAATTGCTATGATTTAGACAAATTGGATACGGCGTTTAGAGAGACGAAGCCCGATGTTGTAATTATGAGTCATGCAAGCAATGTGTGCGGAGTTATTGCGCCCATTGCCAAGATATGCAGAATATCGAAGAAGTACGGAGCAACGAACATAATTGATATGTGCCAGACTATGGGACTTATCAATACTAATCTAAATAATGAGGATATAGATTATACGGTTTTTGCAGGGCATAAAACTTTATATGGCACATTTGGTTTAGGCGGATTTATTTGCAAAGCAGATAGCAGACCTGCGCCGCTCCTTTATGGCGGAACGGGGATTGATTCTGCAAATCCATTGCTGCCCGACGACATCCCTGCACGCTACGAAGTGGGAAGTCAAAACATACAAGCAATAGCGGGGCTGAATGCTGCGTTGAAGTGGATAATGAATATTGGAATTGAAGATATATACAAAAAAGAGAGCGACAATCATATTATATTGATTGAAATACTTAAACAATACAAAAATATAAAATTTTATTCGCCCTTAGATACCACAAAATGTATCGGGGTAGTATCAACGGTGTTTGATACATTCAGCAGTGATAATATAGGGCAGATACTTAGCGAACGAAATATCGCGGTTCGTACCGGATTACATTGTGCCCCCGACGCGCATAGCTTCCTCGGCTCTTTCCCAAACGGAACGGTGCGATTTAGCGTAAGTTATTTTAATAATAGAAGTGATTTTGAACAATTGGATAAGGCGTTAAAATATATAAACGATAATTTGTAGGGAGAAGCAGATGAGTTTACAGGAAATAGAAATCAAACAGTCATACCGAACCTCAATAGACAAAATACCGACAGACTTTTATATACCGTTGCTTTGCCGTGCTGTCAACTACAAAAGAGCCGTAGGTTTTTTCTCCTCTACGGTTTTAAGCAAAATATATACGGGTGTTTCTGCTCTTGCGAACAAAGGTGGAACTATTCAAATTGTAGCTTCTCCTAAACTCTCTGAAGAAGATATTGAGGCTATTCGTAAAGGATACGAATTAAGAGATAAAATATTGAAAAATGCCGTAATGCGTGAGATGTCGGAACCCAAAAACTTATTTGAGCGGAGTTGCTTGAATCAACTTGCAAATTTAATAGCTGACGGTATTCTTGATATAAGAATAGCGTTTACAGAAAAAAGCAATAACATCGGTATGTATCATGAAAAAATGGGATTGATTTCTGATGATAAAGGCAATACAGTTGCTTTTTCCGGTTCTATGAATGAATCGCTAACAGCGGTGTCTCTCAATTATGAATCCATTGATGTGTTTTGTTCTTGGAAAAACGAAGAGCAAAACGAAAGGGTGCTTGACAAGCAGGCGGCTTTTTCTGCCATTTGGAATAACAATGAACCTGATATTACTGTATTAGAGTTTCCGGAACTTACTGATGAAATTATCAAAAAATATAAATGTGAAAAAATTGAACATTATCAAAGCTTTGATGAAGAAATAGAAACGATGGAAGATAGAAAGTCTCGCAATAATAAAAGTTTTGTGATGCCTGATTGGTTTGCGCCTTACGACTATCAATCCCAAGCTATAGATGAATGGGAGAAACATAATTATCGTGGCATTTTTGATATGGCAACCGGAACCGGAAAAACATTAACAGCGTTGGGTGCGTTATCACGTTTGCATAGACAAAAGGATAATCATATAGCAACAGTTATTGTTTGCCCATATATCCATTTAGTTAAGCAATGGTTAGAAGATATAAACGCTTTCGGCATTCATCCCATTATATGCAATGGTACAAACCCGAAGTGGCGCAGGGAATTTATGACTGCTGTTCGCATATTTAACGCCGGAATAAGTGATATATGTGTTATAACGACTAATGCGACCATTGCAATGGATGATTTTCAATCCTTAATAGATAAATTGAATGGCGAAGTTTGTATTGTAGTTGACGAAGCACATAACTTTGGGGCTGCGAAACAAATATCATGCATGAAGAATTTATATAATTATCGGCTCGCGTTGTCAGCGACATTAGTGCGACATCACGATGATTATGGCACTCAAAGATTATTTGATTTTTTTGGAGAAATTTGTATTGAATATTCGTTGAAAATGGCAATTGATAGTGGGTATCTTACTCCGTATTACTATTATCCACTCATTGTAACGCTTGATGATGACGAAAGGGATAAATATAACATACTCACTGAAAAAATCGTAAACATTATGCGTAATTGCAAAAAGGATGACCCGCTCCCTAAAACAGCAGAGCAATTACTCATTGAAAGAGCAAGGATAATCGCAGGGGCAAGAAACAAATTGAATGTTCTTAAAAGCTTAATTGAAGAGAAATATACAAAAGAACATAACTTGCTTATATATTGCGGTGCTACAAAGGTTTTATCTTCAGATTACGAAGGCGGGAATCCTGATGATTTTGAAATGAGACAAATTGAAGCAGTCAACGATATATTGGGAAATCAATTGGGAATGTCGGTGCGAAAATTCACCTCAGAGGAAAGTTTAAAAGAGCGGGAACGTATCAAAAATGATTTTGCCGAAGGGGATATGCTACAAGCGGTTGTGGCAATAAAATGTTTAGACGAAGGTGTAAATATTCCATGTATCAAAACCGCATTTATTTTGGCGAGCAGCACAAATCCAAAAGAATATGTTCAAAGACGCGGACGTGTTTTAAGAAAGGCAAAAGGTAAGAAATATGCAGTTATATATGACTTTATTACTTTGCCGAGACCGCTTGAGGATATTATGAAAGGTCGAGTAGGTATGCAAAGTGAAGTGGGACTTGTGAAAAGGGAACTTGAACGATTAACAGACTTTGCGTGTTATGCGGAAAATTCACGGGATGCATTAGAGTTACAGGCTACTTTGGAAGAATATTATAAATTAAACTATAAGGGAGTGGAAGATTGTGAATATTGAAATCAATCCGCAGATTGTTAGACAATTGGGAATGAGAATTATGGCGGAAGAGCGTCAAAATCTAAAAAAGCTGAAAGAAAAACAAAGCAAAGACAATGTTATGATAGAGCGTTTCAGGAAAATTGTTGAAGAGGAGGTCAGAAAAAATGCTGATTAAAGAAATCACATTTCACAACTTTCGCCAATATAAAGATACACAAACCATTTCCTTTGCAACCGATGAAAATCATAATGTTACGCTTATCTGCGGGACAAATGGCTCGGGCAAAACTACAATCGCACAGGCGTTCAAATGGTGTTTATATGGCTGTTGTGATTACAATGAAACAGTAATCCCTAATAGTGATTATGTAAATGACCTAACTCCAAAAGAGCGAGGTGAGGTTTTTGTAACCACCATTATAATTCACCAAGATAAGGAATATACAATCCGCAGAACTTTGCGGTTCAATTTGCGTGATGATTGGACATTTCGTAAAAATGATATAGAAACACGCTTGAAAGTCCAATACAAAGACGACGAAACCGGGGAGCAAAAATCTATTGACTACAGTGACGGTCAGAGTGAGATAAATAAGATTTTGCCCGAAGATTTATCCGATTATTTCTTCTTTGACGGTGAGCGAATTACTAATATTAATAATTCTAAAGATGTAAAATCCGCTGTGCGCGGTATTATGGGATTAGATACTATCGCAAAAGCCTGTGAACATTTCGACCCAAAACGGTCGTCTTCGGTTACGAGTAAATTTCGTGATGCTATGGCTCGAAATACAGACCAAAAAGGGCAAGCATTGGCAAAAGAATTAGAAATTAAACAAAATATGCTTGAAGAAAAAACCGAACGATTGACTAATACCGAAAAGGAAATCGTTTTTTACGAAGAAAAGAAGGACAGGTTAAGTAAAGAAATTAGTGCTAATAAAGAAATCGGGGAAAAACAAGCAAAGCGCAAAAAGTTAGAGAATAATATCGAAATCATTAAAAAACAAATAGAAGATGCAAAAAAGCGGTTTAAGTCTGATTTTGCAAGTGATATTTTAGGTTTTTTTGCTGTACCATTGGTAAAGAGGGCAATTGAAGTTACGCAAAACGCAGACATATCAGGGGAAGGCATACCAGATATGGAATCTTCCTCTATTGATGCAATTATCAAGCGCGATTATTGCCTTTGCGGGACAAAATTATCTACCAATCAAGGTGCGTTAGATTGTGTTAAAAAAGAACAAAGCCTGCTTCCTCCTAATCATATCGGCACAACATTAAGAGTTCATCGCGAAAAGTTTGAAAACTTGATTGCAAGAGCAGACGAGTTTCTTATGAAAATGAGAGACGATAATGTCCGAATTTTGGAAGGGAGTAAAGATTTAATTAACACCGAAAACGAGCTGAAGGAATTGAGTGAAGAAATCGGAAACGCCGATGAGATTGATGTTTCTAAATTGAATGCAGATTACAATCTTACATACACTTCTTTACAAGAAAAGAAATCTTTGAAAGACCGATTAAATCGAGAAATAGGTTCTTTGGAAAAAGAAGTCGGGGATTTGGAAAAAAAGATTGATGAATTGGTTAATGAAAGCAAAAAGAATCTTGAAATTCAAAAATACTATGAATATTCCAAAGCGATATATGAATGGTTTGAGGAGGGGTACGTTCGCAGGGAGAAAGAAATTAAAACAGCTATCCACGATTCTGTGAACAAGATATATAATGAAATCCAAATAGGGGGAGGAATTTTACATATTGACGACAACTATCATATTGATGTTGTGGCTAATACAAGTGGTAAATGGGGAAGCGTAAAAGCCGAAAACAAAGGAGAGTTAAAAGTAAAGAACTTTTCGTTCATTGCGGGCTTGATTGAGCTTGCCAAGGAAAAAGCCGCAAAAGCGAACAGTAGCACCTTTGATGAGGACGAAATGGATAAAGATATTGAGCCGTTCCCGGTTGTTATGGATGCTCCTTTTACTGAATTGGGTAAGTTTTATACCGAACAAGTAGCGAAAACAATGCCCCGAATTGCGGAGCAGGTAATTGTTATTACTCTTGAGGAAGTTACTGCAGAGGCGGCACTTAAAGACCGAATCGGCAAACGATACTTAATTGAAGCTGTCGATAATTCAAAGACCTACTCTACTGTAAGGGAGGAAAAATAAATGATTATTAACGATTATTATGTAAGAGGTACTCACGCTGAACGGATACGCTTTTTGAGTCAGCAAGCAAATAAAAATGAAAGTAACGGGAAAAATGGTTTTGGGCTTTTTACGGGTGGTATAAGCCTTTACATTCTTGCTCCTGTAATTGGCGTGTTGAAAAACAAAAAAGCGGACGAAAATACTGAAGGGGAAGATACATACAGAATCCACCCCGAAGCTTTCATTACCAATAGCAAAAAAGTCGAAATGGTATTTAGATTAGTTTTGTTGTCAGAGGAGAATAATTTAAGTAATGATGAGAAAATAGACCGAGCGTTTAAGTCAGATAAAAACTCTGATATTAGTAAAGCAAATATGAATTTATTTCATTCCTACTTGCGCGGCGGAATAGATTGGTTATATGAAACGATTTTTGATAATAATGCCACGCTTGAGGATGACTATATTGATAATTTGCTTGAAATGGTAGAATGTTTTTCGGAAGAATACGGAATTTGTGATTGAAATTAAGCGATATACGTTAAGTGTAGCGAAAGGAATGTTTATAACTATGTTTGATTTTGCAAAACTAAACACTTACAGAGAAAACAACCGTCTTGAAGTAAAAAAGGCGTTAGGAGGTTTGCCTAATTCAATATGGGAGACTTATTCCGCTTTTGCCAATACCAATGGTGGCGTTATTTTGCTTGGTGTTGATGAACTGCCGGATAAAACCCTTAGCATAGTCGAGCTTGAAAATCCGGAAAAACTGATTTCAGATTTTTGGAATACAATAAACAATCCACAAAAAGTCAGCCTAAACCTCTTGAATGACAATAAGGTTAAAATTATTGAGGTTGAAGGAAAGCGTATTGTGTCTATAGAAGTGCCGTATGCGGAACGAACCGACAAGCCAATATTTATCGGAGAGAACCCGTTGAAAGGCACTTTCAGGCGCAACGGCGAGGGCGATTATCATTGCGGCGAGGAAGAAATAAACGCGATGTACCGCGATAAGTCTGTCAAAACGCAGGATATGCTCGTTTTAGAAAATATGGATAACAGCGTATTCAATTACGATACAGTAAAAGCATACCGCAATCGGTTAATGCTTACCCGCCCCGACCATGTTTGGGAGGAATTGCCTCACGATGAATTTCTTTATAAGCTTGGTGCTATCGGTGTAGGAGAGGACAAAAAGCGTCACCCGACCGCCGCAGGACTTTTGATGTTTGGAAATGATTATGAAATCGTACACGAATACGGCAATTATTTTCTTGATTATCAGGAACAATTTGATGTGGATATTCGTTGGACGGACAGAATATATACCTCCATCGGGGAGTGGAGCGGAAATGTATGTGATTTCTATTTCAAGGTTATGAATCGCTTGTCGCAAACCTTGAAGGTTCCGTTTAAGCTTGTCGGTGACACCCGAATTGACGATACTCCGGTGCATAAGGCTGTACGCGAAGCCTTTGTGAATTGTTTGGTAAACGCTGACTATTATGGGCGATGTGGATTAGTTATCAAGCGCAAGCTGAACGAAATCACCTTTGAAAATCCGGGTGGTTTTCGTGTTCCGATTGATTTGGCGATAAGCGGCGGCGTATCTGACCCGCGAAATTCTGTACTGATGAAAATGTTTAATTTTCTGAACATCGGTGAGCGGGCAGGTTCGGGAATACCTAATATTTTTAGTGTTTGGGATAAAGAGAATTTAGGTGTTCCTCTATATGAGGAAATAATGGACGGCTCGCGCACAAAATTGACGTTACCAATCGAATGCGCAAGCGATAAAACAAAAACAAGCGATAAACAAGCGATAAAAACAAGCGACAAAAATGAATTGATATTGAGCATTATGAAAAACGGCGTTAAATATAAAACTAATGACATTGCGGATGCCATTGATTTAAGTCCTGCCCGTACACGGGTTTATTTGAAAGAAATGGTTGATAAAGGCACACTAAAAAGCGACGGGGCAAATAAAAGCAAGGTTTATTATTTACCCGGCAAGGGGAATGAAGAAAATTGCTATGAATGATGATATTGATAAAGGTTTTGCACAGGAAATAGGCGGCATGATAAAACAAATACAAGAGCTTACCAAGGAAGCCGTGGCACTCGTTGAGCCGGAAGTGAAATATATAATTCGCAATAATGTTACTGACAGCAAGCAAATAGAATCATTGCTCGACAGACTTCTCGACTACGCAGGAATGGACGATATTGCTCTGTTATTATTCAGGCGGATTTGCCGACATTATTATTTTATAAATCCAAAGGCAACGGCTACATATGTATATGCTTATCGGGATATGTATGACAGCGAAACGGATGACGAAGATGATATTAACGACTGATGAATTAGGCTGTAAATCACAGCCCCACCGTCAAAATCAAGCCATATGGCAAAATCGTGATGTGGTTCGTATTTGGGGTGATGCGCTCCACCACAACACCCCGTAGACAAACCTTTTCAGGTTCATCTACGGGGATGTTTGTTTTTTGGCCATCGTGCGCTTGCAACCAGGTGACCCTACCGAGCGCAAGGTAAGTTTAAGGCAGAGCGGAAATATGGATTAAGGAATAAAGCTATGAAGAATCGAGGCACAAAACAGCACTGAGCTAACCTTAAAAGGCAGCTCGGTGCTTCTATTTAGGAGCAACTAATGTCAACGGTTACTGTGAGTTAAAGAGGAGATAAAATATTTGAAGTTTCATAGATAATACATGTATATGAGCGCCATGAAGAATTTGTTGAAAATGCGAATAAATCGCTATAATGTGACCGAGAAATAAGAAGATACTAACAAAAAAAGCTTGACTAGCGTGAATATAAGGGATATAATAAATGTGAACGATAGTTTCGGTCATCTGTGCTGAAATATCACAGATTCCGAAACGGGGGGGTGATGAATATGATTGCATATAAAATGTCCGCATAAAACCAAGGGTTGACGCCTGCCGAGCAAAGCCCGGCACTGGAATTATGTGGACATCTCTATTATACCAAGGGATAGTAAAAAGTCAAAGAAGACAAACAAAATCTAAGGAATAATCGAGGAGCAAAATCATGAAAAAAAGGATAATGAGTACGTTTTTGGCAATTATAATGGTTCTGTCGCTTTTGCCAGGCGGCGCGTTCGCGAACGGAAATGTCACGCGAGAAGTGAGCAATGCACAGGAATTGCAGGATGCAGTTGCGGATAGCACTGTCGATGAAATCATACTGACGAGCAGCAGTATAAATGAGGAGGTACTTAATGTCATCGATAGATCCCTCACATTTACATCTGCAGTTGGAGGAACAACTCTATACTCGCATGAAAATGAACCGCATTTTGCGGTGTTTACAGAAGACGAAATAACACTGAGATTCAATGGAGTCACTTTGAATCATTCGCAGCCAACAGGAATCATGCAGAGCTCAGGCGGAATACAGCACAGCAGTGACACGGGGTTAAAAATCTACGGCGCCAGAATCGTTGGCTGTGGAATCGGAGTTAATTCAAGGGGTGACTACTTAGAGATTTATGATTCCGAAATTACAGGTTGTGATTATGGAATTCAAGCCTATGACTATACTACCCCGGGAAAAGAGCAGGCGATTTCGCTAAATGATGTCGATATACATGATAATCTTATTGGTCTGAACTTGGAGCAAGGTGAATATGATATCAATTTATCGGACACAACGATTAGATACAATACAAGTCAAGCAATCAAATTAGTTTCGGCATACGGCGGAACTATAGATTTCGAGGATTCTTCAATTGCGGAAAATACTGACGGCAGCAGTATGTATGGTCACGATGGAATTGGAATCTATGCAGAAGACAGCGGAAGTGATTATGGGCTGGGAGGAACTGCCGTCCTCACATTGAACAATCCGGTCATAAGCAAAAATATTGGGGGTGCAGGTTCAGCGATAACAAGCACAATGAGGCTGATAGTAAATGGTGGAATTATTGACGGGAACCAGTCCCAGTGGGAAGGCGGGGCGATTTATCTCCCGAATAGAGGCGACCATGAATTCTATGATACAGTCATAACTAACAACACATCAAGCGGAGGTGGCGGCGGCGCAATCTACGTGGGTAGTATCAGTGAAATGATAATGGAAGGTGTTTATTTTGAGGGCAACAGCAATGGTTTCCCAAAATCTCCGCCCCAAAATGTTGATGCACTGCTTCCGAATATAGACTATCTGCATGCTTCGATACACGGCCATCCGGCGAATGATTATGATATTTGCCAAACTTTTTCCGATACTGTGGTTACTGATGAAAAAGTAATCTCGTCGGTTGAGAGTGTTCAGGCAATTAACGTGCCGGTTGGAACAAGCCGCAAAGAATTGGTTAATATTCTTAACCTGGAAAGACCTGTAACTGTGGTGCTTGATGATGACAGCGAAAGAGTGGTTGCAGAGCCGTGGACAGTTTCTGAGCTTCCGATAACATATGATGGAGAAGAGGAAGGGAATTATCAGATAAGCAGCGTTATTTCAGTGCCTTATACTGAGGATTTTTCTAATGTCGGCAGGCCCGCGGTAAAAGCGGAGATTACTGTTACCGTAGAGCCGGTAACCACTATCACATCAATCCCGCCGGTAACTCTAAACGAGATAACGCCGCAGAGCTTCGTGCTGGGCGAAACAGATCGTCCGCATGACGTGGGAGGTGTGCCGTCAACGATAGTAGTGCCGGAAACAGTCACGGTCAATCTATCAGATAATACCACCGAAGAGTTGCCTGTTGAGTGGATAGTAAACGGCGATGAAACAGCAGAACCCGGAGTAAAGATTATTGAAGGAAATGTTGTTTTAGATCCAAACATGAGTCCGAAGATAGAGAACCCGGATAATCTTAAAGCTGAGATGGAGATAGATGTTGAGGCGGTGGAGTATGAAGTGATAACAAAACCGGATGAAGAGATAAGCATAGAAGTATATCCGGGAACAACACTGGCCGAGATAGAAGAAAAGCTTTCAGCAGAAGGAAAAACAACGCTTGACGTAGAAGCAATATCATTGACATATAATGATATTGTATATTTGTACACAGATTTCATCATTGAAGAGAGCAAGAACGGAAGCTACAATAAAGATGAGCCCGGCAATTATACAATCATAGGGTCATTTACAGGAAACTTCCGTGAGCTGGATGAATATCTCCCGGGGCCCATAGAAGTAAGTTTAACAGTGCTTGAACCGCTTGAAATAACCGGATACGCGGAAACGAGCATCGGAGCATATCAGAGCGTAGAAGCGGAGAATTTCACAAATATCCCGAATCAGGTGGAAGCAAGGCTGGAGAACGACGAAGAAATCCTGATAGACGTTGAATGGGATTGGAGCAACTACAATAAAGACATAGCCGGACAGCAGATGGTGATAGGAAGATTCACAAATCTGCCGAGCAAGGCAAGGCAAGGGGATATAGAGATATATCCGGTGCTGAAAGTGAACGTAGAAGCGGTAGAATATGAAATCACAGGGATGTTGAGTGATAACATGTTCGAAACATATGCGGGCCTGACACTGGAGCAGATAACGGAGAGAGAAGAACCAAAGATAGAGTATGAGATAACAAGTGTGACAGATGGAATTGATTTCACAACAACATACGAAGTTGATGTGCTCCTTGAGACGGATAAGAATCCGGACTACAATCAGTATGCATCAGACTACTATATTCTGATAGCAACGTTGAATCTGCCGTCGAATATCACATATGCAGACGGAAACTTCTATGACGAGGCAATTCTGTATACAGTGCCGGTAGACATAGAGAGCGTAGAGCCGGCATTTGCGACGACGAAAGATGGAGTAGAGTTTGATGATATTGATAAGCCAGCGACGGTGCGTGTGAATCTAACTAACGGAGAGTCGGTTCCGATAGAGGTAGAATGGGACGGAACAGGATTTGATACAAATCCGGCAGGGCTGACAGAAGACAACCATGTGGAACAGGAGATGTATGGGGAGCTAATCCGAGACTATGATACAAATGGATATATCAATTTCCCCGCGCCGGAAGCACCGAAGCTGACAGTGACGACGGTACTGTCATACCATGTGCATTCCATAAGTCCTGTAAGGATACCGGAGATAGGCGCGATGGACGTCAATCTGGGAACAAGCTTGAGCGAGATATATGACATGCTGAACAGCCACACAGTGGAGGTGACGCTGAGGAGTAATGGAGGAAGCGAGAAGGTCATAACAACAACCTTCACGTTACCGGATTCTGAGAATAGTCACTATGTCCCTCTGACACTGGGCACATATGAGCTCGAAGGAAGCTTAATGCTGACAGATATAGATAATCCTGGTGAAATACAGCCAACCATAGTTGTAAGGACAATGAAATACAACATTACAAGTATTGATTCAATAAGGCTGACAGGAGTAGAGTCAGGAACAGCATTTGGGGATATTGGTGCGCCTGAGTTTGTGGTTGCAAGCCTGCGGTCTGTGACAGACAGCACAACGAAAGATGAAGAGGTAGGAGTAAATTGGGACTCAAGCACTTACAACCCTACGAGGCTGGGTTCACAAGTAGTGAGGGGAACACTGGAAACGCCGCTGCCGTTGCACATTGAGAATACGAATAACAGGCAGCCGAGCATGATAGTTACAGTAGTGAACCCGACAGTTCGCATACTGTCGCTTGAGCAAATAGCGGCACCGATGATGCTGAGAATGACTCAGCCGGTGATTGAAGGGTACAGAGAAGTCAGGTACAATGCAAAATTACAGCAAGCGGACGGAACAATCACAACAGAGGTAATCTCTCTGTTCGTGGAAGCATAAAGTTGACGGCAGGGAACAAGAGGTTTTCCTCTTGTTCCCTGTTCAGTTTTTGTAATTTAGTGATAATGGGGAGAATCAGATAAAAAAGAAAATGGCGGCATTATTGATGGCACTATTACTCATATGTGTGTCATTGCCTTTTAATATATCAGCAAGCGTGAATAACTCTGTGTAAATGACTGAAACAGATTATGGCATTGAGTCTGAGCTGAGTGAGCAGATGCATCGTGCGTTGATTCAAAAGCGCACTGCAAAGCTTCAGGAAGAGTTATATCCGGGCTGATAGGAAGTATAATCGGTATAATTATCGGCACGGATTTACTTACGGCACTGATAATTCTCGGCATTTTCATCATTCTTTACTCGCTCGGCACGGTGATAGCGCTGCTTTTGCTCAACCGTTTCAGCGTGATGGAAGTGCTGACAAAAGCAGACGAATAGAAAGTGGAGGGAAACCATGAGAAAGACCATCGCCTTATTTCTGGCAGTATCACTATTCTTGGCACTGCTCGGCTGCACAAGATAACTATGTGCAAAATCTAGAATTCTGCGTTCAGGGAAAAATGATAGCAATATGAACAAGATTACTGTGCTCAAAGTATAAAAAGTGGAGAGCCCCCTAATGGAGGAATATGGATATGATTTCAATAAACACATTGATAATTAAATGGAGAAGCTATAGGCATGCTCTTTTGAAGCTCATTTGCATAGTTCTTTCATTGGTAATAATGTGTTGTTTAGGCGGTTGTGAGCATGAAACTTCAAATGTATCATCGCTTGAAACAGAGACTACTATTACCCTATCAGTTGCTTTTTGGCCGGATTACATGCAGTTTATTACCGAGCAATTTATGGAGGATAATCCCCATATTAAGGTTGAGGTAAAGCAGCCATCTGTAGAGATGTCAACCACAGAAGATTTAATGAAGATATCCGCAGATATGATTACCGAGCTGATGAGCGGAGAGGGCAGTGATATATACAGCGTTGAGATTGTACCCGGATATAAATATACGAGAAGCGGCTTGTTTGTGGATTTATACACCTTGATGGAAAGTGATAACGACTTTAATTCTGCGGATTACTATACAAATGTGTTGAAAGCATATGAAAATGACGGAGCATTGTATTGGACGCCAATCGCCTTTTCTAATGCTATTGCTCGATTAAATGCAGGGGTAATGGCCGATTTAGATTATGATATTCCCGCACAGATAGATTTCATTGGAATCTATGATTTGTTTATGGAAGCAGAAGCTGAAAATCTGCTTGGCAGCGACGCAGTAGTAGATAAAAAGCATAGTATCAAAGAAAATTTGAGAGGATACGAGCACAGGAAATATATAGATACAGAGGAGCTGGAGGTTTCCTTTGATTCTGAAGAATTCGTAGAGTTTCTGGAAAAAATGAAGAGCTTGCCTTTTGCCGAAAGCACAGGGATAAGCAACCATGCTGACGAAACAGATTTTACCGATAATAAGTCGCTGATAAGCGTGTTCAGCAATAGTTTTATTGATATGAATTCGTATGCGGATACAGAAAGCGGAGGCTCAAAACCCGTTCAGTTGGTGTCGTCAGACAGTGCGAACACTTTTATGAAATTAGGCGCAAGCTTTGCCATTGCTTCCGGAAGTGAAAACAGGGAAGCGTCATGGGAGTTTATTAAGTATCTTCTGGCGGAGCGAGATTATGATTTTGAGGATGAATACGCTGACAATTATTACGAGAATTACCCGCTTTGGTGGGCTATGCCTATAAACAAGAATAATTTCCGCCAATTGGCTGAGGCTCTATCAGAGAATGATGATATTACAGAGCAAATGAGTGAGATTAACGAGAATTTGGACACGCTGAGTTATATTGACCTCAGTTTAGATTATCAGATAGGAGAAATTGAAGCTGATTACTATGAACGAGATTTGATTTCAGCCAAAGAATGCGCAAGGCAAATTCAAGACAGAGCGGAAATATGGATTAAGGAATGAAGCTGTAAAGAATAGCCTATGGTTCTCATCATATGAGCAAAGCCTGAAACAGGGGTGGCACATGCTAAAAACAAGCTTAAAGCAAATATTCCGGCGGCCGGTAAGCGTCGCTGTATTTCTGCTGCTCATGGCAATCACGGTGGCGTTTTTGTCGATTGGCATTTATCTCTTCATGTCCACACAGAATAACCTAACTGAAATAGAATCAAACTTCCGCACAATAGGCACGATAGGGCAAAAATCAACAGGAGCTTCCAAGGAATTTGCAATGAGCGAAACTCCACTGAATGTTGCATATGTTCCCGTAATGGAATACGGGGATGCGATACCGATTGAAGCTTTTAATTTTGAAGACTTGGAGTATATCTATCCGCCTGAAAACAGAGCACAGTATTTTGCCACTGCACCTGAATATCTTAAAGGGGCTTGGCTAGTACATCATGATACCGAGATAGACGTAATTGAATATCGTGTTGTGGAGATTTATCCTGATGTAAGGCCCGTGCGCGGTGAGGTGACAAAGGTCATAGGTGGCGGGACATATGATGTTGGTGACGAAGTATGGATATGTGACCATACACTCGAATTTCCGCTGAATCTTGAACTCGGGCAAACATATGCATCAGGCGTAGGAAATGATGGTGCCGACATCTTTGTAGACGATTATCATGGTATAGCAAAGTATACTGTTTTAAGACCTATTTTCCCAATGACTTTTTTCTATTCAGAACAGATTGATAAGTCAGGTAAACGCCTTGATGACCCGATATATAAAGAGTCTGAGTATAAAGCTTTTGAGGTTACCGAGGGCCTTTATGAGAGTGATATAGGAAAAAGGCTAATAACCTATGCCAAGCACTGGGGAGAGTTTTACACACACGCAGCAATCATCTCAACGAACAGCCTTCCTCTGATAACAGCTTTCCGAAATGATGAAACATATATTGAAGAAGGCAGGGAAATCACGCAGGAGGAATTTGATGATGGCGCACCTGTTTGCATGGTAGCAGCAGAACAGGCACGTGTGAATAATCTTTCAGTCGGAGATAAAGTCAATTTCTCATTCCGTGAGGCACACTATGGCGGAGATGTGGGGAGCAATAACAACGGAATTTCTTATTACTTTGCGGCCGAAATCATCAACGCTTCCGGCGAGCTGTATGAGCCGTTCTACACAGACGAATATGAAGTTGTGGGGATATATGATAAGTACAGCAATGCGCGGAACTCTTTCAATCTGCCTTATGCGACGGTGATAGTGCCGTCGGCGTCGATCAAAGGCTCGGATGAAAACAACATGGTTGGCAACTTGATTTTGCAGCCGTACAATGTGAGCTTTGAAATCCCGAACGGCACATCCGGTTTATTCATGGAAAAGCTCGAAGAAAACGGGCTTTCCGATTTGGTAGACGTCACATTCTATGACGGCGGCTATGAAAATATCAAGGCGGGGCTGAATGATATGTTCGTGATGTCCGTCACGCTTATGGCGGTGGGTGCGGTCACGACGCTTGCGGTAATTTTATTCTTCTGCTTCCTGTTTATCGGCAAGCAGAGGAAGAGAATCGCGATTGAGCGCTCAATGGGCGTGCCGAAGCTGAAAAGCGCCGTATCCCTGATTTTGGGGGTGCTGCTCGTCGTCATGCTCGGCACGGGGCTTGGCGGGTTCGCAGGCTTTGCAAGCGGCGGATTCGTCACCCAAAGCGTGGAGGCTTTTGCACAGCAGGAGGAAGCGAGCACGAAATTCAGCAGCTGGGTCATAGAGGGAGACAATACAGAAGAATACGAGCTCTCAAATGGCGAGGCAGTTGATAACTCTCTGCTGATTACTTCACTGGCTGCAGTGATATTCGCCGCTTTGATAATCGCAGGGATATTCGTTTCCGTCAATCTCAGAAAAGAACCGATGGAGCTTTTGAGCGAGCGGAGGAAGTGACGATGAGAATAATCAGAAATATTCAAACGCATAAAAGAAGCAGTATTCTTGCTGTTCTCATTTCTCTTCTGCTTATCCTTTTCATGTTTCTTTATCTCGGCGGGCTGAGCGCAAGCCAAAGCGAGCTTGCAAATCTTCCCTATGCCGTGCCGGTGGAGGGGAAAATTGTCAACCCGAATGGGAGCTGGGACACAGAGCTGCAAATCTCAGCGAGCATAGTGCAAAAGCTTGAGCGGACAGAAATGATTAAAGGCGTCATTAAAACCGCAAACTTCTATGTGGACGATACCATGACTGTTTATGAGGAAGATGAGCAGGATTGGCTGGGCTTCAACACGCTGCTCGGCTCTGTAAATACGCTTGAGGCGTTTCCGTATATTGACGCTTCAGAAGTTGAATTTGCAGAGGGATATACACCGGACTTCACGGCATCAAATGAAGCAGTGTGCATACTTGAAAGCGAGTATATGAATGAGAAGAATCTTCAAATAGGTGACACATATGAGGCGTCAGTATACCGCAAAAGATATGAGTATTCGGCGCTTATGTACTCGCTCCGATATGTCGCAAATATAGAGCTGGAGATTATCGGCAGCTTTGAAATTGACTATTCAAAGGTCGGCAGCGCAGAGACGGTGATAGCCGTCGCCCCGATACGATACGTGCGAGAGGTGTTCAGAGACGCCGATGCGCCGTATGGAGTGCACTCAATGCACTTTGCGTGGGCCGGCGACGGAGATTTAGACGATTTCAAAGCCGCCGCGGAGGAAATCGGCTTAAAGCCCCGCAACCCGCAAGATGGCCTCGAGGTCGCCGGCAGGGCGCTAGTCCTCTATGACGAAGCGTACATCAAAACCGAATCTCAGCTAATGAAGAGTATCAGCCTGCGGCAAATTCTGCTTCCACTCATTTTTGCGGTTATCTCAGCTATCGGCTTCCTGACATCCTATCTCCTTTTGCAAAGCCGACAAAACGAGTTCGCAATAATGCGCTCGCTGGGGCAGAGCAAAGCATCGGTCTTCTTTTCACTCTTGCTTGAAGCTGTGATTCTGGCTCTAATCGGCGGGCTTGCAGGAAGCATAATCGGCATAATTATCGGCACAGATTTACTGACGGCACTGGTAATTCTTGGCATTTTCATCATTCTTTACTCGCTCGGCACGGTGATTGCACTGCTTTTGCTCAATCGCTTCAGCGTGAT
>QMCD01000124.1_pt1 | contig 60775 bp, 51 predicted proteins | sample 1821841 | NCBI WGS metagenome assembly QMCD01 (sample SAMN01991225, study PRJNA193472) | Termite gut metagenome, whole genome shotgun sequencing project. | isolation source: worker | host: Macrotermes natalensis
CGGTAAGGCCGTCGTGTTCGCGCAGCATCTTCCTCAGCTTGCGGACGTCTCCTTAAACATCAAGACCAAAACGATACCCCAGCCACTTTGTGCGCCGATCACTGTTGGTATTGATTGAGCACTGTCAATTAGTCCTAATGCAAACAATACACGCGGAATCATGCCGGAGGAACCACACATCACAATTACCAGCACTACAACAACAATATGGGCTACCGAAAGAGGCATATTAATGGCAAAAAGCTTAAGTCTATTGCCGGCCTCCAGTTTTGTTAAGGCTGCAGAAAGCAAAATTGCCCCAACAGTAGATGTGATCGTACAAAGAGATGCCAGATACAAACTGTATCCAACCGAAGCTAATATGCGTTCATCTTGCATCGCTTTGGCGTAATAGTCTAAAGTCAGCTCAGTCATACCCATAAAAGGTGCATAACCAAAGCTTTGTAGAATTCCGTTGATCAATCCAAAAATAAAGAAAAATAAAAGTATCCCAATAGGAAGCAACAACAAATATGGGCTGATCTTCTTAAGTATTCTTGACACTGCTTCCAGGCCTTTCACTGCTTCGGCTCGTTGTGCCATTAAAACACAACGAGCCGGTTTACATAGAATTTACGCTGCAAGTAAAGATTGATGAGCCCTATTTATTCAAAACTTCTTCAGCCCAAATCTCTTCGATAAGGTCGTTGTTTTGGCCGTTTGCCTGAGGGATGGTATACGGCAACATGTCTACAGGGTTCAAAAGACCAACGCTCCAGTCAATCTTATCGTATTCAGCCTTTTGCTCATCTTCCATAAGCTCATATGGAGTGAATGGATAATAGCCAACTTTTTGGAACTGCGATATCTGAATTGCCGGATCCATTATGGCGTTGATGGCAACCATTGCTGCTGCCGGATTTGTAGCATTTTTGGGTATCGCCATGTACCAGAAGTCATGAAGGACTCCGGTCTTTAAGAAGAAAGGCTTGGTGCTGGTCGGAACCGTTCCGGCTTCAATCATAGATTTTGGCATGGTTGAGCTATAGCAACAAGCAATTTCTTTATCGGCAAATAACTGAATGGCAATTGAGCCGTTTGAAGGAAATGAAGTTCCTTGGTTCCGCAGATAAGGATTGAGATCTCGCAAGTACTGCAGCGCGGGCTCGATGAGCAATTTTAACTCTTCTTTCTTAAAGGCCTCTCTGTTTATACGATCCCAAACATCTTTGCCGCATACTCCTGCGATCATGGTGCCAGCAAAGTAAGTACCATCCCAATTGCCGGGCTCCGGGTAAATGAATTGTCCGGGATATTTCTTTGCCATTTCCATAAACTCATCAGGATTTTCCGGCAGATCAGATGTTGGGATGATATCTGTGTTTGCCCAAAATGAGCCGTAAGTTGCTTGGTATGGAGCCTCTAGACCCTCAATCTCCACGCCGCAGTCGATAGTAAGGTTTACGTCATTGGGGTCGCAATACTTGATATTGGGAAGACTTTCAAGAAATGGCCCAAACCAATAGCCATTCTCTTTCATTGAGTAGAAGTTCTCACCGTTTACCCACATGAAGTCGACAGAGCCGTTCTCCGTTTTACCGGCAGTCATTTCAGAAGATACCAGATTAACTATATCTACAGTATTTGTTGCTGGTGTGTAGTTCCAGCCAACATCGTACTTTGCAACGGCATCTTTGACTATCGTGTTAAGCCACTCGTTCATAACAGCATCGGTACCGGCCTGATGGAAATTGACTGTTTTGCCTTTTGCTGCCGCTAAGACTGAATCCCAATCATTTACATCAAACTCTACTTTTGCACTGTCTGAGCCTGATGTAGTGGCTGCACCTCCCGAGCCACCGCAACCAACTAATCCTGCCCCACTCAAAGCGCCTATGCCGATAACGCCAGATACTTTAATAAACTGACGTCTACTTATATCGGCACGACTCTCGTCCTGCTCTTTCATAATGTCTCCATTTATTCAGGTTTCTGCATAATAGCAATACGTATGATAGCCATTGTATAATAAATGCGCATGTCAATTAATGGGCATTATCTAAATACCGTGTTTACCGCAACGTAATGCGCTTGGCTTCGGGAATGGACATCCGCTTTGGCAATGAAAACCTTACGTGGGCCGAAGTTGGCACCAACCCGCGTGACGACAGCAACGAGACCGAAAGTTCGGTAGGACGCGGCAAAAGTGTTGAGCAAGTGCGCGAGAACTTTGTTACAGAAGGCTGGAACACTTACTTGGGACCGTCAAAATTCTGGTAGTTTTAAAAATAAGCTAAATAGTTGGTGTCAGTGTGTCAAGTTTTATATCCCTATGACACTCTCTGCTTTGAGCGCGTAATAATAATCGAGAACGATATCATCTATGCAAAGATTGAGATATCCGGAGTTTGCACACTTGCCAAGCTTTTTATCAAACCATTTCAGAGCACATCCGCCACGACAAATTGGATATATTTTACATTTGCGACAGTCTTCATTGTCGAGTGGATTTAGGTTTGCAAACATAACCAGACGATCATGTTTAAAGCTGAGATGGTTGTCCGGATCCCAATCGTTAATGTTGAAGAGCATGCGCTCCTCAGGGTAGTCCATATCTATCATACATGCACTTACATTACCCAAGTCATCTATGAAAAAACTTCTAGTGACCCAAGCGGCACAAAACAATCGTTTTGGCTGCAAAACCTCAGCATATTCTTTGGATGACAAATTTTGGCGTTTGAGAAACTCTCGATAAAACTCAGCACTTTCTTGATCAGAGAAAGGTTCAAGCTCAGTGTTTTTTTCATCTTTCAGATAGATATGCTCTTTATCAAAACGCCCCGTAGAAGTATAGCGAGTAACTACGCCCTTTTTCTTACATAGGTCACTTACGGATTCGAGGCTGCTTGCTTGATTGTTCTTGTTTGCCACATAGTTTGTGTGAACAATGATGCCTTCGTCCAGCATATGATCAACATTTTCTATTATACGCTCATAGCATTTAGCACCACTCTTTTCACACCTCTGATAATCATGATCATCGTGCTTTCCGCTAAGCGTTATCATTACTGAGGTAATACCGCATTTCTTTGCAATGCGTTTACTCATGTCTTCATCTGCTAAAGAACCGTTGGAGAGAATATGACCAAGATGGATGATCCCATTTTCTTCACAAAAGTTTATGATTTGAGCGCTGAGCCTCTCAATCACTTCAATACATAACAAAGGCTCGCCGCCGTACCAGTTTATTCTCAACTTCTTGAAAGGCGCTTGCTCGTAGTTGTAGGCAATAAATCTCATGATGTTATCCTGGGTGGCCTCTGTCATGACACTCTCGCGCTTGAGAACATAACAATACACACAGTCAAAGTTACATTGCTGCGATGGGGATATTGTCAGCTCAAACAGATGATTGTTGTTTGCATAGCGATTGTGTTGGTAGCGAAGGTATTCCGCCTCAACTTCCGGGTCATCAAGAATAAATTGCTCTGCTATAAGTCCGGCAAGCAGCGCTTCATCGTCGCAGTTGTCTAAATTGTCCAGAGAGCGCACCTCTTCACAGGTAAGTTCAACCAAGCTTTGGCTGAGCGTGTTGTAAAGGACTCCACCTTCGTGTGTGGGAACAAAAATGTTGTAATATGACTGCTTCATAGTATTCCTTTATACGGTGCGTTAGTCGTGGTACAAGCATAGAGTTCATAAGTGTAGGGTTATGTCTCAAAAAACAATATTTCCGGGAGTCAATGGCTATATGCACGATGTCTCCCACAGCAAGCTGAGTGTCATTACCAAAGCTAAAATGCAGCTCTACCTCACCGGTTCTAATTACTGCTTCTGAGGTTTGCCCATGATAGAGAACAGAATCAACCACAAAATCAACACCTTGCTCGCTGCGTGTCATTGAGCAATACGCGCAGTTAAAATTGCACTCCATGGTTGGCATGATAAGCAACTCAAAAACACGGTCGTTGAACTTATAACGATTATGCTGATAACGCAGATAGTCCGCATCACTTTGAGGGTTTTCGAGAATGAAACCTTGGAGCGCGAGCTCTTGTATTGTTGCGTCCTCAAGTTCTATTGGACTCAGGTTTTCGACCCTCTCGTATAAGGATTTTTCCTCAGGTGATAACACCGTAAGGGATTGGTGAAAGGTGTTGTATAAAACATACGCATTTTCTTCCGGCACATAAGTCATGAGATTATAATAGGATCGTTTGTAGGAAGAGGTGTCAACTGTCTTGTTTTCCATAGCTTCCTTTCTTGTTATGTCCTGCACATATGTCGCATAAAGCTTTCTTTGTATAGCTATTGCAACTGTACATTCAGTTATATACAACTCTTTATAAGTTTAATTACTTATATTGGCTATTGACCTATAGTAGACTATATCCATTAGCTACGAACAGTTTGAATGGAACATACAGACTTGTAAACAGATATAATTCTGCGATTTTTCCGAATGTTCCTCTGTGTATATGCATTGTTTTGAATATTGAAAGCGTTACGTGTAGTTGCTAGCTTGGGATAACAGGGGGATGGATAACAGAAGAGGATAACAGGGGGACGGAGGAGTGTTATCCTCTGTTACATAAATATAACAATCCGGAGCAAACGTTGCCTCCGGATTGTTGTGACACTTGCAGCTCAATAGCAGTGGCTCAGCCTCAGATTGTATATCGGTTAATCGTTAGCCAAATTTTTATAGTAGCTTGAGAAGTATGTCTCATCGCCATTGATAAAGGCTTTGAGTGATGCTTCGCTGTCGGAGCGATCAGCTGGGTCTATGCAAGGATAGATTTTACACAGCAGTCCGCGGCAAACCCATTGACCACAAGCCTCGTCAAGTGTTTCTACGGCATCATCCGTAAGCACGTTGCCGTTGCTCTCAAATACTCCCTGGCTCCAGGGCTCTTCTGCGGGCAGCTCCGGATACCACCAGCTTGGCTGTGCGATTACTGTGCCTTGGATTATGTCCCAACCTACGCGTGCAATCTGGCGAATACGCCCGCGAGGGGTCTCGATCCAAACCCAGTCTCCGTTGCGCACACCTAGTTCGCGAGCGTCTGATATGTGCATGGACACTACAGGCCACGGAAACATCGAGCGCGTGCCGCCGCCGGGAACTCTAAACTCGGAGTGATACATTGGGCACCAGCGTCCACCAATGGTCAAGCGCAGTGGGTATTCTTTGGCAAGCTCGGGATTTCCAAGAGGTGTCTCCGGCAGCTCACGGTAATAAGGCAGCGGATCGTAGCCCATATCTTGCATTGCGCTTGCAAAGATCTCCGCCTTACGACTTGGCGTAGCAAAGCCACGAATCTGTCCGTTTGGCAATTCTTTAGCGTACTTGTAAAACTCCACAGGATTGGGGAAGCAGGCACCATTCTCAACGGCTTCTTCGTAGCTCCACCCGTAGCGCTCAAATCTATGCGATACAACATCTTCGTAATTCTCCCACGGCCAATGCTCTTCTTGACCTAAAGCGCAACCCAACTCACGGAAGAAGTCGTAGTCCATACGTCTATCAAACTCCGGATCAACGGCGCGATCACCAATGATCATGAAGTCGAGACCGTCTTCCAGTGTAGTTGCCAGTGGACGCTCTAGGCAGTCAGCTGCAGGGAACACATAGTCTGCCAAAGCAGCGGTAGGAGTCTTCCAATAATCAACTACAACTAAAAAGTCCAATGCCTTAAGTGCCTCATAAACGCGCTTTGTGTTAGGTGCCCAAGCCAGCGGATTTGAACTCCAGCAAAGCAGGGCCTTAACCGGGTAAGGTTTCTCATCAAGGATGGCATCCCAAGCAAGCGTTGGCGGAACAAGCATATGATGTAGCTGCGGGCGAGGTATATCCCACATCTTTCTATAACATTTGTCGATGATTTCAAAACCTTTCCAGCTCATCATCCTAAACTGGTCGTAGCCAAGGAACTTGGGACGAACGTCCGCTTCAACGATATCAGAAAGCTCAAACTCAGCATCGCGAACCGGGAAGTGCTTGATGCCGTCTCCTGTGACCGGGCCCGGATCACCGATGTATTCTCCACCGGGAACATCAATGTTTCCGGTAAGAATGCGCAACATTGTCTTGGCGATACCAAGGTATGTAGAGTTGTAGCCATGCTGGTCACCGCCGCCAATGCCCCAGTTGATGAAGGCCGGACCATTAGTAGCGTAGGTGTGCACGGCTTCTCGAATCTTGTTTTTGGCAATGCCGCTAACGCGCGAGGCTTCTTCGATGCTGTATCCACTCATGCGCTCAGCGATGGCATCAAATGCTGTTATACAAGAAACGGTACTGCCGTCTTTTAAGGTGAGATCAAAGTTGCCGCTAAGCTGGGCATCTACTTCACCGTTATAGTAGCGATTCTCATCTGAGCACCAGCATGTGGCACCTTGCGTGATCGCGTCATAGACTACGAAGTCTTCCTGCTTGCCATCATTTGTTAGGTCTGAGGCACGAAGCATTTCTTTGTTATCAGCACGTACAAGAAAGACCGAGTTACTCCAATATTTAAGAAAATCTGCATCGTAGAGTTTGTTCTCAATAATATAGTTGCACCATGCCAGAGCCAAAATTAGATCGGTACCGGGGCGGATGGGCAGCCATTGGGTTGCAGTCATAGCCTCTTCGGTGCAGACCGGATCGATTACGATCATCTTGGCACCTTCGCCTTCGCGATTCATAGCTCTAAGCAGAGTCTGCCAAAGTGCTCCACGCGGTGTGTGTTTTTCGTATGGACGATTACCCCACAACACGATGGTGCCGGCCTGATCCGCTCCGGGAGGCAGAGGCATCTCGATAGGCCAACCTACCATGGACATATTTACAGTGTATGTCCAGCACCAACATATTGTTCCCGGATCGATGATGTTTCCGGGATTGCCAAAGAGGTTCATAAAGCGGCTACGAGCCCATAAATGATCAGAGCGATATGTGCCTTCAGACACGACAACAGCCTCAGCTCCAAACTCTTCTTTGATCTGGGCAAAACGCTCGGCAACCTCTTTGATTCCTTGGTCGTAAGAAATCTCAACAAACTTATCTTCGCCTCGTTTGCCAACGCGTTTTAGCACGTGGTTAAGACGTTTTGGATGATAATGAAAACGTATAGCCTTGTTGCCTTCTTCGCCCATGCGTTCGCACAAAATGCCACCATGCGCTACGTTAGGAAGAATTGCCACGATCTTGCCACTCTCATCAACACCCGTGTAGTGCGGACAATGAGCGTTGCAGAAGAAGCATCTGGTTTTTACCCAAGTGATGCCATCCTCGTCAACCGTACGATTTTTTAGCGTGCCAAGCATTATCTGCTCTCTTATGCTTGCTCCCTCACTTCTTTCTCTAATTGCTTGTTCGTCTTGCTCTGCTGCATCTCTAACTAAACCAGCCATATTAACTCCTTTTCTACATAGACTTAGAGAATTGCCGATTAATTGCTTTTGAGCATCGTGTAAAATGATGCCGTTCTAAAGGAAATTTCAATTGATTGGTTCTTCCTTTAAGAAGTGACAATTAGTTGAAACTTCCTTAGATGTCTTGTTTGTTGATATTGATGTCTTACCGGTTGTGACCTAATAACCGTATGCTTTTTACCGCTCGTTGCCCACTTGCACAGGAGAGTATTCTTGGATCAGAGTTCATCCCACGACAATGATTCTTTATCAAGCAAGACTCGTCTCGCAGGGATGAGTAGGCAAGATAGCCCAGCGTATGCTGCATTTTCTGTAGTAGGTGTTGCATTTTGCTGGGTGATAGAATTCATGTTTGTAAAGCAGTTGATCGGCGGACAACCTTACGGTCTCTTGTCCTTGCTTTTATTTAACTCCGCAGCCGCACTTTGCTTTTTCCTTGTCTCGTATCAAAAAGAGCATTTGTCATCAAAGAAAGCTCGCCTTGTTATGCAGATAATTTCCGGTGCAGCAGTTGCACTATTTATAAGCGCAAGTTTATATGCGCATTTTGCTGCAGTTGATGTCTCCGGATTTGTTTGTTTGTGCTCTGCTTTTGTGGGCTTTGCTGTTGGATGGTTGATGCTCAATTGGGTGGCCAGTGTAGATACCACATTGCGTGAAAAAGCTCCGAGGTTCGTTGCTTTTGCGGCACTTGTTGGTGCCGGTATCTCCTTAGTCATTTCTCTGCTTCAGCAGATACCGGAGTTTTACGCTTTTCTGGTAGTGATTCTCATCGCTTATTTGGGGCTGTTTTTTGCTGAGCGACACGTTCCTGCTCATGCAACACAGGTAGCAGCTCTGGAACTGCCTGTACCTCTATCAAAAAGTGTTGACTATATGATGGCACTGTATAGTTTGTGCCTTAGCTGCTGCTTTGCATATTCACTAATGCGGACGGCGGCATTTGACACAACACTGGCTGCATCATTGGTTGCACTTTCACTAGCTGTTGCTTCTATTCCTGCGCTGCTTTTATGGCAGCGCTGGCCTAAATATCTCACTTTTGGCAACTTGCATCGCGCCATGCTTCCGATCACTGTGTTTTTGCTTTTCTCGATTGTTCTTTTTGACCCCGCCTTTGTGCTGGTATCTGCAACTTTGGCACTGGCGGCTCACTGGGGATTAACAATCAATAGCACAAGTTGGTTTGTTGCGTTTGCCCGTAGATACGGATATGAACCTATTCATTATTATGCAAATGCTCGCAGATTGCCCAGCCTTGGTGCGACGTTAGGGTTTTTGATCGCCGGAGTTACGCTGGCAGCTACTGAAGGTCTCAAACTACCATTCAATTTGGAGTTTTCGAAAATCCTAGTAGTTTCACCCGAAAACACTTTACTAATCGTTATTTGTATCCTCACAATTTTGCTGTTGATAATTAATTCGCTTTTACCTTTTAACAGAGGCACACCTATGGACGGTAGAATCCTTATCGACATAGAAACGTCTGATAGAGACCCCGAAATAGTTACGGTTAAAGACGATAACGCATCGGTTGTACGCCCAAAACGTTTTGTCCAACATGCCAACGATCTTGCGTCAAAATACGGACTGTCTACCAGAGAACAAGAGGTAATGCATCTATTAATACGCGGATACAGCGCAGATACGATAGCCGATTTTCTGAGCGTGTCACGCAACACAGTACGCACGCATCGAGCCAACATCTACCAAAAGTTTAACGTTCACTCGCAGCAAGAACTCATGCGACTGCTACCGATCCCTGTAGTGCCTACCCAAGAAGATAAATATCATCATTCTTGATGCAATGAATTGATTGTGGCTTCATAAAGGCCTATAAAGTAAGTTTGGATGGTGTCTTTCGAGAAGACGGCAAAACGATAAGAAGGTGACTATGCGAAAAATTAAAGAAAACTTCTTGGTTAAAGGCGCTTCACCCAAAGGTTGCATCCTTAGGTTTTGCCCTTTTTCTCGCCGTTAATGCCACAGGAGTATGGGGTGGAGCTTTTCCCCTTTTTCCGGCAGAAGTGCAAAACGAACAGACTTTATTCCTGTTCTTTGTTTCTCAAGCTACATCTTTTTCTTTGAGCTCACCATCAACGACCAGACAAACACAAAACAGGATAGCCAAGGTTAAACACTTCAATACTACACGACGCATGGTAACCACATTTCATAATCATAGTAATGAAATAGCCCCACCTATTTATTCATCTAAAGTAGTTTTTGTTCTTTATTGCCGGAAAATATAGTTTGCTGTGGCCACCGGAATAAGAGGCTCCGGGAAGACAGCTATTCTTTCTGATATCCACAGATTCTGCTCAGTTTGCCTCAGAACTACTCAACTGAAAAGATCAGCAATGACAAGGTCAGATTGCACAATTCCTGAATAAGTGTTTTTCCTAACACCATAAGTTGTGATCATGGTGATGTGAATTGCTTTTTTTGTTCTTGTTTCTGCTCTATAGGAAGCTATCTTATTTCTCAACCTTGTCTCGTATTCTTTGTCTATGGAGAACTCCTCAATGGAGTATTTAGCTTCACATAGATTAGTAATGCCGTCATTTCTATCAATGACAAGATCAACCTGTGCACCGATTCCGTCTTGCGCGCTGCTTCGCCATGAATACACGGGTGCTATTACACCGGCAATGCCAAGAGATTGCTTAATTTGTTTCACATGTGACAGGCATATCATTTCGAACGAATAACCACTCCAGGCGTTGTATGCCGGACTATTGCTATACTTGCTCCAGTAGCCATCTTCATCTGACTTGTTGTCAGTTAGGAAGTTGAGATGAAAATTGCTGAAGTGATCGATTAACTGGTAAAGTGTGTCTTTCCTCTTTTTGCCAACAGCATGATACTTCCTAATGAATCCGCATTGCTCAAGTTCTTCTAATACCATGGTAAGGCTGCCGCCGTTGGCAATCCCGGTGCTTTTTACTAATTGCTCGCGAGTAATGCCCTTTGCTGCTCGTGCTATGGCTCTCACTATTTGTTCGTGACGCCGTGGATCTTTAAATAAAGAGGCAAACACCTCATTAAATTCTTTCCTAAGAGGTGCTGTGCTTCCAAAGCACAAAGCATCGATGTTTTGTGTGGTACTTAAACCTCTTTCGATCATATTTAGATAATACGGTATACCGCCAAAAACCATATAATGTTCAAGTATTTGATATCTACTCAAAACAATATTGTTCGTTTTAAAATACTCTTCGCATTCACTTAAAGTAAACGGCTCAAGCTTCATGCGTTGTGTCACCCTATTGTAGAGTCCACCATGGTTTTTGATCAGTTTATTGATCATCCACGATGATATAGACCCGCATACAATAAATAGCAGATCCGGTCTGGATGATGCCCAGCTGTTCCAAAAGAACTCCAGTCCGGTGAGAAATCCGGAGCGAGGCGTATCAAACCAGGACAGCTCGTCAATAAAGATGACTTTCTTTCCAACACGGTTGGAGCTTTCAAGCAATGTTTGCAGTGTCGAGAAAGCTTCAAGCCAACTTGCTGGATCTTTTCCTTGGTAGCCATGTTTCTTAAGCGAAAGCGAGAAGCTTTTCAGCTGTTCTTTCATGGACGCATTTGCAAGTCCTGTTGCATAAAAAGAAAAATCGCTCCGGAAAAATTCTTTGATTAAGTAGGTTTTTCCAACGCGCATTCGCCCGTAGACTGTAAGAAATTCGGGGCGCTGGGAGTCGTAGTATTTTTGGAGCGCTTCTTGTTCTTGCTCTCGTCCAACGATCTTCATTATCAACTCGTTTCTTCAAAAGTGATTTATTCTCAGCTAAATGTGATATATTTTTATGGATTTAGCTGAATATAATAGGGTATTCTACCTTATTAACACTGTACAATCAAACGTTTTATCTTTATAGTCAGCTAAATGTGGCTATGTTTTTAAGATTTAGCTGAGTAAGAAGATACAAGGCTTTTTGATTGGTGTATTGGACTTTTCTACAGCTTGGGGCTTCACCGGGTTATGCCCCTAATTATTGCGAGCGCTTAATGATTGCATGAATCATCAAATCTGTCGGACACGGAAAGCTATAGGCACCGACTTAACGCTTGTGCACCGTCTGAGAGAAGCGAAGAGTCTTTACCCTGAACTGCGCCCGCGCTCTCGTGAGTGAAAGATCCTTCACTGCGCTTAAGGATGACAAGCATTAAGTCGGTGCTTCCCTAGAATCAGCAGTCCACCCAAAAGCGTTGCTGTCATAGCAAATAATATCAAGGCAGGTGCGCTATCACCGGTAGACGGCAGTGCTGTTTTTGGTGGCTGTGCTGAAGTTGTCACCACCGGTGTCAATGATGTTGGCGTTGGCGGTGTTGATCCGGTCGGAGGGGCCGGTGTATCGGGCAAAGCGTATACATAGACTACATTAGTAACCACATCAGCCGACAAGCTGCCATTTGCATTGGGCGGGTTGGTTATTAGCCTATAACCGGGTATAGTGGCAGGACTTGTAGTATAGGGATCACCGTGATTTCCTGTTTGTGATGTAGAGGGAGCAAGTGTTCTGCCTGCTTGATCAACATGGGTCACCTGCAGTTCGGCCAAAATGGAATGAAAAGTAAAGGTGCCAATTCTGAGCCGCTGCAGATTGTATTGCTGCTCCGTGCTTCCTCCTATAAAAAACGAGAGTGGGTCATACGGTGTAGTATCTCCATTTAGCCCGGTTAGCGTAGTGATAGGAATACTCCAGGCATGGGATCTAAAATTTGCACTCAACCGTCCGGTAGACCTAGTATAGGTGATAGTTATGGGATGAAATAAACCGTTTTCCATATCTGCAATGCTTTCGTGTGGCGAGTCACTTCGATTGTAAGCAGTCTTTCTTAGTTCACGGCTTGGATCAGTGTAGGAAAAACCACCTTGAGCCCAGTAGCCCGGCGAGGTAGACTCGGTGGCATTGGGGTCTTGTGTCGCAACGCCCGTATCATTGAGGGTGTTGCTTCCCGATAACGGTCGCCATGGAGCGTGAAGATAAGTGTCTGCCTCCCAGGCGAAAGCACGGGGAAGATTTTGCAAGCCCATGCCTGCCCCAAAACGTCCTAGCGAGCTTACACCACCCTCATGAAAACCAAACGTCACCCCATCAGCTCCGTTGAGAATTCCAACATAGAGCTCTCCATCTAGCTGCCAGTCATGATTCATGCTGATCTTTCTTTTGAGAGTTGCACTACCCGCCTGATTTGGATCTGCTGTGGTCAAAGTCAAAAGACCTTCGGTTTGGTTGTAGTTTGCATTTCCGCCTACTTGAAAGTAAGTAAGAAAATTGTCCTTGTTGACAACTGTTGCCACAGGGTCGGCAAAGGGTACTACCACTCCCTCCCCGGTCGTGTCAGCTGCTGTGTCCTCAAGCAGCAAGGTAGGATTTTCGGAAGAACTACCTTCTTCGGCCTCTTCTGCATATGCAATCGGATAGGACAGCAAACTCATCATAAGCACCAATGCCATAGCAACGCTAAACACGCGTGTACTTAGGAGTAACTTCGTTTCTTTCATTATTTCTCCCTACGTCAACCATATTTGCACCCAAAAGTGCATGCTTGTTTGCTTGTCGTTTAATATGACTTACATTAGTTAGTAAACTATTTTCATTGGTTTTTGTCAATAATAATAACATTCTGGGCGGTTTGGGACTTAGATACTACTTGCTCGGCGATAGAGCAGGAGACATTGGTTATTTACTGGAAAATGTAGTTTATTTGGAGCTTATGCGGCGAAATCACAGTGTCGCAGTTGGTAAGAGTTACAACAAGGAGGTAGATTTTGTTACTACGAACAGCTCCGGTATTTCTTACTATCAGGTCTCAACAAGCGTCCTTGACCCGAAAATATTAGATCGCGAACTAGCTCCATTAAGATCTATTACAAACAATTACCCAAAATACCTATTGACTTTAGATGAAGTAGGTACCGGATCATATGAAGGCATAGAACACATCAATGTAATCGATTGGTTGCTGGCACAACCAGATCGTATTCTACTTTTGTCTTCCGGCATATACGAAAACTAATTTGAAATACGAACAGCTTTGTATAAATACAAAACAGCTTATCTATGCTTACTATTGCGAATCGAGCAACCAATGAACACTTTAGTACCCAATCCGTTTAACCCTCAGTTTGGTAAACGCCCCAAACAGTTTATCGGGCGGGAGTTGATTATTAATAATTTTCTTCAAAGCTTAGGTGACATAAATGATCCGCATAGAACTACTGTGGTCACCGGAATAAGAGGCTTTGGAAAGACAGCTGTTCTTTCTGATATCCACGCCAGCTTGGATCCGAAAGAATACATGGTTATTGATATCACTGCCCACGATGGCATGCTTCTCGAAATTTTGGATGAGTTTATACGCGGAAGTAAAGGAAAGAAGTGGCTTAGCTCTGCTTTTGAGAAGATGCAAGGCTTTTCGGTTGGTGCATTGGGGTTTTCTTTTGGTGTTACAAAAAGCGATAACAGTGACTCTCACAGTTTTAGGTTTATGGTGTCTGAGATGCTTGATGAGCTTAAGCAAAAAAGTATAAAGACTGTTTTTCTGATCGATGAGGTGCATAACGATACCCCTGAAATGCGTGAGTTTGCCATAACTTATCAACATCTGGTTCGCGAAGAATATGATGTTTCCTTGTTCATGGCGGGATTGCCAAGCTCTGTAAATGATGTGCTTAACGATAAGGTATTAACATTTTTGCGCCGTGCGCATAGAGTAGAACTTGAGAGTATTAACAATAAAGCCGTAGAAATCGCTTTCTTTGAAGCATTTGACCAAGGTGGGCGCAAGTTTATTGGCGACTCTTTAACTGCTGCAGCAAAAGCAACAATGGGTTATCCATATCTAATCCAGCTTCTGGGATACTTCCTGTATAAAGGCAATAAAGAAGAAATAGACGAACGCTTTGTTGAGCAGTCGCTAACTTTAGCCAAGATCGAGCTTTTTAAAAACGTTCATGATATGTTGTTGCAGGCGTTGTCAGTAAAAGACAGAGATTTTCTTTTTGCAATGACAAGTGGTGAGGAGCCTGTAAGCTTTAGTGATGTGCGAGCACAGCTTGGGGTCACACCGGGTTACGCTTCTAAATATCGCGAGCGTTTGATGGTTGCCGGAATCATTAAATCTGCCGGGCATGGCAAGCTGGGTTTTGCACCACCTTATATGGGTGAGTATCTGCGAGAGAAGATGTTTGAGTGATGAATAGACAGCAGAGAAGTAATTTTGTATTGTTATTACTGGGGATTACAACCTGCTAAAACCGGTGTAAATATGCTGGTTTGGCGGATTATGCTGAAGTATTATTGCGTCTTTTCGTGCAGATTGTCAGTATTTCTAACCGTCATTTCGTGCATATTGTTGGCACTACTAATCGTCATTTCGTGTATAATTAACGATATTAGTAACCGTCATTTCGTGCAATTGGAGCTGCTATGGACTTAAAGCGCAAAATGTATGATACCTTGCTCGAATGGAAATCTAAGGACAAGGGCACTTCTGCCATCTTTATAGACGGTGCTCGGCGCGTGGGTAAAAGCCACCTCTGCGAAGCGTTCGCGAAAAAAGAATACCGCTCATATATCCTCATAGACTTCGCACACATCTCTAAGCAAGTTCTAACCATCTTCGAAGAGGACAGTGCCGATCTCGATTCCTTCTTCCTTAAACTTTCGGCTTACTACCGAGTTATGCTACATGAGCGAAACTCGGTAATAGTTTTTGATGAGGTTCAGCAATATCCCCCTGCACGACAGCTGATAAAATACCTCGTCGCTGATCGCCGCTATGATTACATTGAGACAGGCTCACTTATCACCCTCAGCCAAAACAACAAAGACATTGTAATTCCTTCAGAAGAAGAGCATGTTGAGATGTTCCCGTTGGACTTTGAAGAATTCCTCTGGGCAATGGGTGACGAGACAACGGTGCCAACTCTTAAGACCTTCTTTGAGAAACGCTCTCCTCTCGGTCAGGCCCTACATAGGCGTGTGATGAACGACTTCAGGAAGTATATGCTTATCGGAGGGATGCCCCAACCTGTTGCGGAGTTTGTAGAAACCGGAGACATGGAGCAGGTTGATCGTATCAAAAGACGCATACTCACCCTCTACCGTGAAGACGTGGTCAAGTTTGCTAAGGGATACGAGTCTCGAGTGTTTGCGGTTTTCGACCAGATCCCCTCGCAGTTAATGAAGCAACGAAAGAGATTTGTGCTTTCTTCTATCGATAAAAACGCACGCTCGCGCACGTATGAAAGCGCCTTTGTCTGGCTTGATGAGGCGATGGTTATCAATCCCTGCTTCAAAGTCGAAGACCCTGTTGGCGCATTGGATATGAGCTCTGATCACAATACGCTCAAGTGCTATATGGGTGACACCGGGCTGCTGGTGAGCCTTGCCTTTTGGGGCAGGAAATACAAGGACAACGACCTCTATAGAGCTATCCTGCTTGACAAGATGAATGTTAACGAAGGTATGCTCGCAGAAAATGTCGTCGCGCAGATGCTTCGATCAAGTGGTCATAGGCTTTTTTTCTATTCCCGGGTAGATGCGTACAATCGGGCAAACACAATGGAAATCGACTTCCTCATTACCAACGGCAAGAAAATATCGCCGGTCGAAGTCAAGTCCGGTCGCTATCAAAGACACACATCACTTGATAAGTTTCGCAAGAAGTTTGGAAAAACCATAGGTGAAAGCTACATCCTTTACACAAAGGATGTGATGGAGAAAGATGGCATCGTCCATCTGCCGCTTTATATGACAATGTTTTTGTAACCCATGTTTATCAGTCGCTAACTTTATAGAAGTGCCAATTAGTTGGCACTACCTTTATGCGTTTGTTGATAGAGCAAGGACTGTTTGTCAGCCTTCGCTTTCCTTCTTGTGACCATATACAGTCGTAAGCGTAATACTGTGTATAAAACGCCCACGGCAAGATACGCCGTTATGCTAAATATCGCCGATGAGCTGCCCGCTATTGCCGGAGTCCAGAGACACAGTACAATGTGCACAAAGATCAGTCCGAAGAACGGATAGGCAAAGCGTTGCAGGCGTTGCCAGTTCTTTTGTCCCATCATCACGTGAATACGCTTGACTGACGTTATTGCCAATGGGAGAAGTAGTATGACGAGTATAATCGCAACGCCTATCATCCAGTAGCGGATAGGAGGCATATATATTGTAAGTGACAGCATTTGCTCGAGATAAGCTTGACCGTATTTGATTAAATGACCTATAGATAAAAGCGATGCAAATATTGACAATTCGGCGCGAATGGAAATGTATGTTTTGCGGATGTATGAGCCTTCTCCAAAGACGCCGATAAACATCACGATAACGAAAAAACCCATGCCTATCACGTTGCTCTGAAATAAAAACAGAAAGTACTCCCTGAGCCAAGACGGCAGAGGCATGTAGTCGGCAAGTAAATAAAACACATTGAGCAAGGTGGCAACTGTATAAAATAATGCAGGCACTTTTCGCAGTGCCACTCTAAAGACAACAGTAAAAACAATTGCTATAACCAGCCCGGCAATGAACCTCATTGTCCCCTCCAATTCGCTATTAAGAATGGACACGCAGACTCTTCTCCGCGCCACCTGCCCTCTATCACTAATCCACTACTAAGGCACTCTGCAACTCACTCAAAGCTTGTCGATCAATGTCTAAAAAGGCTTCCAGCACAACACTAGCCTCCTTGTAGAAGTAACTCTGATTGGATTTGTTTATACAATCAGCGTACCGAGAAATCCATTTACCTAAATGTTCGTGTAAAAACTGTTCAGTAGCTTTTAGTGTATCCATGACAATCAACACATCACCAGCTTCATAGGCTGCCTCAGCTTTTTCTGCCAGACGGGTCAAAAAATCTAACTCAATCCCTATGTGATCATCAGCAATATGAGGATATGCCGCCGGAACAAATCCTTGATCTACATATGCCTTACGAACTTCCAGCGTAATTTTTTCGAAAAGCGTATGGTGGGCTCCTAAGTGATATGACTCCCATGGTGGAGCCTCTGGCATCGCAGGGCCAACAAAGAGAACGGTAAAATTGTTACTAATTTTCGCTAGAATAGGCTCGCCAACTGTTCTCCACTCGTTTGCCGCCTCAATTAACGCCTCGGTAGCCTGAGTAAATGTCTCTTGTCCTTCTGTGAAAAGTTGAAAAACCTGACATGCAGATTGGCTTGTTATTTGCTCCAACAATTCTGCTGTAGGTTCATTTCCTAGAATACTCTGGCAAAGACGGTACATTCCTGAACGTCCTGCAAGTAGAACTTTAATGGCATCTGCATTTGGCATATCCATACTCCTTAGCACTGCAATTTATAATATGATCTGCCACTATAACAGCTGGCAGATCATATTAACCTTACGTTAAAGCGTAATTGTCTCAGATATGATTTCGACATCCGGATTGAGTATGTCGCCCGACATGTCATCATTCGGATTCCAACGCGAAGGCGTAAATACCACATTTGGTTCTGTTTGGGTAACACTTGTAACCGGAGCCACATATGCTCGATCACCGTGCTTTGACCGCAATTCTTCGATCTCTCCATATTCAAGACAACGCATTGGGCAGGATTGTACGCAGACCGGATTTTCGCCTTTGTCAATAAGATCATAACAAAGATCACATTTTTGCGACACTCCTGTTGCCGAGCTCATGTATGGAGCACCATAAGGGCAAGCCCCAATACACGCTTTGCAGCCAATGCACGCTGTTTTGTCTATGTATACGATACCATCATCACGCTTGATTATCGCTCCTACTGGGCAGGAGGCTAAACAGGCCGGTGCCGAACAATGGTTGCATGATAATGAGACAAATTGCATAAAGAAGCCATCGGTTGACATTACACCGTTCTCGTCAACTTTCCAACTTCCTCCACCGTAATCATAGACTCGACGATATTTTTCACCCAACGGTAGGTCGTTTTTGTCCTTGCATGCAACTACGCATAACTTGCAGCCGATGCACTCATCGACATTATGATGAAAGCCATATTGTGTAACCATCATTTACTCCTTCTTAGTCTGCAATCGGTACTACGTAGGGCTTCAGATGATCCGGAAGCGGTGCTTGTCCGGTGTATTTTTCGATCTTCAATGGAGTAGTGTTGTAAGCCTGATATCCATCGCCCAAAAGTTGCGGAGCTTTAAGGTAACTGGTACAACCCCCAAAGTCGATTCCTGTCTCGTCATCAACATCCAACCAGTTTGCCTGTCCAAGCAAAATTACTCCCGGAGCAACATATGGTGTAACACAGAGGCGGCGGACAATCTGTCCGGCATCTTTGCCAGTTACCAGCACCCAGTCTCCTGTTTTAAAACCGTCTTTCTTCGCATCATAGTTACTCATCATCAGATCATTGGCAAACATCTCGGTAAGAACTTTATTTGTAGAATAGTTCGATTGCACCTGACGAAGATGATGAAGATTGATTAGATGATATTTATAGTCGGTATTCTTAGATATTTCTTCATATCCTCCAACAGCAGGCTTATACTTTGGCAGAGCATCGATGTCATGATATGAACACCTATCATAATGATCCTTAAGTGCTTGGCAATATATTTCGAGTTTTCCGGATGTAGTTTTCATTGGACTTTGCTCAGGATCAGCTATGAAGGCCTTTTGAGGGATTTTAGTCAAGAAGTCGTCAGGTTTGCGTTGAAGATGGAAAACACCCATATTGTCTTCTTTATACTCTCTAATCGGAATATGTCCTTCTTGCGGTTCACCTTTCATGCCATAGAATTTCAGGTCGTCCTCAGTAATTGACACCAGTGGAATCGGATCTCCGCCATCCACGGGAATCGTAGTTGAGGCAAGCATGTTGAAGTATCCTTGCTCAGTTGTTTGCCTCGGAACAACGTCCTCACCAAATCCAAGCGCATCACACAGTAAATAGAATATTTCATTGTCATCTTTTGACTCATAATAAGGAGCCAAAATGTTCTTTCCGGTAAGATATAGACATGAATGAACATTGCCAATTTGGATAAAGTCAATCTCAAAGGATGTTTTCGCAGGTAAAACTATATCGGCGTATACTAGACCGCTTTTAAGCTGGAAGTCTTGATAGACTACAAAATCTACCTTACGATGTGCTTCGGCAACATATTGCGCACCCGTCATCTGATTTGCGGCGTTGCCGTTTCCTTCGTTATACATACATTTAATATCACAAGCACGCTTTTCATGTGCCTGTCCGGGAATTGTATACTCTCCGGTAGCGACTGCCTTAAAAATTTCCGGATAGGTGATTCCATATTCTTGATTTGGATCATATTCGGCAAAACCAGTTAGCATGCCACCAGCACCGGGAGGCGTGCAAATGGGATTCGGCGTAATTTTTGGACTCTTTGCACTACCACGAACAATATCTTGATCGCGGTTGAACACTCCATGTGGACTACCATAGACATAACTTGCACCAAGTTCGCCCATACAACCACAAATCCATGAAAGCGTGGCCATTTGATGGCAAGTCCTGTTGCCATAATAAGTTCTACAAAGAGATGTGGAGGATTTAATGTACATCGGCTTGATGGAGCCCATATCCTTTGCGAGATTCTTTATGGTTTCGACCGGAATGCCGGTGATGGGACTAGCCCACTCAGCTGTCCTCGGAATTCCATCGTAAACGCCCAAAATGTAGTCCTTATAATTCTCGTTAGTCTTTGCATCTGCTGGCATATGAGCAGCATCAAATCCAACAGTATACTTATCCAAAAACTCCTGATCGACCCAGTTATTGGTTATCAATTCATAAACCAAAGCTTCGACTAAAGCGCCATCCGTGCTGGGATGGATAGGAATCCACTGATCGGCAACAACTTGTGCGGTCGGTGTAAACCAAGGATCTATGATGATAACTTTGGTGCCAGCGGCTTTTTTAGCATTGATAAAGGTATATATCTGGTTTTGCTGCATCCATGCTGTATTATTCCCAAACAGAACCATCAACTTGGTGTGGCGCAAAGCCATTCTGTCCATTGAATTACCAAGATTGTTGCCAATGTATGCTCTAACAATCTCTGAACCGCCCGGAGTTTGCTCGCCATAAGTAGTTAAGCAGCCGCCCAATAGATTAAATATTTTTGCACCGGCAGCGCCCTTTCCAAGACCGAGAAAAGCACGTGGTCCGTAAGTATCAGCTATCCGCTTGAATTCCTCAGCCATGTAAGATATTGCATCATCCCAGCTGATTCGCTCCCACTCGTCTTTCCCGCGCAGATGTCCATTGACATTATCTCCACCACCTGGCATCCAGTTCTTGCGTTTCATCGGATACTTTAAACGATCAGGTGCGGTGATATACCATCTCTGGGAGCGTCCTTTTAAACAACCGCGAACTTGTGGGTTATCGACGCTATCTTCGATAAGCTCATCGGTTCTCTGCCTAATTATCGTACCATCGACAACATAAGCTTGATTAACACAAGTAGTTGTACAACCGCTGATAGGACATCGAAATGTCATCCACTCTCCACCAACAAGTTTCTCAGGTGTTGGATCGCTTTCTTTAGCGGGGTCTGTCTCCCTCACCTTATTCTCGCAACCAGTAAGTCCTAATGTGGCAACTGCGCCAACTGTGGCAGCTAGACCAACAAACTGCCTTCGATTGATCCCCGATTTTTCGATCCTTTCAAGTAACTTTGCCATAACCTCTCCTTTCTCCAGCTTTTAAGCAAGGTAGCTATTTGCGAAAATAAGAGCCTTGTCGCATTAACATACCTGCCTACTTCGACAGCACTGACTGCCTGTTTTTCTTGCCAAAAATGCCTTCGTGCAAAATGACTCAAAGTGCAAAAGTAAAAGAGTCAGCCTAATATAAGTGATATGGTAATACCCATCACTGATTCAGTCAATAGGTATTCCACTTTTCCCCTATTTGTTGCATAATGAACACGGACATTTTGGAGGATTCATGCTTGGGATACCCTTATTCGATACCTTGGTGATACTCTATCTGTTCTTGGGTGGAGCAGCTGCCGGCGCACTATTTATAATTGCAGCTTGGAGCATTGTCTTCCATCGTAGAATTAAAGAACGCCATATCAGATTGCAAACTGCGTTCAAATCCTTGATGTCATATTGCTATGTTACCGGCATGATCTTGCTGTCTTTTTCGATCCTTTGTCTTTTATGGGATCTTGGGCAACCACAAAGAGCTTTATCGCTTTTCTTTCGCCCCCATCTCACTGTACTTACCTTTGGTTCATATTCGCTATTATTTGAGGTGCTAATCGTGGCGTTTCTAATTGCTGCAAATCGCTTAGACCTATTTTCTATCAGTGGAAGAGTTCGCAAAGTTCTGGAGTATCTTTGTTGTGTTGGCTCAAGCGCCGTGATGATCTATACAGGAGTATTCTTGGCGACTAATATTTCCGTGCCATTTTGGAACACTTGGACTCTTATAGCTTTATTCTTCTTCTCTTCACTATCTGCCGGAGTCTCCTTGGTCTTGCTTATCGACTACTTTGTGAAAGACCGAACGCTATTGCTTCGCGCCGCACGTCCTCTGCAAAAAATACATGTTTGTGTTCTGCTTTTGGAGGCTGCTGCAATGGCCGGTTTTATTGCAGTGGCTTTTTTTAATCAGGAAACGTCAAAATCGATTGAAATACTGCTTGGTGCAGAAATGCTACCCACAGCAATTATTGGTGTGGTTGGCATGGGGGTCATAATCCCGCTCATTTTAGAATCTTACAATTTGCTGACAAAGCCCTACCGCACTATCCCTGTTTCAGATGTAATATGCTTATTAGGAGGGTTATGCCTGCGTTACGTTATAATCCAATGCGGAGTTCATTGAAAGTGTGTAAGGGGATTGCGTGTCACAGTTAAGTCACAATGAGAATATTTTTGAAGTAGATGATAGCTCAGATTTGCCCATCTGGGTTCAGTTACGTAATCGAATTGCGTACCTTATTCGAGTTGGTCACTTCAAACCCGGCGAGCAAATCCCCAGTGTGCGCAGCTTGTCTACCAGCGCAAAGATCAACTATACGACTGTTACTAAGGCCTACAAAGATCTTGAGTACAACAACCTTATCGTATCGATCCGCGGGCGAGGCATGTATGTGCAAAAGAATGTGACGGCAGAAGATGAAGGAGCCGAGGCTGCCATAGATATCATTGTTGAGGACTGCATCGATCAGTATCGCTCGGCCGGTCTGTCTTTTGTGGATATCAAATCTAGAATTAGAACCATTATTGACGATCGTGAGTCAAAGACAATAAATGCTACAGTGGAAAAGATGGAGTATTACGATGACGGACAAGAAGGCTAGACGTAAAGACCATAAAGTTGCCGGAACGCAGCGGGCAGAACGACGTGAGAGTGCCAAGATCGAGTCGTATAACTCGCCGAAAACTAAATACACAAATGAGAATGCGCGGATTGTTTTCTCTGCTCTGATTTTTGTGCTTTTCTTTGCGCTGGTCATCATTGGTGGCTACTTTCTGTTTAACAGAATAGACATCTGGATCCTGTCCGCTGCCCTAGTAATCGCTGTGCTTGCGCTGTTCACGATAAACATTGCCCCGCAGTGGGAACGCGTGGTCATCTTGCGTTTTGGTAAATATTCCCGAACAGTTGGGCCGGGTCTGTATCTCACTCTCCCCTTTATTGAGCACATTGCTCTTAGAGCAGACCAGCGCGTTATGCTTACCGGCTTTGGTGCCGAGGAGACTTTAACCGCCGATCTGGTTCCTTTAAATGTGGACGCTGCCATCTTTTGGGTCATCTGGGATCCGGAAAAAGCCTGCATCGAAGTTGAAGATTACTACGACTCCATCACCCTTGCCGCGCAGACCGCGCTGCGTGATGCCATCGGACGCAAAAGCATCACCGAGGTGGTCATGCAGCGCGTGCAGCTAGACAAAGAGCTAAGAGATGCTGTGGAAGAAAAAGCCACATCTTGGGGAATCTCCGTTTTGTATGTAGAGATCCGCGACATTGTGATTCCCAAGGAGCTGCAACGCGAGATGGCAGCCGAAGCTAAAGCGGAGCGCGAAAAAGACGCACGCATTGTTTTGGCAGAAGTTGAAAGTGATATCGCATCCATGCTTTTGGATGCCACTAAGATTTATCGCGAAGATGAACTGGCCTACAAACTGCGTTCCATGCATCTGCTGAGCGAGGGCATTAAGGAGTCGCAAGGAACGATAGTGATCCCGAGTGCTTACTCCGAGGGTTTTACCGATGAGGCTTTGAAAGCTGTGGGTTCTGCCGGTAAAAAAGGTTGAACTTGAAGATAACTTTACCTAAATACACGCTTTAATCAAGTAAACCACACCCTAAGAGACTGCGGAGCTTGATTAAGGCGTGTATTAACACGGTTTGTGGTCACTGATTAGCTTTTGCGCCTGCCGTACCTTCCGACTTCAAGCCCACTTACGCTAATCTCCATGTTTGTGGTCACTGATTAGCTTTTGCGCCTGCCGTACCATGATTTCAACAGCAGTTTTTGCCTCGTTTGCGTTTTCGCGCATTGAGGTTATGCGCACTGCACACTCTCCCTCTTTGGCGTAGGTAGCAATAGTCGGATCTGTTTGTCCGTCGATAAGAGGAAGTAGCAATGTTTCTATCATCGACTCGCCGATGCCGCGAAAGATCAGGGTTTCGCTGTAGATGGTGTACTTTGAGCGCCCTTTGAGAAACGGCAACACGCTTTCGTTCATCATCTGTCGCATCTCGCGTGGGGGGCCGGGCAGAGCGATTATGAGTTTCTCACTTTCCGCAGCTTGCAGGGCAAACCCCGGAGCCGTGCCGGCATTGTTGTAAAAAACTGTGCAGCCTGACGGCATGTATATTTGCTTTAGATTGTTTTCCGAAAACTGAGTGCGCCCATATTCCTCAAAGAGTGCTTCCAAACGCTTCATCGCCTCTTCGTCGGCAACTAACGAAACGCCAAAATACTCCGCAATCACCTCTTTGGTCAGGTCGTCTTGGGTAGGCCCCAACCCTCCGGTCACGAGTACCAGATCTGCCTGTTCAAAAGCAATCTCAAGCGTTCGATGAAGCCTGCCGGGATTGTCACCAATTGTGTGATGCGCCAGTACCCCTATTCCAATATCGTGCAGCATCTGCGATATTTCTGCTGCGTTCGTATTTACCGTGGTGCCAAAAAGCAGCTCCGTACCTACGGCAACTATTACAGATTGTGTTGATTTGTTGGCGCGATCAGACATTGAGCCTCTTTTCCATAAGTTTCTGTGCCAAGAATAACACAAGTATCTTATCCGGAAGAAATCTACATACATTAACCTGCCATCGTCCGCTTTTCAGCTTTCAACGCTGCATATTCACTTGATTTTGGTGGAGTTGTCCTTATACTATTTCTTGCATATTTGAATATTGTATGGGGCTTATACATTGTTAGGGTCTTAAGTTGGAGGTAATAATGGGTAAGGTTTTGGGTGTTTATTCTGAGCATAAATTGAGTGTGGTTTTTAAACTCACTGTGGCTCTATTGGTGACGCTGGCGGCATCTGCATTGATAACTATGACGCTGCCTGCCAATGAAGCCTATGCAGCAAGTCCAAAAAAGCAAACGGTTACAATGACCATAAATATGGGCAAACTGGGTTGTGACTGCCCGGAACTAACTTTTGAGCAAATCGTCAAAAAAGGTGAGAAAAAAATTACAGCAGTGTTTCAGGCTGTGAGCAAATGGATAATCGACGGAAAAGTAGTTAAAAATCCCTATGACACATTTTATGCAGACGGCTGGAAGTTTGCTAAACACAATGTAACAGTTGTAATGAAGGGTAAGTTAGCTGCCGGAAAGTACAAGGTCTTTGTAGATAACGGCACAAAAAGGAAGAACTTAGGCACAGTTACAGTAGCCAAGAAAGCTGTTTCTAAAACGGTTAGATTTGGTCCGGATATTGTGATTAAACAGTCCGTTTCCGTATCCATAAAGATGGGAAAGCTTGGCTGCGATTGCCCCGAGCTTACCTTGACCAAAGTTGTTAAAAAAGGTGAGAAGGCTTCTAAAACTGTTGTTCAGGCTGTAAGCAAGTGGACAATTGATGGCAAGGTAGAAAAAGACCCTTACGACTTGTTCCATAGTACAGGCTGGAATTTTAAAGACCACGACGTTACCGTGCTCATGAAGACCAAGCTGGCACCGGGCACTTATAAGATCCAGGTAGACAATGGCACAAAGATGAAGACCCTTGGAACACTTAAAGTCTCATCAAAGGCTGTTACTAAAGTCGTTAAATTTGCCTAACAAATCATTGGCTCAAATAGCATATACAAGTCTTTAAGTTGATTGGTGCATCATGAACAAAATTAGACTAATTGCAGTTCTGACACTGCTTGCAAGCTTCTTAACAGTTTCTGTTTTAGCCGGATGTAACGGAGAGATCGCTCTCTCCCCCGCGCATCTTGAGCAAAAGACGGCTCAAAGCTCGACAGTTCCAAAAGAAAACCCAAACGAAAAAGTGGCGGTTTTGCCTACCGATGATGCCGGGCAGTCAACAGATGCTGCCACGCAGACCGAGGCGACTGAGAACACAAGTGAAACCGGTCAGAGCCAAGATGCTCAGACTCAGGAAAATCCAACTCAAGACACCCCGGATCAAAACACCGGGCAACAAGACAATAACTCCGACAATACTGGCTCATCAGGCAATAGTGGCTCGCCAGGAAATAGCGACAACACAAACTCCGGTGGCAATAATAACTCAGGCGGTAACAACAATGGTTCCTCCGACAGCAATAAGGAAGACACCAATCAAAACACTGAGAAAAAAGAAAAGAAGTTTGCAGATTTAAAGATCACTTTAATTGGAGACTCTGTTGTACTTGGTGGTGTTGATGAGGTCAAGTCGGCTCTTCCGGGCATAGATATCCGCGCAAAAAATAGCCGCAAACTAAGCGGTCAAGGTCTGGAAACTCTTAAAGAAGAAAAAGCAGATGGTGTGCTTGGCGACATTGTTATTTTAGCATTGGGCACAAACAACGTAACTTTAGATGACATCAACAAGGCAATGAGTGTTATCGGCAGCGAAAAGCAAGTTGTGTTTGTTAATGCATATCGTGGTGGATCAGACTATATTGATGACGTGAACGCAGCTATTAAGGAAGCATCACAAAAGTATTCTAACTTTACAATCGCTGACTGGTATAAGCACGTTACCTCCAACAAAGACATTAAGCTTGCAACAGATCAGTGCCACCTAACGTCGTCCAGCGCAAAAGATTATGCAGAAGTTATCAAGACAGCTGCAAAAAAAGCAGCATCCAAGATGGGCGTTAAGTAGGCTTCTTATCAAGCAGAAATAAGCAGAAATAAGTGGAAACAACAAGGACAAGTAATAAAAATACACAGGTAAGGGAGACTAATGAAACAGAAGGGGCTTGGGGGGACAGGTCTTGGAGATACAAAACCGGTTTTTAGTGGAGTAAGGATTCTAAAAGTTGTATTAGCGCTGACGGTAGCAGTATGTTTGAGCTTCCCGAGTGTTGCAGGAGCAAGTACTGCAAGTGCCGCAAGTGCTGCCGATATCGGTGTGCCTAAAGTGAGTTCTGCCACCGCGGCAGCCGATGCCGCCGCAGCCGACGCAGCAACAGCGGCTTTTGCTACTGACGAGACAACGAGTATAACAATGTCTCAGGCTCCGCAGAAAAAAGTTCCACAAGACAGTGTAACGGTGATCGGTGATTCAGTGCCATTAGGGGCGGTATACTGGGGCGACATGAAAAACCGCATTGCCAATACTTTAGGCATTAGCTGGTGCAACGTTGATTGTCGCGCTTCCAGGCAGCTTCCGGCCGGTGTTGAACTGGCAAAAAAACTCAAAGCGGAAGGCAATCTTGGCTCTATTGTTGTTTATGCTACCAGCACAAATTGGTATTTTGACTACGAAATGGCAAAAGCCGCTCGTGATGCTGTAGGCAGCCACCGCTATGTGATATTTGTGACCGGCTACAATCGTGGATATACCTATCCGGATAAAAGCAACAGAGCTATGAAAGAGCTTGCGCAAAAAGATGAAAAAGTATTTGTTGCCGACTGGAACACGTTCATCAAATCAAAAGGTGGTGCCGGAATCTCTGATGGACGCTGCCACCTAACTCATCAAGGTGCTGGTTGGTATGTTGATGTCTTGATCAAATCTATTCGCAAAGTTCGCACAGCCAAGGCAGATATCGCAAAACAAACCTACAACAAGAGTCTGGCTCATTTAAGCAGCGTGTCAAAGATAAGACTTGTCGAGAAAACAAGTACGAAAGCACCGATAGCTATCTGGAACAATGCCTCCAAGGCGGGGCGCACATATGAGTGGACAAGCAGCAATAGCGATATTGTCAAAGTTGACTCAACGGGCAAGTTGTTTGCCAAGAAAAAGGGTAAAGCAACGATCACTTTCACTGAACTAAACCCGGTTCAACGCTCGAAAAAAATTGTGGTTGAGGTTGTCTCACAAAAGAAGAAAGCTACTGATATCTCCATAAGCACTGTCCAGCACCGAAACTGGGCTTACCGGATAGTGGTTGATGCCGGACAAGACAAGGTTACAGGAGTGCCTGTGTTTAAATCCAACAACCCTAAGATAGCTGCTGTCAATAATGCCGGCATGGTAATTGGCAAAAAGCCCGGCACCACAAAGATAAAAGTCAGTTATGGCTCTATATCCAAGTTTATAACAGTGAAAATTGTTTAGTTTTTAGACTAGGAGAGATTATTGTGCCTTGCTTTATTGGAGACAGAAAAGCTAGATTAAATAAGTTGAGCCGCTTGGCAAAGATTGTACTTGCACTTCTATTAGTCGCAGCTTTGTGTCTGCCATACATCATTGGCTCAGACATGGCTTATGCTAATACTAAGGCGAACGCTTTTACCTCTGCCAGCACTACGACGGTCTCGCAAAGTATTACCTTGAGTAAGCTTCCCGCCAAGCCCAAAACTGTGGAGCAAGATAGCGTAACTGTGATTGGTGACTCGGTTCCTTTAGGTGCGGCGCTTTGGGGAAACATGAAAAACCGGATCGCCAATAATGACGGAGTTAGCTGGTGTGATGTGGATTGCAAAGCATCGCGCCGTCTTAGAGGTGCTGTGGAATTGGCTCGGAAGCTTGACGCTCAAGACAGACTCGGAACCATTGTTGTTTTTGCTGTAAGCACTAATGGCATATTTCACTACAAACGAGCTAAAGCTGCTCGCGATGCGATGGGAAAGCATAGATCGGTAATATTCGTGACTGGCTACAGAGGCGGGTTTTCCTATACCGATACCGCTAACAATGCAGTAAAACTGCTTGCTGAAAAAGATGACAAAGTGTTTGTTGCCGATTGGAGCGAGTTTGTTAAATCAAAAGGCGGAGCAGGACTCAAGGCAGACCGCTGTCACCTCACAGGAACAAGCGCAGTTTGGTATGTTGACGTGGTGATGGAGGCTATCGAGCAAGCTCGCAAAGCAAAGTTAGCAGCTGCCAAAGAAAGCCACAATGCAAAGACTGCTCACATCGGAAGCATTTCTACTATTTCGCTCGTAAAAGGTACTAAAGCGCGTGCCCCTATTGCAGTTTGGCGTGCCTCATCCGCAATTGGGCGTAGCTATAAATGGTCTAGCAGCGATTCGGATATCGTCTATGTAGATAGTTCTGGCAAGCTAACGACAAAGTCGTTGGGAAATGCCACAATTACTCTGGAAGAGACCGGGCCGGTAAAGCGGCAGAAAAAAATTAAGGTCAAAGTGGTTCCAAATAGAATTAAGGCTAGCTCCGGATTAACCCTGGAAACTGTGCAGCTTAGAGCTTGGGCTTATCAGATAAAAGTAAGTGGGGCAAACGACAAAGTAACCGGAGTTCCCATTTATAAAAGCGTTAACCCCAGGATAGCTACGGTAAATAACGCCGGGATTGTTATCGGCAATAGGTCGGGAACCACGCAGATAAAAGTCAGTTATGGCTCTATATCTAAAATAATCACAGTAAATGTTGAGTAGGTGCAAAACGTGACGGATGATGCCGCTTTTAGCAGTACATTGAAGACAACTATCACCCAAGACCAATACAGCGCTGCACCAAAAAGCCTTAAGTGGCTTAATTCCATGCGCGCCCTCGGCGTGGTGTTGGTTCTTATCTATCACTTCTTCCCGGAGTTTTTGCCCGGCGGTTTTATTGGTGTAGATATTTTCTTTGTAGTATCGGGCTACCTGATCACAACGCTATTGATTAAAGAGTTTGAAACCACGGGTGGCCTTAAGCTTCCGGCATTTTACTGGCGACGTTGGCGCAGGTTGTTTCCCGCGCTCATTGCCATGCTTTGCGTTTCGCTCCCCCTGTTGCTGTTAATCAGCAAAGATTTTCAGGTAGGCATATTTCAACAAAGCGCCGCCGCCCTATCGTGGACAACAAATTTCTACGAAATACTCACCGGTCAGTCCTACGAAGCGCAGTTGCTACCGCACTTGTTTATCCACACATGGACACTTTCTATCGAGATGCAGTATTACTTGGCTTGGGGCTTTTTGATCCTCATAATTGTCCTGCTAAAAAAGCGCTTTCTGGGGCTGCCTCTCAGACTGTGCATTTTGGTATTGAGCGTTTTTATTGCAGCAGGATCAGCACATCTGATGTGGGCTTTTGCCGCCGGCGTTGACGATCCGTCCGTTGCATACATGTCTACTCTATCACATATATTTCCACTGATGATAGGCTCGCTGTTTGGCTGTTTGGGAGGATTTGCGCCAATTATGGCAAAGCCAAACGGTCTAGCGGCAAGGCTGCAAAATGGGATGAGCTTCTTTAAGCCGGTATCGCTGATTTTGATAGTGTTGGGCTTGGCAACGATCATCTTTATATCGTTCACGTTTTCCTTTAACGACCAGCGCACATACCACTACGGCATCCTGGTCATCGCCCTGATCACCGGTGCCATTTTGTATCTGGCACGCTACTGGCAAAACCTTGTGCCAAAAACTCGTCGTGAGTGGATAATATCGGACTACATAGGTATTCGCTCCTACAGCATTTACCTCTTCCACTGGCCACTGCTGATCATTATTGGCGAGATCGTGCTCAGCTTTAATGTGTCGCCAAACAACGCCGAGTGGATAACCGCAGCTATTGGCATACCTTTAACTTTTATCTTGTCCGAACTCTCTTTTCGCTTTGTTGAGCAGCCATTCAGAGCCAAACGCTCGGTTTCCGCAAAAGACCTTCCCGGCGGTCCACTGCCATTTGAAAAGGTCAAAGCCGCACGTGAAAGAAACTACGCCATTGGTATGAGTTGTGTTGGCATTGCACTGGTGACTGTGTTTGTACTCATTGCCAGTCCGCCCAGGATTACAAGCATCGAATCCGATCTGCGCGGTGGAGCACTAAAGATAAGCGTGTCAGACATCGAAAGTGCCTATGAAAATACTTTTGGTGAGGCTGTGGATGAGGCTGTGGAGGAAAATGTGGATGAGACTGTGGATAAGGACACAGTAGCCTCAAACATTGGAGATGCAGATGAGTAAAAGAGCGCAAACAGTGACCGGAATAATTGCGGTCGTCATCTCTCTGCTACTTGCAGCGTACGCACTAGGCGCTTTCAGGATTCCGGTGTTAATAACTGAAACCGATAGCTCCGGCAATGTTTATACCGGCAGCCTTAATTATGGCGAGTTTGTAGGACCGGTAAAGATAACTTTTGTTGATGGCTCGGTGTGGGAAGGTGAGCTCAAAAAAGGCTTGCTTGATGGTCTTGGCACTTTCACATCTGCAGAAGGTTGGATCTACACCGGCAACTTTGATGAGGGCGAGTTGCTGGATGGCGGCAAATTCAAGTTGCCTAATGGTATAAGCGCACAGAACAAATAATAATCACGCTATTTCGCACAGAAGACAAGCAAATCAGTCTCCCAGAGACTGATTTGCTTGTCTTCTGTGCGAAATAGCGCATATTCTTAGATGAAACTACTGTGTGGATACAGCCAAAAGCAGCTTTCCTTCGTCAATAAAGTCTTTTAGCAAATGGGCGACAGCACGATAGAAATTTGTGGTGGCAAAAGTGAGCATTTCAACGCAAAAGCTCGAAACCCAGCATCCAAGGTGATTAGACATGAATTCAGCCGAAGCGCGCCTTGCCTCTTGGGCGACGGACTCATTGCCACACTCCAAGGCATCTGCCTCACGTACACAGAGTTCGGATAAAAATGATATCTCGACACCTAAATGATCTGGAGCATCCTTGATATGCTTTGCTACTCGGCAATCTGCGGCTCTGTAGGAAGATGAGACGGACAAGACCGTGTCGTTGGCAACAGCTCCTCTGTACAGAGATTCATATGGTGGTTGCGGTCCATTTTTGGTCAGCCCGCACAAAAGACGTGTTCTGTCTACCGAGATCTCCTGCAGAATGTCTTGTTTGTCTCTGCCTTCACAAGACTGAATATATGAAGCAAGAAGAAACTCACCTTCGTGGACATCACTCGCATCCTCATCTATGGATGAATTCTTGTCTGTCACAAAGTCAAGTTTTACTATTTTATCTATGAGATTATCGTCCGGCAGATCGAGCAATAACGATGCAAAGAAATCACATCCTTGCGCATATTGCTTCAACAAAACTATTCGAGATTCAACCATACTGTTTCACTCCTTATCTGGGAACTGTATCAAAATTTTCATCCTGTCATTCAGCGAAAGCGGGAATCTGGTTTTCCATAAAAAATAAACTGTTTATTATGGATTCCCGCCTTCGCGAGAATGACAAAACGAGTCGCGGGAAGGACGAGTTACGGGAATGACAATCTGAGCTGTGCCTATTTTTTGATACAACTCCAATCATTTTACTATCCTGCCAAATTCCCATCTGTTTGCTATTTAGAACGGATTAACGTAGTAGACAGATGGACTGGTCTTTAGCTCATCCTTATACTGCTCTGCTCTCAGATCTTTAATGGCCTTGCTTATCTCGCTTCCGGCATCATCCAGGTCTCCAAAAACACGACACTCAGTTATGCACGTCTGAACACATGCCGGTTCTTTTTGCTCGTCAAGGCGCTGTACGCAAAACGTACATTTTCCCACCGTTGCTACTTTATGCCGCTTCAATGTAGTAGCTTCTTCGTAGGGTGTTAGCTCAGAGCCTTCACCCCAGTAAGGGGTATCACTCGGCTCTGCCTCTATGTAATGACGCGCATTGTAAGGACAAACCTGAATGCAGGTTTTACAACCGATGCAGATATCGTTGTCCACTAAAACAATACCATCTTCACGTTTTGTGCTTGCCCCACTAGGGCATTTTTCAACACAAGGAGCGTTTTCACAGTGCATGCAAGCAGCAGGCATCACTCTCTTTTTCACATTGGGATATTTTCCTTCATCCTTATATGTAATGTTTTGCCAATATATGTTTTTTGGTGTTGCATTAGCCTGCTTACAGGCAATCACACACGCTCCACAACCGGCACATGTATCCAAATCAACGAGCATTCCATATCTCATGATTCATATCCTTTCTTATCCTACGCTTTGTAAATCTTGACAGCAGCTGTATTCTCAGTGCCCCCGTGGATCGGATCCAGATAGCCCACATGTCCATTGAGTAGTTCGGCATATAGCGGGTCATTGGCAAGATCGTCGCCTAGCGCGCGCGTCTTACGTCCCAGCGCGCCACTAAACCCAAGAGATTCCGGGTGAATTCGCTCAGTAGTGCGGAGCTGTACTTTGACTTTTCCGGCGTTGTAAGATTCGACAATAACCATGTCGCCGTCTTTCAACCCTTTTGCCTCGGCGGTCGCTGTATTGATCATCGCTACACGATACTCAGGATCGTGCATCTCACTCCACTCACGATTCCAACAATTCTGATCTTGGCCACCAAAACGGAAGAGGAACATAGGTTTGCGGAACAAGAAGGTATATAGGTCATATTCAGGCGGGGCATTATGTAAATGACGATCTTTTGCTTCAGGGTAAAATGGCAGTGGTGCATAGCGTCTCTCTAAATATTCATAGGAATAGCCTAGATACTCTTCGGTAAGACCGATTTCGCGGAACCTACTTAAAAGTGTTTGACCACTATGCATATGATCCATCAAGTAGAACGGTTTGCGTGTGTCCGGACTATATGCATAACGATAAATGTTGAAGTCTTTTGCAGATGCCACTGAACCTAATGGACCATAACTGGCAAAACCATCCTGTTTTAGCTGATCAAGTGAATAGTCGGGAGAAATGGTTGCCTTAAGAACGCGATCCCAGATGTCTTCCATGGTGTAGCGCTCGTTGGGGCTTAGTGCAAATTCTGTGTCTTTGATTGCTCTTCCCCAAACATTTGACGCATTAATAAGTTCATTCATCTTTGGCAAAATGCCAATGCGATCAGCAAGTTCCATAATAATATCGTTACCACGCATAGTGTTGTAGAGTGGATCTACAAAGTCACGCCACATGATGGCATTACGATCGGCAATAAAGTTTTCTTTCTCGGATGTCAGAGGTCCGGAAACATTACGAGCCATATTGGGACCTTCGATACGAGAGTGGCTTTGAAGCAAAAGGTCTGCCATCATCGCGGTCTCATCCATGTGATAGCAGCAAGCATAGATTATGTACTCAAATTTCCCTAAAGCATCAATGACTGTATCCGGATTACATGTGCATGTTACTGAATTCGCGCTAGCTGAAAATAAGACGCGTGGTTTAAATTCGAAGCCGTATTTTTCGGGTCCCTCTGATATAACCTGCCAAAGAAGGCTGTCGGTGCTGTGTCTATGGGGATAGATGTCTTTCAAGTCAAACGCAGTCGGCGGCCACGTCACGCCTTTGCAGGGAACGGCTTCGAACATGGTCTTAATAACACCGTCGTCATCTGTTGGTAGTGGACCGACAGAGGTTTCATTTGCACCACCGGGAACCTCATTGTTGCCTAATAACTGGTTGATGAAACGAATCGACATATCGATCTGTTCTCCATCCTCATGATTGGTGATACTGCGTCCTCCGATGACTACTGAAGGGCGATACGGTAAAGTCTTACCTTGAATTTCAATTGTTTCACCGATACGAGCATTATCTATGAGGTCTTTGGCAATCTCGCGAATCTTTGCGGCAGATACGGTACAGATGTTTTCTGCCCATTCAGGTGTGTAGTTGGTGAAGCAGGCCTTGAAGAGCGTATATACCGTAGTTCCTTCTACATCACCTACCTGATAGGTACCTTCAAGTGCCGCACGATTGGGATCTTCCTTAAATTCAGCAGCATCAAAATCACGCGGAACTTTGTCTTCTTCATCCCACATCTGAGGTTTACCTGACTCTCCCCGCACATATTCACCATCATTGCCGATCAGGTACGGAGCGTTAGAGCGATGCTTCACCATTTCGATGTCAAAGTTACCCAACTCGTACATCATGGAATAGAGGAGCGCATAGGTAAACGACAGCTCAGTCGATGGTTTTATTGGCACCCACTCGCCTGCACTGGCCTCGATGGTGCAAGCAGGATCAACAAATACACCTTTGCCTCCGTTGCGTAACCAGTAAGCAGCACCACGTGCTTTTCCATCAGCAATGCCCGCAGTCATTCCCAAGCCTTTTCCGATTACTACAACATATTTGGAGTGAGCAGAATCCATCTGATGATTCTCAGCATCGTCCATAGTTGTTGCAGATGCGTAGTGCATAGCACAAAATTGACCTTTTGAAGAATTGATTGTATGTGTGCCAAAAGCCGGCGCAAAGCAACGTATGCCGGCTAAGCCGGATTCAACGGCATCTCTGTCAGAAAAACCGTAAAGATGCACTAACTGATCGGGATTAGTATCGTACACATCCTTTAATATGTTTCCGGCAAGATCGAAAGCTTCATCCCAAGTAATCTCTACCCAGCCCGGATCAATGTCCATTCCTTTTTTAGGATTTGTACGTTTCATGGGTGCTTTTATGCGATACGGATTATATTGATACATAGGATATGCTAGCGGCCTTGGACAGAGGGTACCCAGATTTGTAGTGCGCTCATCGCAACCCTCGATTCCCATAAGCACGCCATCCTCTACTGTTGCCCAAAGACCACATGCGCGATAGGTGCATTGACAACAGTACCCAAGCTTTCTTTCGATCTGATTTGGTGTCGATCCTTCTTGTATGGTGTTGTTGTTACTGCTGCATCCAAACGCAGTTCCCAAGGCTGCCGTAATGCCTAAGATTCCGGCACCGACAACAAATTTTCTTCGCGTAATCGATGACATTGCTTCTCTCCTTTTCTGTTCCTTTGTGGATTTGGCCTATTTTTAGAGTAGAAAAGAAAGATGTACAAAATATTAACGAGATATCAACTCATTGACAATTCTCCTCAAAACCGTTTGGACTATAGCTTGCAAAAAAGATGTCACCCTCTTACAGACCTTTATTTTCGGCAAACTTATACCCTACACCCCATACCGTTAGCACATATACAGGATGTGCCGGATCGGGCTCGATCTTTTCTCGTATTCGTCTTATCAAAACAGTTATTGTTCTTGGTACTTCCTCACCGTTTTCACCCCACACCGAATCAAAAAGTTGTTTGCGGGTAAACACTCTGCCCGGACTGTTTGCTAAGGTCCAAAGAAGATCAAACTCTGTTGCCGTCAAATATACTTCCGCGCCTCGTACGATCGTTTTTCGACCAAGGTGGTCAAGTTGCAACTCGCCTGCAACAATTCTTTCTTTGTCCGAGGTGCTTGATAGATCGTCTTCGCTCTTCGATATGATCGAGCGGCGGATCAAGGCATTGATGCGCAATAGCAGTTCATCCATATTAAACGGTTTAACCAGATAGTCGTCCGCGCCAAAGCTAAACCCTATTTTTTTGTCGACAATATCGCCTTTCGCTGTGAGCAGAATTATTGGTACAGCGCTTTTTTGGCGAATTTTTTGACATAACTCAAATCCATCGATTTCCGGAAGCATAACATCCAATATCACCAGATCAACTTCTTGATAATGTTTGAGTGCCTCGCTTCCGGTAGCCGCCTGGATCACTTGATAATTGTTGCTGTTAAGTATTGCTTTAATGGCTCGACGTAGATCATCATCGTCATCTACCAGTAGTATTAATATGTCTTTCAATTATCATGCCTCCAATTTATCGCACTGCCCGATCTTGCTTCTCCGGTCAACATATGACCGAAGCCCACATATCTCCTCTCTACGTTTACACTTCCCACACCGGAAGCATCACGATAAACTTGCTTCCTTCGCCCACTTTGCTCTGGACGCTGATGGTGCCCTCATGCATAAGAACAAGCTCCCTTGCAAGGGCAAGGCCCAGACCTGTGCCTCCATAACGCCTTGACACAGAATTATCGACCTGAGTAAAACGCTCAAATATCTGTTCTGTCTTTTCCTGTGGAATGCCAATCCCTGTGTCTTCAACCCAAATCACAATCCTATTTTCAGATGCTTCAAAAAATATCGTTATTTCCACTTGTCCGCCCGGTTGAGTGTATTTAATCGCATTACCTACAAGATTGTTTAAAACGCTGGCAAGTTTTTCCGGATCACCTTGCGTGAGAGGTACATCGGGAAACACTTTTGTTGAAAGCACGATGTTTTTGTTGATGGCCAAAGAAGTCATAGTGTTTTCCGTAGACGCAGCTAAGTCGTGCATGTCAATGATATCCCAGTGCACTTCTTCTTTTCCGGCTTCAATTTTTGCCAAATCTAAAACATTGTTGATAAGCCGCAAGAGTCGTTTCGCATTTGCAAGGATATCTTGCAAATGCTGTTTTTGCTCCGCATCGTTATCATCAGCATTGTGTAAGGCCACTTCTGCAAAAGCAATGATTGAAGCAAGAGGTGTACGCAATTCGTGACCCATAACAGCTAAAACATCGGATTTGTAATCACTGATTCCTTGGATACGAGCATTCATTTCAAGAAGCTGGGCTTGCTGATATTCTAGTGTCGCATTGGCTTCCTTTAACTGCCCTGTGCGCTTTTCAACCTCTGACTCAAGATCATCGTACAAGCTTTTCAATTGATCGGTCATGTCCTGAAAACAAGACACCAAGCGTTTTACTTCTCCCTTTGCCGGTATCTCAGCAAAATCTACATCCCATTCGCCTCTACCCACCTTCATGGCCGCCTGCTCAAATTTACCTAACGAGTTCGTAACCAACTTATTCATAAAGATACGGACAACCAATGTAAAGATAAGTAAAAGCGCAATGATAAACACCACATTGCTTAGCATGTTTGAATTAACATTTTTCACATAACTATCTGCAGGAATCTTTAAGCTTATTGCGCCGGCAAAGTCCCCAACGACCAAACCGTCTTTGGGAAATCCGGATACATCTATTTCGCCTTTTGGCATTCCGTGACAAGACAGACAATCTTTGGTTATATAGAGCGAAGCCATATAACGGAAAACACTCTCTTCACCATCATCTGTGAGACTCCAGTAATCCTTGCCGGGATTGTTTTTCAAGTACAATACACCATCCGTTTCAAAATCATCAGGTGTATTGAGTACGCTGCGAGTCTCAAGATTTGTCGACTTTATGACGTAATCCGTATCTCGCGATACCATGGTGCCGATACTCATGACTGCCGTGGAGCAGTTAAGATATTTATATTCGAAATTACCTTCTCCATCGTAATTAATAAGATCTTGGTTCCGAGACATGAATTCCCATATCGCTTCTTGCTGTGCCATGATAATCAGGGCTTTGTCGAGCATTTCCTGTTCTGCCCACTTGCGTTGATTTGAATAATCCCAGACCCCTTTGATTCCCATGATCACAGACACCGTAACAACGATGGCAATCATGAGGTAAAAAGACAGACCTCTTTTGTGTAATGTTGTTTTCTTAAAGACACTCATGAGCTCGAAGAGGGAGGTTGTATGTAATAAACAGAAGGCATAGTTCCGTACTCCTCGTGCAAGGGTTTGGCATTATGCTCCTTTATCGCTTTGGAGATATCACTACCGGGATCATCGATATCTCCTACTATGCGGCAATGGGTAATACATGTGTGAACGCACGCAGGAACTTTATTTTCTCCCAAGCGCCCAACACAAAAATTACATTTTTCCACCTTCCCATAGTCATGCATAGGAATGGTTTTCTTTTCTTCATAAGGAGTGAGAGGAAAATTTGATCCCCAATATGGGTCTTCTTTTGGATCGTTACCGATGTAGTGTCGCACATCGTAAGGACAGACCAATCTGCAAGCACAACAACCAATACAATCTTCGCGATTTATGAGCACAAGACCTTCGTCTGTTCTATGGCTCGCACCCGTCGGACATCTTCTAATACAAGGAGCTTTGGCGCAGTGCATGCAGCTTTTTGGTAAAACCCTTTTCTTGGCGTTTGGATATCGACCCTCTTCTCTGGTGAGAACCGTCAGCCAATACACTCCTTTAGGAGACCCGCTCGTTTGCTTGCAGGCCATGACACAAGCACCGCAACCTGCACAGGTGTTAAGATCGATAAGCATTCCATATCGCATAACGCTCTACCTTTGACCGCATTGTCGAAACAACTAAAGCATGAGCAAAACAGCACCACCCCTATTTTGAAATAAAGCATAAGTTTTGGATAAACGTGAATCAACATAACGTGTTGCTTCCTAAAAATAGTACTCCCAACACATTCTTTGTGTCAAAAAAAGTACTTGGTAATTATCTGCGCACTGCCTCACAAAAATAATACTCCGAACAAAGGCAACAAAAGCTGCAAATAACCTTGCCCAAACGACAAGCTAAAGGTAGTATATCATCTTGTCCTTTGACGCATCCCAGCAGCAAATAAATGTCGGGTCGTGGCGCAGTTTGGTAGCGCACTTGACTGGGGGTCAAGGGGCCGCAGGTTCAAATCCTGTCGACCCGACCACTCATGCCAGATAGCTTACTAGCTATCTGGCATGAGTGCTTTTGGGTTGTTAGGATTAGAGCCTGCATCAGCAGGTTTAGAGTGTTTGGAAAATCATACTCAATATATTTGAGGAACCTGCGGGCGTTTTGTCTGCATTGAGTAGGATCCGAGAAGAGGTCTACAAAGATGGAATTTCCCATTCGAATCTTTAGATATAGCAAAACTTTATTTGCGAGCAGCTGACTATACCAAAAAATGTCATGCGGGATTTATGAGATAAAAAGTAACATTGTCGTTTGGTGATAAGGCTTGATAAAGAGATTTGCGAGTCAGTCCGGTCTTTTGTGCAAGATATGTCATACCTCTGACTTTGGCGATATTGCCGAGTGCAGTTGCGCTTAATCGCACACCAATTGTTGATAGAATGTAGATGGAATTGATAATGCCGAGAGCAATTGGTCGGGATGTTGCTTTTTCGCCAACATATCAGGCAACGCGCTATGGCAAATAACTCGAATGTTAATACACGTTGCTTGTAGCAACGGGCTGCTCCTCACATAATAGCGATAACAACTGAAAGAAAAGAGGTTATCCATAATGCTAAACAAAAACATTAAAGCAATCAGAGTATCAAAAGGACTTTCGCAAGAGGAACTTGCTGTCAAATTGAATGTAGTACGACAGACAATCTCTAAATGGGAGCAAGGATTGTCAGTTCCTGACTGCGAGATGTTAGTCTCTATATCTGAAGTGCTTGAAACACCTGTAAGCACTTTGCTTGGTGAAACTGTTGCCCAATCTAAAGTCGATGACTTAAAAGCGATTTCCGAAAAACTGGAGGTTATAAACATGCAACTTGCACAAAGGAAGACCACGGGAAGAAATATACTTCATTGGCTTTTCATCTCATTGTGTGCGGTTATAGTGGTGATTTTTATCGCCTTAGTATTGTTGAATAGTGCCTACTTAGGCTGGGATTACAATGACCCTGAAACTGCCGTTCTTGGAGTAGCTGTTCACTCATTTGAATGGCTGTTTGTCAGATTAGCACCGTTTATTTTTATAGGGGCTATTGTTGGAATAGTTTTGACACGAAAGAAAGTATAGAGCTGCTCTACTTTTGGAACTTGAAACTTCTTGGCGCTCGCAATTACACATAACGGTCTTTCATTAGCGTTTCCCAAACACATCAAAACGACCTCATGAATTGCCTCATCCTTTTGCAATTCTCCCTCATGAAAATAATTATTTTGTGCTTTTTAAAAGAGTCGATGCATTTCAGGATGGTGTAAAACGCATAACGATTATTTAATAAGTCCCAAGGAATCGAAAAAGAATTTGATTTGAGAGAAGAAAGGGACAAGAAATGGCAAACTTGCTAAAAAAGGTAGAGAAGTTTGACATGGATAGACGAGCGTTCGTTGCACTATCCGCTTCACTAGGTGCTACTGCTGCGTTAGGTCTTACCGGTTGCGATAATGTGTTGGCTAAGACAACCAAGGACAGCCCAACAGTTGAAACTCTATCAGGTGGAAAATGGGTTACAGTTGCTTGCCCTCAAGACGGCTGTAATAAGAGTTGCTTGAATCAAGCCTACGTTGTTGACGGCGTTGTCGTGCGCCAAAGGACAGACGAACTTGTTGAAGACAGCCCGGACAACCCCCAATACCGCTCATGCATTAAAGGAAGAAGCATCCGCAAAACCGTTACATCTGCCGAGCGCCTAAAGTACCCCATGAAGCGCAAGAACTGGCAACCTGGTGGCGGTGCCAACGTTAATGGACATCTCCGCGGCATTGATGATTGGGAGAGAATCACTTGGGATGAAGCAATAAAATACATTGCTGACGAATATAAAAGAATTATGGACACCTACGGTCCACGCGCCTTTCTTGCCACAGGTCAAGACGAACGCAAGATGTGTGGTGGCAAGATAGGCAGTGGTATTCTCAACATGTTGGGTGGCTGCTTAACCACATTTGGTGAGCAAAGCGATGGCGGCGCTCCTGTGCCAAGCAATCTCATGTGGGGTTTTTACGACAGCGGTGACACCAATGGTCTGGACAAAATGGGGCAACGTCACACAAAACTACAAGTGCTTTGGGGCTTTAATTCCGGATGGTGTGACGGAGCCGCTAATCAATACGACCTGCTTACAGCAAAAAAGCAAGCCGGTACAAAGGTCATCCTTATCGACGTATGGTTTAATCCCACTGCTCAAAGTTACGTAGATCAGTGGATACCTATTCGTCCAAGTACCGATGGTGCGCTCATGGAAGCTGTGGCTTATGAGCTGATTACAAACAACCTGGTAGATCAAGACTTTTTGGATCGTTGCACTGTGGGTTTTGACGCAGAGCACATGCCGGCTGACGCAAAGACTAACGAGAATTTCAAAGATTACATCCTTGGCGCTTACGACGGCAAGCCAAAAACTCCCGAATGGGCAAGCCCCATCACCGGCGTTCCTGTTGCAACGATCAAGCAACTCGCCCAAGACATGGGCACCACCAAACCTATGTCGCTAAAAGCTGCTCGCGGACTTACCAGGCAATGGTATGGCAACCGTGTCACTCAGCTGTTTTACACCTTAGGTTGGATGACAGGCAGCCTTGGTGTTCCCGGCTCTGACACTGCAATCCTCACAGGCACTTGGGGCACAAAGAACGGACAGCCTCTGGTCAAACGCGGTAAAAACTCTTGGAAATACCCCAAAAACCCTGCATGTTCGGAGCCACGCGCTTCTGATGAAACAACATTCGGCGGTTTTGATGCCAGTAGAGAATATGGCATTGCCTTCTCCGAATGGCATAAAGCAGTTGTGGAGGGTGAATACACACTGCCCAACCCCAGAAATGAAAAACGCTCTTGCGACATTAAGTGCATTATGTGTGAAAACGCTCGCAACGCCAGCAACGCGCAATCCGGCAATTATCTAACTGTTGAGGCATATAGAAAGGTTGAGTTTGTTGTCCATCAAGAAATGTTCATGAAGATAGGTCCTATGTATTCCGACATCGTTTTGCCGGTAAAGTGCCACCCGGAACTGGAGTTTGCTCTTCGTAACAAACAAACAAACGAGTCGCTGATCATGGGCACAAACGCATTTCCTCAGTTTTACGAAACTAAAGACGACATCGAGATCTACTTTATGCTCTGCGACGAGCTTGGTTTTGGCGAGGATATCGCGCCGCGAACCTCAATTAAGCAAAACATGTTTGAGCAACTGGGCAACGCAACAGTCATCAAAGAAAATGGCGAAGAGTATGAAACTTTGTTCACCATCACTCAAGAAGATATCGACAAGTATCAGGTGAAGTTTGAGCCACAGGAAGGGCGAACTTCATTTGCCGAGTTCATGGAAACAGGCATTTATCGTCTTGAGCGCAGCCCTAATGACAACTATATGAATGTTCCGCTCAAAGACTTTGTGGCCGATCCTGAAGCCAATCCACTTGAGACAACTTCCGGAAAATTGGAGATATATTGCCAAGCACTGGCTGATTGGTATGACTTATGCCAGCTGCATGATATCGACCCGATTCCAAAGTACAAAGCAGCCGTTCACGGATATGAGGACAAGAAAAACTACCCTGACTATAAGTTCCAACTGGTGACTCCGCACCACCTTCGCCAGATGCACAGCGTTTGGGCAAACGAGCGCTCACTTAATGAGGTGTTCCCAAATGATCTGCTAATAAGCACTTTTGATGCAGAGAGAGAAGGATTTAAGCATGGAGATTGGGCATTGGTAACAGGTCTTGATGCCGGTCAGATCGTGCGCAGGATTGCAGTACTGCCAATTATTGCACCGGGTGTGGCGATACTCGGCGAGGGAAACTGGCGCAATGTTGACCAAGAGACCGGTATCGACATTGGTGGTAATGCCAATACACTTACTCGTCCGCACCTGTTAGGCAATGGTTACCAAGCTTACAACACGGTGCTCTTAAAGCTTGAACCGTACACGGGACCAACAATGTTGCCCGACTACCAACGTCCACTCTATGTTCCAATCGCTGATTAAGGAGGTAAATCATGGCTACTCAATATGGCTTTTATGCAAACACTAACGAATGTATGGGTTGTAGGATGTGTATTATCTCCTGCAAAGACAAAAACAATCTTCCGGTGGGAGAAAAGTTCAGACGTGTATATGACTATAGCGGCGGTTCGTGGAGCGTTGATGAAAATGGTGTTATGAATGCAACCGACCTGTTTTCGTATGCCGTTACCTCGGGTTGTCACCACTGCGCAAACCCATCTTGTATGGAAGGTTGTCCGGTAAGTGCCATCCAAAAACGTGAAGACGGGATCGTATGGATTGACCAAGACCTTTGCGTTGGTTGCGGTTACTGTGTTGAAGCCTGCCCTTTCAACGCTCCTTACAAAAGCACAACCACCTACACTTCACGCAAATGCGACTTATGCAAAGATCTTATCGACAATGGTGAGAAGCCCGTTTGCGTTCAGTCTTGTCAAATCCGTTGTCTGGAGTTTGGCAAACTGGAAGACCTTAAGGCTGCTCATCCTGATGCTGTTGATGTCATCGCTCCCCTGCCTGAAAACCCGGGCACGAGCCCGTCAACACTCTATTCTCGTCATCGCATGAACCCCGAGGGCAAGCTAAAAGGCGAAACGCGAAATGCTCCTGAAGAAATTATTTCAGAAACATTCGAAGAAACATTTGTGTAATCTGCTGCAATTAGACGTTTGGGGAGGTTGAACTGCTGACCTCCCCAAAAAATGACCACTTAACCATTTAGGGAGCTAAAATGTCAGATATGGATAACGTACGAATCCTGTTGGCCGCCAGAGCAGGCGTGTATCGTGCCTTACAAAACGCACTCGGAAATGAGCCTTCAATAGAAATGCTGGAGCAATTATCATCAGATGACGTCAAAGAGGTTTTCTTGCTTTTTGACTCCGGGCAAGAAAATTATAAGCAAACTGTCGAGAACCTGTTTGCCGTTTCTGCTGAATATGTACATGGTGGTGAAAGTGCTATAACGGCACTGGAGGGACGGTTTACCCGCTTGTTTGTTGGTCCCGGCGGAACAGAGGGAAACCCCTGGGAGTCTTTTTACTTGAATACGGATAAAACAATCCGACATGGTGTTACATTGGAAGTTCGCAAGAACTATGTTGTCCAAGGGCTCATACCGCAAGCATATCCTACTGTTTCGGACGACCATATAGCAATTGAGCTGGATTTTTTGGCTAAGTTGGCTGGGCGAGCTGAGGAAGCCTGGATGGATGGCGACATTGCTACAACCTATAATAATCTTAAAGCTTCTGAGGATTTTTTATGCGAGCACCTCGCAAAATGGGTTGATCTATTTTGTGCAGCGCTAGGCTCTGCCAAACATGGAGCATCTTTTTACTTAGAGACAGCAAAAGTACTTGAAGCCTTTACGATAATAGACCTGGAAGTACTCTGTGATATCCAAGATGCAATACAAGAGAAATGAAAATGCATAATCTATCGGGTATAATACATGAACTCACAATGGCATTAATAGTGATCGCTCAGGGAGGTTTATTGCCAACAATAAAACCATAGTCTGCTTGCGACGCTAAAGCGGAAATATGGAGAACATGGTAATACCTGACACGCAAACTCAAAGAAAACTACTGATTACCGCTCTTCTCACGCTTGGTCTTGTATTTGCCGGTATCTGGACTAACACCCTTGGCAATAGCATCGATTTAATGCCCGCTGCTGCCGGATCAGAGTCAATTGTTGGCGCTCCAAGCGCTGATGCTTTTCGCTTTGGTCGCTTGCTCACCGCAATTCTATTTATAGTTTTTGCACGAAGTTTTCCCAAGATCCAAAAAGCTACTGCCATCATTGTTGCAATCATTATGAGTGTAGCCAGCGCCGCTTCGGCTATCGCTTATCACCAAAACCTTATTGACCCACAAATACTAGCCCTTGTCGGTATATTTTTTGCTATCGCAGGATACTCTTTCATCGTTTGGATATTCTATCGCCAATTTGCTCGAAAGCTGGCACCTATCTACGCTGTATGGGGTATTTCTATAAGCCTGGTATTAGAAATCTGGCTATCTTCCATTACGATCTTTTTGTCAACGAATATTCAGATCGTTATGGTGCTCATACTGCCGTTTCTTGCGGTGGGCTGTTATTTTGTTGCCTATGCACTTGATAGTACTATTGTTGAACCCAAGCCAAGTGTTCGCATAGACGGCGGTTACGAACAGTTTGCTTTGCTTGCCCAAGTCATTATCATCACTGTTGCACTTGTTTTTATTCAAGCCCTCAGTTCTGCAGGTACCTGGGGCGAGACACGCGGCAGTTATATGGGGCAAGACGAACTCACAGTGTCGCAGCTATTTATTGTAGGCATAGTTGTTATTGCGCTAACGTTTTTGGTTTTTCATCTGCCGCGCAAACGACTTTCGCTATCGCTTCGCTGCATCATCGGCTTTGGCACGATTCTTTTTGGACTCCAACTTCTTGCTTTTAGCAGCGACAACGCGACTCTCGCTTTTCTTGAACCCATCACTGCCGGCATCGAACAGTTCTCACACCTTGTTAGGTGGCTGATGATTATTGAGTGTGTGCGGCTCTTAGCCATGCCGTCATATCGCATAGCCGGTATAGCTCACGCTGCATCGGCTCTTGTTTCACTTTTATGGCTGCATGTTATCTCTGAGCTTGCTTTTGGTAATTCTACCTTGGTCATGGTGATTATCTATGTTCTTTTGATGCTGATAATTTTCATTTTTGTTAAAGGCTACCTAAACAAGACCACAAAGCTTTGGGTATTCGAAGAGGATTCACGCGGCGTAGAGTTTGTGGCGTTTGCAACGCGTTACGAACTTTCTCCACGTGAGACCGATGTCTTCATTTCGTTGATGCAAAATCATAAATATTCAGAGATTGAACAAGAGCACTCCATGTCAGCAGGAACGGTAAAAACTCACGTCAATAATCTCTACCGAAAACTAGAGGTTCACTCTAAAAGCGAAATGCGCCAACTCTTCGAGCAAACAAAATCCAAGTCCTAGGGAAATGCCGATTTAATGCTTGTGCGTCAGATTCTCCACAAATAAAACCAGGTGAGCAAAACGCATGTTTCTACTCACCTGGTTGATTTACCTGATTTGAGTAAATGAGTACTTACGCGGAGATTTTTAAAGATAACGCACACTGAAAGTTGATGGAACAAGATTGAAACTTGTAATTCTCGGTTTTAATTTCGTGATCACACAGGCTTCTGTATTTTGCACATATTAAGCCTTGTTTAAATTTTTAAACGCAGAGAAGTTCTTAAGCTAGCAATATTCAGATTATTGATTAACTGCGCTGGATAGAACATAGACTGAAATCCTTAAAAATATCCACATTTTTGAAACTATTTCCCACCCTTAAACGAATATATTTATAGCACCAAAAAAACATTTACGGAGGCAGTGCGGTTGGTTAGTGAAAAGCGCTTGATACGTACGATTCAGCGGAACAGAGACTCTTCCTCTGCTGATGCTTTGGTGCGCAGTTATTACGACGAGATATTTGGCTACATCGCCCGCCAGATACGAAATAAAACAGACGCTATGGACGTTACTCAGGAGGTATTCGTGTCAATGCTCAAGACTATCGGGCATTACAACCATAAGAAAGCCGGTTTTCGCACTTGGCTGTACCGAATCGCTACCAACAAGACTATCGATTTCTTTCGCAACAATGCCCGAAGCGCACGCTTCTTATCAACAACCGATATGCAGTCTTTGCCGGATGATCTCGCGTTCATAGACACGGCAGATACAGAGGCACAACTTGCCCGGCAAGAGTTGATAGAGCAAGTGTGCGCCTACATCACGACCCTGCCGTCAGATGTTCAGCAGGTGTTTAGACTCAAGTTCTTTGGTGAGCACACTTTTGCACAGATTGCAGAGCTTTTGGATATGCCGGAAGCAACTGTAAAGACCCGCTACTATCGCTTATTACAAACGCTGAGAAAGGAGTTCAGCGATGAGCACGCTTAACGTAAATCTTACTCCGCAGGAAAAAGAGCAGGAGATCTCTGCGATTTTAGACCGTGGGTTGGTAAGACCTAAAACACTTCGCCGGTTATTTAAAGACCTGCTATGCAGTTTAGGCTTACGTGCGCTTTTTTGGGATTGTGGTTTTGCACTTTTGGTGGCTACTGTAACTTTGGCAGGGATAGTATTTCTGCTTGCTGTAACCCCAATAGAACGTAGTCTTGCCACTACATTCACGCTGGCACCGCTGTTGTTTCTTGCCACTCAGCTAAGTTGCGAAACGGCGGAGCGTTTGGGCGAGCTCTACGAACTTAAACGTACCTGCAAGTATACGATCAGACAGATCACTGCTTTTAGGGTGCTGACATTCTCGCTTGTAGGCGTGATCTTTTGCGTTGGCTTAACGGCTTTTATAGCCGAGAGCACCACACACCTTGTACAACTATTACCGCTTGCCTTAAGCGGACTGTTTCTTTGTGCTTTGTTCAGCTTATTTTTGGCTCGCCGCCTGCCGCACACGCTTGCCGGTATTTGGGCGGGCGCAATATGGATAGTAATAACACTCACTCCCCTGATGATCGCAGGCCCGCAATGGGAAATACTGCTCAGCAACATACCCGTTTTGCTCACGATATGCACGACTATCGTCTCAGCTGCATTATTTTTGAGAGAGATCACAAAACTTGCCTTTGACAAGGAGGATCACACCTATGCTTACGGTCAATCACGTAACTAAAACGTACGGAAACTTTACAGCACTAGAAGACATCACGCTGGAATTCTCGCAGGGTCTATATGCGCTGCTTGCTCCAAACGGAGCAGGCAAGACCACGCTGATCAAAATGTTGACAACGCTCATCTTTCCAACACGTGGTGAAATACTTCTTGATGGCGATGAGATCATCGCACTGGATGAAACCTACCGCGAAAAGATTGGTTACTTGCCGCAAGAGTTTGGTTATTACAAAAATCACAGCCCGAGACAGTTTTTATCATACCTGGCTGCATTAAAAGGACTGGACAAGCGAGAAGCGGCACGTAAAACCGATGAGCTGCTGGAGCTGGTATCGCTTGCAGACGTGCGTGACAAAAAGATGCGCAAGTTCTCCGGCGGTATGATCCAGCGCGTAGGCATCGCCCAAGCTCTGCAAAACGACCCGCGCATTCTTATCCTTGATGAGCCAACAGCCGGGCTTGACCCCAAAGAGCGCGTTCGCTTTCGCAATCTCATCTCTTCGCTTTCTAAAAACCGGATCGTCATCATGTCTACACACATCGTCTCGGATATTGAAACCGTCGCCAACCAAGTCGTCATGTTTAAAGACCACAAGTTGCTTGCAAACAACACACCGGCGAAGATATGCAAGCAGCTGGAGGGCAAGGTCTTTGAGACCGACGATATCACGGCAATCGACTTTGCCCACATGCAACTTACCGAACGCAATGAAGACGGACACACCATCGTCCGCTTTGCCACGGACAGCGCGCGCGGAGCCGAAATCGGTCGCCCGGTCACTCCTAACCTAGAAGATGTTTTCCTCTACATTTACCGCGACGAGGCATGGATCTGATTGTGTGGATCTACGAGATGAAAAAGTTGCTCTGCTCGCCCACACTGCTGGGACTGATCGTGGCATGCCTACTGACAAACACGTTCTTCTCGACGATTGTGCTGGGATCTGCGGACTATTCGTCTTATGTAGGCAATGTTGCTGAGACGGCAGGCATACGCGTAAACGATGAGTTCCAAAATCAGCTAGCGCTTTTGCAAGAGCCAAAGGAAAGCCCGGAGTCTTACTTTCTTGAGTACCTACGCAAAGACACCAATGGCTTATCCAACCTCTACGAGACATTTGAAGCTTCCTCCATCGCCAAAAGCGAAATTGCCGCTTATGGCATTACCGGTGACGTAGCACGCTTGCTGGAAGAAAAGTGCGAAGCGCTGCAAGCCAGCGTAGATGCAAAGGCCAAAAGCGGCGAAGCGCTGGATCTTTATCTGGCAGGTTTTACCACTCATGAGCACAACGCACTCGTTTTTATTTGGAGGATGTTCGCGCTCGAAGGCGCATTGATCGGTGTCTTGATGGTACTGCTGCTAATTGGCTACGAGCAAAACAATCGTACAGCAGCCTTGGTCTTCTCGCTTCGCAAAGGACGTCGTTTGATGTCTGCAAAACTTCTGGCGGCTATGGCGGTTGGGCTTGCTTCTTTTGTTCTGGTGTGGTTTGCAAGCATGGCAATTTACCTCGCGCTTCATCCCTATTTGATACATATCTGGCACAGCAGCGTCAGCAGCGCGTTTCACATCGTCTTTGACTCTTTTGTTTTTCGCCCATTCCTTACCTGGGATAGCTTTAGCCTTTTTGAGTATGCCTTTGCCCAGCTTGGCATTTCAATAGGGATAGTGCTCAGCGTTATGTTGTTAGGATTTTTCATCGGCATGTTAATCAAAAATAACTACCTGGCATTCTTTATCTTTCTTGTAACGGTGATGGTTTTGTATATATTGCCGCCAACCTTGGCAAGCATAGGGCAAATCGAGATGAGCTCTTACGTCATTAACCATAACCCGGTGCGTTTGTGGTGGATGCAAGAATACTGGTTCACCGAAGGCACACGGCAATACCTTTGGCCGCGTTTTGAGACTATCGGCGTTGCAAGTTCGCTTTTGGTCTTGTCGTTGCTGGCGCTTTTAGGCTACCGGCATTTTTGGAGAAAGGATCTCGCATGAGACTAATACTGCATGAACTCAAAAAGATATGGAATATCAAGCTGCTCATTGGCGTTGTGGTATTGTGCGCTCTTGTATATTACGTGTTGATGGGCTACAAACTAGTACTTGGTGGCAGCCAAGTCTTACTGTTTCATGAATATGCGCTAGAGATGACGCAATCTTTTGGCCCAACTTTGGAGCCGGATGAGCTTGAGCAAGTACAGTTATGGGCAAGCGATCTGCGTGCTGAGGCTGATGAAATAATACGCAGTGATGAGCGCTTTGCCCCGCTTGGTTTTAAATCATATCAAGAGCTTTGTGACTACGTAGACAAAGGATTGTTCGAGACCGAAGACATCAACTTCAATGATCCGGCGCTCAAGGCGCTTAACACGTTAAACGATTCTTATTCGTTGGTGATGGGCAAAGCTTCCGAGTTTAATTCTGTTGGCTCGCGCATTGACGCGCTGGAGTTGATCATTACCTTCTATCAAGAAGAGCAACAAGAATCGGAGGTTCACACCGGCATCACATCACCACTTATCAATAGAGATCACTACTTCCCTTATATGGCAGGAGCACTTGTGCTTATCACATTGGCTATATCGGGGTTGCTTTCGCTAACTCTTACACGAGACAGGATGTCACGGGTAAATATGTTACAGCTGTCCTCAAAGCGTGGGCGACGCATTTATCAAAGTCAACTCATCGCCATGCTTATAAGTGCACTGGCAATCATCACAGCAATGCTTGCGATCTTTACAGCCGTACTCATAACTCAGATGGGTCTTGCAGTTATGTGGAACAACCCCGTTAATTCCTTCATGTCTTGGGGAATAGACAGTCTTATTTCCGGCAACTCATTTACTGTAGGTGTTTATTACCTAATCATCGTTTGCTTTGCCTACGTATTAGGCATAGGACTCACCTTGGCACTGTTTTGCCTCTCCGGCATAAGCGGAAACTACGTTTCACTTCTGGCCAAAGCAATCCCGGCATTTATAGTGACAGGAATTCTAGGCGGCGCAATGCCTGTCTGGGATGGGCTGTTCTACAATTACTCCTACGCTCCCTACAGAGCATTCATGGGAGAGGCTCTGTTTGAACCGGTAATTCCACTACTCATACTCGCCGCCGGTATCGCAATGGCAGTATGGTTCCTACGCAGCAGGCGCAAAGCGGAGGTTTGATCCTAAATCGCCCAGATCGGCATCGCCCAAGCTTGTTTGCTTATTGGATAAACATTATCGGTCATACAAACAACGCAGCCGGTGCCAATTTCTCTTTTCTGTGACTTAAATTCATCCGATAGATTGCCTGCAGAAATTGGCTCTAGGGCAGAAAAATTCTTTATGTCATTGGTTGTAGGCGTTGCAGTTTTCTTTATTTCTATCGGATGCAAAATTCCGTTTTTCTCCAGGAGAATATCTATTTCCTTTTTGTCATTGCTGCGAAAAAAGTATAAAAGTGGTCGCTGTCCAGAGTTTATAAAGCTTTTATATATTTCACTAAAAACATAGGATTCAAATATCTGACCACTCATTGCGCCCATCTCTAATACTTTTGCATTTTCCCAACCACAGAGATGAGCGCATAGTCCGGTATCGAGAAAGTGCATAACAGGCTGCTTGCTAAGTCTTTTTAAAATGTTATTTGAGTAAGGCCGAACAACCTTTATAAGGTATGAACTGACCATGATTGATAACCAAGCTTTAGCCGTTTTTTCATTAATATCGCTAAGACGTGCCAGCTCAGCATAAACCAAAGGCCTAGCAGTAAGTGACGCACATGCAGTCATAAACTTTCTAAAACGCAATTCATCCCCTACTTGGGCAAGATCGCGAACATCACGCATGAGGTATGTGTCGATAAATGATTCAAAGCCATTAGCACGCATGTCATCCGACATTATACTTATTTCCGGAAAAGCACCCTTTGCTATTTGCCCAAAAACCTGATGGATATCTTGCTTCTTTGCAACCTTAACTCGCCTATTAAAATACATTTCGTCTAACTCAAATGACTCCGACTTTAAACCCTGAAGTTCAGTATTCGAAAATCCAAGCATTTCTATAATGCCTGCCCGACCCGCCAGTGATTCTGAGACATTTTTCATTAGATGAAACGGCTGTGATCCTGTAAGCCAAAAGCTTCCTCGCTCCTCAGAGTTGTCAACCTGCATCTTAATATGCGGCAGCAGCTCTGGAGCGTATTGTATTTCATCAATAAGAATTGGCGGCTTATATCGCTGCAAAAATAAAGCCGGATCTTCTTTGGCAATAATTCTAAGTGTTGTGTTATCAAGACTCACATAGTTTCTGTCTATGCCGTTTGCCGCATCTTCATCCATAAGATGCTTAAGCATGGTAGTCTTCCCCACTTGACGAGACCCGGTTACTACTACCACTTTAAACGTGTCGGAGTATTTGCGTACAATGGGCTCAAGCGCACGAGTGACATACATAAACACCTCATTTCTCAAATCCGTAGTTAGGTTCCGGATTTGAGAATAGTATAACACTTTGTTGCATGCTTGACTAAGTTATTCGTCCATTTCAAAGATAAGCTCGTTTTCATTGAGAACGATGAATTGAGTTTGCTGCAGAGACAGCGTAATTGTGGCTAGACTACAGATGACGTTATACTTGATAGTGATAATTTAGTAGCAGAATAGAGATGTCAATGGATAATTACATGAAGCCCTTAAAACAACTTATCTCCTATCAAGTGGAAAACCCCGGTGGAGCAATACTTGATGTTGAGCAGGTTATATCTTTGGAAAGATCGATTGAAGCTGACGGCACATCTCTCTATACACTAATGCAGCGAGCCGGCCATAGTGTTTCGGAGTACATACTTACAGAGGTTTCTCCAAAGCAGAATATTGTGATTTTCTGCGGCTCTGGAAACAACGGCGGAGACGGATGGGTAATTGCCGATGATCTTTGCGTTAGTGGGCTTAGTGTTTCGCTTGTGACTCCCTGCCCTGCTAAATCTTTGCAAACTGAACCGGCAAGAAGTGCCGCACTTGCAGCCGTTGAGCACAACCATAAGACACTTGAGATACTCGTGATGCCCACCGCAGAAAAGCTACACGAGATTTTACGTGTAGCTGATCTTGTCGTAGATGCCATACTCGGCACCGGGTTTAAAGCCGGGCATGTAAAAGAGCCCTATAAAACGTGGGTCGATTGCATTAACGAAGCAAGAACTGAAGGTGATATGTCAATCATTTCTGTAGATGTGCCCAGCGGACTATCTGCGCAAACCGGTGAGAAATCTAACGCAACTGTATCTGCAGATGCAACCATCACAATGCTGGCATACAAGCCGGGGCTTTTGCAACAAAACGGCAAAACATGCTGCGGCAAACTCTACTTGGCAGATATTGCTTAAGCTTTAATTTTTAGTCATTGAAATCGCGATTCTATTAGCCATTTCATCAGCTAATATGTTGCTCAAACTCTTGCGCCTTTAGAGCGGTGATGTCTTCTCTTGCGTGAGTTGCGATAACTAACGTGCGGTCTTTTAGCAACTCGTTGGTGACTTTGTATACCTGCTCTAGGGTTTTGCTGTCTAGTCCGGAAAATGGTTCGTCTAGCAAGATCAGCTCTGCACGTGACAGAAGCGTGCGTATTAGTTCGACCCTGCGGCGCATACCACCGGATAGTTCTTTTACGGGTTTATCCAGGCTGTGTGCCGGTAGGACTTTCTCCAGTGCTTGGCGCACCTCCACTGTCGAGCGGTATTGACAGCAGAATATGTGGACGTTTTCGATAGCATTGCGCGACTCAAATAAGCATGGTTCCTGAAAAACTATAGCTACTCTATTGTCGTTTGTGATGTGCCCTAAGTCCGGTTTTTCCAATCCTGCCAGCAAGCGCAAGGTCGTTGTCTTGCCTGCTCCGGAAGGAGAGTACAGCGCGAGACGCGAACCCGACACAAGGGTTACATCAAGGTCGAATATGATCTGCCTATCATCGAAATTCTTGCTGACTTTTGCAACCTGTACTTCGCGTGCAGCACCATGCGCAGGCTCGCTGCGAGGTGTAGCTCGTAGCGCCAGCTTCCAGCCAATGCCCTCGGAGTGTTCCAGCAACAGCAAAAAGAGCTTCTCGCAAACTACTGCAATGCTCACAAGCACAAAAGTCCAAGCAAATATCTCCGCAGACGACAGTGTAATCTTGGCGTGATAGATGCTTGTGCCGATGCTGTCTGTTGGTAGCCCAATAAGTTCGGCTGCTATGCCGCTCTTCCAACTCATGCCAACAGCAATCTTGGATGTTGCCTGGATGAACGGACGCATGCTTGGCCAATGAAAGACCAAAATGCGCTCGTTGAAAGGCAGATTGAATACTTTGATTAACTCTGACATTTGCTTATTGCGGTTTTTCAAGCCCTCTAAACAGGCAAAATAAAAGGCCGGAAATGCTACCAAAAACACCGCCACTTGTGTGACGTTTTCAGCGCCAAACCAGATGAGCAAAAGCACGATAAAGCAGACAATAGGCACGCTTTTAATAAAAGTTATCGCCGGATTGAACTCAGCTAACATTGATATGTGCCATGCCAAAAATCCAAGCAGCAGGCTACAAACAATTGCTGATATGAATCCGGTGAGTATGTGCTCAAATGAATGCCCAATCGCAATCCAAAAGCATGGATCGGACATTTTTTCTACGAGCACTTGAGCGGTTTCCACAGGATCGGACAGCAGAATCTCGCTGTTGACAACAACACTGAGTAGCTGCCAGACAAGTAGCCAAAACAGCAGAACAACGCCACGCCTTAACCAATTGTTTTTTAAAAGAACAGCCATCAAGAAGTATTGCTTTCCTAATAAACCAGATAGAAATCGTCTTTGGGCATTTTGCCGCCAACCGATTTTGGATCTTGGTCATAGAGCACTTGCAGGTACCCGCTTAAAGCGGTCTTCATGTCTTTGCCGCTCAGGCAAACAAGATTGCAGTTTGGGATGGCTTTTTCGGCTATCTTAACATTGGCGATAAGTCCGCTATCCACAACTCCTTGGGCAGCAGCAGCCGGATCGGCATTAACACTCAGAACCGAGGTGGCCTGCTCAGCTAAAAATTCTTTTACAACATCAGGATATGCAGCAGCGAAATCGGCATTAACTAGTGTTACTCCGGTAACTAAACGACTTCCCTCGGCTCCATTTGTCTTCGTGGTCTGCTCCCAAACTTCTGTCAAGTTGATCCTTGCTGCCAGACTCTCAGCTTTGGCAATAACAGCCGTTACGTATGGCTCGGGTAATAGTGCTATGGCTTCAGGATTATTGCTTATAGTTGCAGCCAACTCGGTAGCCTCAGACTTGTATTCCAGATTGACCTTGTCACTCAAACCATTGCTTTTTAACAGGTAGTTGAAAACGTAATCAGGAGTAGTGCCCTTGCCCGTCATCAGAACCGTGCGTCCTGCCAGATCTTCCAAAGAGTTAACAGTGCTGTCAGCAGTAACCACGTACAGTACTCCTAATGTGTTGATGTTTATGACCTGCGCCTTGCTCTTCGGCTTGTTGTAAAGGGTGGCAGCAACATTAGCTGGCAGAGTTGCAAATTGGTACTGACCACTGATGAACCCGGGTATTATTTGATCAACAGTATCAACGCCCACCATATTAAATAGATATTTATTCTTTAGACTTTCGGGTTTATTTTGTGCCTTAGTCATAAAGTTAATCAAGCCTATGGTCGTAGGTCCTCTTAAAGTAGCGACATTTACGTCAACAGCCTTTTGTGTGGACTCCGTTGTCTGAGCAGCAACTTTATCAACGCTTTTGCAGGCAACGAGACTTGATACGCACAAGGTCATCACCAAAACAAGTAGCAAGAGTGAGGTTAAATGTCGCTTTATAGGTTTGTTCATCTTGTCATCCGAGTTCTAGTTTAAGGTTGTTTATGTATCTAGGCTGTCATTTTGAACAAAGTCTGAGCAATGCGTAAGGATCTAACCAAAAGCTTTCCGGACGACAACCGATGTCGCCCGGAAAGCACACGTTTAGATCCTTCGACTACAGGCTTCGCCTTTTGCTCAAAATGGCATCAGGGTAAGTGCCTTACTTGCCGTTACTTGGCATTACCCAACCGTGATGGTCGGTATGCAGCAGGTGATGCGAGCGCTCGGATAGCGGAGCGCCAAAGTACTCCTCGTAGACCTGCGTTATGCTTGGATTCTCGTGCGAGAAGCGATACTCACTCTTCTTATCCAGACCGTACAAAACTTCACCGCGCACAAATGCGCGTGCCAGCGAGGTGGATATTGGTTGTCCGCCACCATTTACGCAACCACCCGGACAGCTCATGACCTCAACAAAGTCATACTCAACTTCGCCGGCTTTGATAGCTTGGATCAGCTTCTCGGCGTTAGCCAGACCACTGGCAATTGCTACACGAACTACCAGCCCGTTGATCTCATACTGTGCCTCTTTCCAGCCATCAAGCCCTCGGACCTCAAAAAATGCATCAGGATCCGGATTTTCTCCGGCAACCAATTTATAAGCTGTGCGAAGCGCCGCCTCCATAACACCACCGGTGGCACCAAATATTACAGCGGCTCCTGTTCCGATGCCTAAAGGAGAGTCCAGCTCTTCTTCTTGAAGCGTACTGCAATCTATAAAGCTGCTCTTAATCAGGCGATCTATCTCACGCACAGTAAGTGCGTAGTCTGTATCTGGGCCAAAACCGGCATCCTGCAAGTTGGGTATGGCAGCCTCATGCTTTTTGGCAGTACACGGCATTATTGAGATCACACGGATATTGCCAGCATCAATACCCATCTTTTCTGCCCAATAAGTCTTGATAACAGGACCGAGCATGCCTTGAGGAGACTTAGCCGTGGAGAGATTCTCGATCATATCGGGATGTTGACCTTTGATGTAGCGTATCCAAGCCGGACAACAAGAGGTAAGCATTGGCCAAGCGTAGTCGTCTCTGTGGGTAAAACGCTCGATAAACTCGCTGCCTTCTTCCATGATGGTGAGGTCAGCGGAAAAGTCGGTGTCGAAAATGTAGTCAAAGCCAATGCGTCGCAGTGCCGCTGCTAACAACTTAACTGTGGCTTGGTCATGACTGAGCCCAAGAGGCTCACCCCAGGCTGCGCGGACAGAGGGTGCAATTTGGATGACCGTGGTGATATCCGGATTAGCAATGTCGCTCAAAACAGCGTCGATATCGTCGCGCTCGCGCAAGGCACCGGTGGGACAATGGATAATACACTGTCCGCAATACGTGCAGGGGGATTCCTCCATCACCTGATTGTTGCTAACGCCGATAGTTTTGCGGCTGGCGCGGTTTTTAAGATCCCATATACCCACTGCTTGATGCTCATGATCGCAAACATGAACGCAGCGCATGCACTTTATGCATTTACTCGCATCACGAATCACAGGTATATCGGTATTCCAAACAAAAGGCTCTGCCGATGTCTCAAAACGCAACTCGCCCATATTCATATCATTTGCCAGCTCTTGTAATTGACAATAACCACTGCGCACGCAAGACGTACACTTGACCTCATGCTGCGACAGGATCAACTCAAGATTTGTGTACCTGGTACGGCGTACTTTATCCGTATCAGTTTTGACGGACATACCTTCGTACACTCGGTTGTTGCAAGAAGCAACCAGTTGATCCGAACCCTCCAGTTCAACACAGCAGATACGACAAGCACCGCAATCGTTTACTCCCCAGTAAAAACAAAGGCTGGGTATCTTGATGTCTTCGCCCTCTGCAGCTGCCAAGATGGTCATATCCTCAGGCACCGACACAGCTTTTCCGTCGATCGTGATATTAACTCTTTCTACCATGATAAGTTCCTCCCTCCGCGCAACGCGCCGGGGCCAAAGTGATCACAACGCAAACAACGTCCGATTTCCTGCACTGCCTCTTCTTCGCTTAGACCCTTTTCCGTAACGGAGAAGTCACCGGCTAGCTCATGGCTGATGGTCTCGTATGTATTAGTGCGCCCACAATACGGCTTGGGCTTTGCTAGGGCTGCAGGAATGTCACCACCAAAAGTGATGACATGGTTGTAGCCAAGATATGTGTCGATAGCTTTAACGGCGGTTTTTGCAGAAGCAATCGCTGCGATGGCCGAGGCCGGACCGGTGGTACATTCTCCACCTGCAAACACACCTTCCAAACCAACAACGCTGCTGTCGTCTGCCGTTACAAGGCAGCCACGATTTACGCCAAATCCGCTGTCCGCAAAAGCCTGTGAGTCAATTTTTTGCCCAATAGCAACTAGGATCAGATCACAACTTAGAGTTTGTGGAGTATCCTGAGCGGCTTTTACCTGAGCACGTCCATTGCTAACCGTTGAGACAATTTGCTGCTGCACGGTAAGACCGCAGACTTTTCCATCCTCAACCTTGATCTCTACCGGAGCGTTCAGATCCAACAAAGAGCAACCCTCGGACAGTGCTGCATCTATCTCAGCAGGTAGAGCTGTCATGTCGCTGCGGCGACGTCGATAAACAATCTTGGCACTTTTGGCGCCTAAGCGCAGTGCAGTACGGGCACAGTCTATGGCAACATTGCCGCCTCCGACAACAACTACACTTTTGTCGGTGAAGTCCGGTAACTCGTTGTCTCCTACTAAACGCAGCAACTCAACCGCAGACATAACACCATCGGCATCTTCGTTTTCCAAACCTAGCTTATTGTCACTATGGGCACCAATTGCTACATAAACGGCATCAAAGTCCTGCCTGATTGCCTCAAAGCTGATGTCCTTGCCAACAGCAATGTCGGTTTTGACCTCAATACCGGCAGATGCCAGATACGCAATCTCGCTGTCTAGGCGCTCACGAGGCAAACGATACGATGGGATGCCGTAGCGCAGCATGCCACCAAGTTGTTTACGTTGCTCAAAAATCGTAGGCTCATGCCCCATGCAAGCCAGCCAATAGGCAGCAGACACACCAGCCGGACCGCCACCGATCACAGCTACTTTTTTACCGGTGCTTTCAGCTTTTGCAGGTGCTTGCTCATCAGTGCTTCGATCTATGGCATAGCGCTTGATCGCTCTAATATTGATAGGATCATCTATCATGCCGCGACGACAAACAAACTCACATGGATGCTCGCAAACCATCGCGCAAGCAGCAGCAAACGGATTGTCTTTGCGGATAAGGTGAACCGCATCCGCATACTTACCGGCAACAGTTAGCGCCAAATAACCGGGAACGTCAACTCCGGCAGGACAACCGGAAACGCAAGGTACCGGGCTGGCAAATTGAACGCCACAATTATTGTGTTTGATGTGATACAGATAATCGTCCTTAAATGCAGTTATCGAGCGAAGAGCTTGAGCCCCTCCCTCGTATCCTATCGCGCAATCTGCCGACAGATAAACGGTCTTCGCCAGCTCTTCGATTGTGTCCAAGTCTTTTGGCTCTGCCTTGCCATCAAGCACCTTGTCTATCAGCACTCCAAGCTGCTTGAGACCAATACGACAAGATGTACATTTTCCACAACTTTGTGTATTTAGCATTTTTACTAATATTGCAGTAAACTCAACCGGACAGTTAGCGGTACTTGCCGCGATACGACGTTCAAGATCCTCATACATTTGTTCCACAAGCTTTTTGGCTTGCTTTGGGTCAGATACTTCCAATACCTGCATCTTTACCTCCTGCTTCCTATATCTTCGCATATCATTCAGTTACGTACGTATGATTCTTGCTGTATTGCTTATGATTAGCACTAGAAATCCAACAACACAGTTAGATTAGAAAATCTTATCTTTACTTAAAGTTTGTAATTGGTCAAATATCTGTGGAAACCGTTAACGCTCGGTGAACAACCGCTGAATGTGGTAATAGAAACCGTTTGCGTTCAGTGAACAGCCGTTGGTTTTCGTGTATTGCTTGAAAAAGCACTGATTGACTGCATTTGCAGTTGGCAACAAAAGCTCATGCTGATCATTGATAGTTCAAAAATCATAATAACGATAAATAATCTGTTTCGAGACACTACAATGTAAATATGCAGTATTTGATTCCTGATAACGATGAGGATTTGCTTCGCGAGTGTAAGGTGCAGGTTTTTCGCAGCTCCGGCCACGGTGGGCAGAGTGTGAATACCACCGATAGTGCTGTGCGTTTAATTCATGAGCCCAGCGGCATTGTGATCGTTGCTCGCAGAGAACGAAGCCAACTGATGAACAAGCGAGTAGCTCTGCGCCAATTGCGATCTCGCCTTGAAGCCGTCAACCATCAGGTAAAACCCAGAACAGCCACGCGCCCAAGTAAAGCCGCAGTTGAAAGACGCTTAAACGCAAAACACATGCAAGCGCGTAAAAAACTACAACGGTCTAAGCCCGATGAAGAGTAAGAACAGCTGAAAAATCTTCTATACTAGATATATCAAATATTTTTGATAATGACTATTTAATCATAAATATCAAAAATATTTCGTTATTAAAAGTCTCGCGAACCAAGTAAGTCTTTCCAACACGGCGACGACTATAGACCGCCACTAGCTCCGCTTCTCTACTTTGTGCCAAATCACGCAATAAGGTTTGTTCTTCTTTTCGCCCTATCATATAATGCCTCCGAAAAATAAAGCGCTGAAACTGTATGTATTATGCCAAGTTTCAGCGTTTTATATTTTACGGCAAGTACTATTTATGCGTTGACATGCTAGTTTACACACTGGAATATTTTTTAATATGCTGAAATATGATAGTTCATACCATATTTCAGCGTTTTACCACTCCACGTTTCTTCATAATCAGCTTACGAGCTCAAAGCCTTACTATTTTTTAATGATTTTTCTTA